>OHAT01000700.1_pt1 | contig 32948 bp, 24 predicted proteins | sample 1577141 | NCBI WGS metagenome assembly OHAT01 (sample SAMEA3541578, study PRJEB24748) | human gut metagenome | biome: human gut; feature: human-associated habitat; material: faeces | place: China | collected 2012 | reverse complement strand
GGTACCCCCCGCGATCTTCCCCGCCACGGTAGCCGCCGCGATCCGAGCTGCCACCACGGTAGCCGCCACGGTCATTGCCGCCGCGGTACCCACCGCGGTCGTTGCCGCCACGGTACCCACCGCGGTCATTGCCGCCACGGTAGCCGCCACGGTCGTTCCCGCCGCGATAGCCGCCACGGTCGTTGCCGCCACGGAAGCCGCCGCGGCCACCACGGTCACCACGATCACCGCGGTCGAAGGGCTTGCGGTCATCGCGATCATCGCGCTTCTTGGCAAGGCGCTCCTGCTCGCGCTCCTTCCAGTCCTCGCCGATCTCCGTCGCAACGCCAGCCTCGATGCGGTCGAGGAACGAGGCAAGCACATCTACCTCGTCGTCCGTGAAGCCGTCGAGCGCAACGTTCTGGAGGTCGCGCGGCTTGGGCTGCTCCTCCTGGCCCTTCTCGCCAAGGGTGACGGACTGGACATTGTCATCCTCGTCCTTGGTAACAACGACGAGGTCATCGTTAGCCATGTTTCCAAGCGTGGTTCCGAGTGCGTCTGCACCAATGCCGAGGACAGTCGACATCTCCTCGACGGAAATCTCGCTCTTGAGACGCAGGAGCGCAAGCACGCGCGCGACGTTGGCGTCGGTGGCCTCCTCCTGCTCCTTGCGGTTGTGGCGAGCAATGTTCAGCATGTGCTGGACCTCGCCGAGCTTCTCCATGATCTCTGCTCTTGTGGCCATGTACTAATTTCTCCTGTCTTGCGTGATGTGAGGGCCGTAGCCCCTTAAGTCCGTGCCCGTAGGCTGGGAATTGCCACACCTTTTCCTTTAGAAGCAAACCATTATTGCGGCAACGCAGGCCGCATTTTCACGAAATTGTTGGCCTACGCAAATTGACCACCTAGGGAGAGGCGAATGAGACAAAGGGACTGTCCCTTTGTCTCACAAGCCCGAGAGGAGCGTCTGGTTGATGTCGCGCTCAACCGCGGGTGCGTCGACATCCACGCACGCCTGCGTAGTTGCAGACGCGGAGTACTCGACGCACTGGCTTGGGCAGGTGGTGCGCCCTGCATCGGGACCAGAGGTCACGCAGGCGAGCGGCAGACGCAGCGTTCGGAACCACTCCGGGTGAAGCGCGCACACCACAGCGGAGGGATCGTGCGTGTAGCAGCAACCGTGCAGGGAGTACATCCCCACATGCTGGTCTATGTAGTAGTCGAGCATGTCCGCGAGATAGGCACCCGCCCTCGAGCCCGTGGCGCGCCATGCGGCGGTGTTCTCGCTGGTGAGAAGCGTGCGCATGGTGACGTCGAGGCCCACCATGGTCACGGGGACACCACTCTCGAACACCTCCTGGCACGCAAGGGGGTCCGCGATGATGTTGGCCTCGGCCGCTTCGGTCACATTGCCCGTGACGGTGAGTGCGCCTCCCATCATCACGATGCCGCCGATGCCTGCCATGGTCTGGGAGTCTTGCCTGATCGCAGCCGCAATGTTGGTGAGCGGCCCCGTGGGCACAAGCGTAAGGTCCTGGCCGTAGCGTCGCGCGGCATCAAGAATGAAGTCAACACCGCGGCCGGAAGCGTCTAGTTGGTCCTTGTCCGGCACGGAGACGCCGTACTTCTCGCCAATGTTTCCCACGCCGTCCGCACCGTGAATACTCACCACGTCGTTGCTGCGGAGGAACTTCTCAGCGCCCAGCGGGTGCGAGAGTCCCGCCTCTACCGGCACGTCCCGAGCGTCGAGAAGGTCGAGAAGGAAGCGGGCGTTGCAGACGCTCTGTCCCACGTGGACGTTACCAAACGTGGCCGTGACGCCAACAAGGTCGATGTCTGGGCTAGCCATCGCGTACGCAAGCGCCACGGAGTCGTCGATGCCCACGTCCATGTCTAGGAGAATCTTCTTCATGTGCGTATCGCCTGCCTTTCTCGGTGCCTGGCCCGTCTCGCCAGGAAACACTTCGACCATAGTGTATCCGGCTGCCAAGTGCAGATTGTTGGATGTCGGATACGGTTGGAGTGGTCACACAATCGTGGCACGAATGTGTTGCGGGCGGGGCCCGGCGGGTCTGAAACTTGTGGCACGCCGCCCTTGACCTTCACGTTACGTGAGGGTTTATCGTCTGCTCGGCACGCGAGAGGAGACGGCAATGGGAGACGCACTGTCAGCGGACCGCACGTACACGATAGGAGAGCTGGCAACCATATCCGGTGCAACGGAGCGGGCGCTCCGCCACTACGAGGACCTGGGGCTTCTCTCGCCCGCGCGCGGCGAGAACGGCTACCGGCGCTATGGCGAGAAGGACGTCGAGCGCTTGCAGCAGGTACTCCTGTTCCGCGCGTGTGGAATGGGGCTCTCTGAGATTCGTGAGCTGCTGGAGAGCCCCGACTACGACGCAGCGCTGGCCCTCGAGCGACACCTCAAGACCCTGCGTGTGCGTCAACGGGAGCTCGAGGCACTGGTAGAGACGGTTGAAATGACCATTGCGACGATGAAGGGACAGCAGACCATGACCAACGAGGAACGCTTCCGCGGCCTCAAGGAGCAGGCTATCGAGACAAACGAGAACGCCTACGGCGCAGAGGCGCGCGAGCGCTACGGCGACGACGCGGTGAACGCGGCCAACGAGCGCGTGCGGGCGATGAGCGAGAAGGACTGGAACGAGATGCGCAAGCTTGAGCAGGGCATCATCCGACAGCTCAAGGCCGCCATGGCGACAGGCGACCCCGCCGGAGACGCGGCGCAGGAGCTGGTTGTCCTGCATCGTCGCTGGATCTGCGGCTACTGGGGCGAAGGCCGCTACTCTGCCCAGGCACACCTGGCGCTTGGCGAGATGTACCTCGCGGACGAGAGGTTCCGCGACTACTACGACTCGCGTGCGGGCGTGGGGGCAACAGAGTTCCTCGTGGCGGCGCTTCGCGCGCAGCTGGGCGATGGTGGACCTGAGATGGAGTAGGTTTGCGCGCAAAGGGCGGGGGTAGCTCAAAGCCGGGTGGAGGAGAAGCCCAAGATCCGGGGGGTAGAGAAGTCCAAAGTCGGGGGTTCTCATCCCAAAGGCATTTTGCAGGTTTTTTCTCTTTTCTTGTAGACGGCACCACGCTGGGGGATGCGCCCTGTCAATTGTTGGCCTTGGTTTACATGTGACGGAGCACCGACCCCGCGCGGTGAGCGCAGGCAAGCAGAGAGAGGCATGCATGGACACCCAGAAGCGCACGCTCAAGCTCGGCATCGACATTGCCCTGGCGGTTCTACTCGTTGGGAGCTATATGACGGGGCATGCAGAGCCGCACGTACACGCCCTGGTTGGCCTGCTGTTTGTGATGCTGCTGGTGGCGCACGTGTGGATCAACCGCGAGCGCCTGGAGAAGCTGCTCGATCGCACAGGCGAGAATGACTAGCGGCGAAGCCGAGGCTCACCGCTGAAACCGCAGCGGACCGGAAAAGTGGTCCTCCCCTGATTTGGTCCGTCAGGGTTGTCCCCAAGGCCTGATTATTGAACGTTTTTCCTGGCATTCTGGAACTCAACTGGGGAAACGTTCTTCTCGCCAGGAATAACGCGCAATAATTGCCAAGAGATGCGCGGGTGCCAGCCGAGAGAGACATGCGCGCTCCAGCCGAGAATCGCGCGTGCCAGCCGAGGAAGTCAGGCACGCCACCGGACATACGGCAACACCCCCATGCGCGTGTTGTTCTTGCGCATTATTGCCGCCTACAGCAGCCCCGAAGCAGTCGAGAAACACGCGGCGCCTAGGCTGTTCAGAGTTTTTGCAGGAAGGCGTGCGGGCCCCCGGCGTCGGCCTCGGGGCGGCAGGCCACGACGCGGGCCTCGGGGCGGCAGACCCCGTGGGCACGCCTCGCGGGCAGAAGGAGAGCCACATGGCGGCATGGAGGCGCCTGGGCGAGGTCATCGCCCACAACATGGTGTTTCTGGTACCTCTCTGCCTGGTGTTTGGCGTCTGCGCACCCGACGCGTTCGCTGTCCTCAAGCCCCTGGTCACGCCCATGTTTGCCTTTGTGACCTTCCAAGGTTCTCTGGGTAACAACTTCTTCAACCTGGCGCGCACCTTCAAGCGGCCCGCCCCCATGCTCGTTGCCATTGCGATTTCGCAGGTGCTCATGCCACTTGTGGGCTGGGTGCTGGGCGGGCTTCTCTTCTCGGACCCAAACATCGTAGCCGGCATTGTCCTTGAGTACTCGGTCCCCATCGCGGTGACGTCCACCATGTGGATAGGCATCTACGCTGGCGACATGTCGCTCGCTCTGGGAACGCTGCTCATCTCGACGCTCATCTCGCCCGTGACCATCCCCGCAACTCTGAGGCTCCTGGTGGGCGCAACGGTGCAGGTTGACGCGGCTGGCATGTTCTTTGACATGCTCATCATGATCGCGCTGCCAGCGCTCGCCGCCACCGCGCTCAACCAGGCAACGCGCGGCCGCGTCAAGGCGACGCTCTCCCCCGCCCTAGCGCCACTCGCCCGCATCTTTGTGATTCTCGTCATCACCACAAACTCGACGAGCCTGCACGACTTCATGTTCAACCTCACGCCGGAGCTCGCCGGCGTTATGGTGTTCATTGCTGCCATGGCGTCGTCGGGCTACCTCTGGGGTTTTGCCGCCACGCGCCTCATGCACCTGGAGCGCGAGCAGGCCGTGACGCTCACGTTCTGCTCGGCGCTCAGGAACATCTCGGCCGGCGCCGTCATCGCGCAGGCGTACTTCCCCGCGGCGACCATGTTCCCCGTGATGACGGGGACGCTCTTCAACCAGTTCCTCGCAGCAGTCTTTGGCCGGGTGTTCTCGCGCGCGTTTTCACCGGATGCCAACGAGGGCGACCAGCCAGCGAGAGACACAGAAGCACCCGGGGCAGACTGCTCTAGTCCAGCTCACCGTCCGCAAGGGCACGAATCCGCTGCATGACCTCTGCGCGGCGCGCCTTGGGAAGCGGGACTCGCTCGTTGCCCTCCATAATGATGGACGTCTGGTCAACGGCATGGATACGCTCAGGGTTCACGGCGTAGCTGCGGTGGACCTTCATGAGGTGTGGAAAGACGGCGACCGCCTCACCAAACGAGGCGCGCGTCTCGAACGAGCCGTACGCCAGGCTCAAGCGGGAGCGCTTGCCCACCGCCTCGACGAGAGTGACATCCATGGGTGCCACAAGGTGCATCGTGCCCTCGCGGTCGTAAATCTCCACGCGATGCTGGTCGGTCTTATCGGCAGTGCGGTCATCGAGGTAGCGCTTGGCAGCGCGACCGATAACGTTGCAGAAGGACTCCCCGGACGCGACGGGCAGCTCGTTTCTGGGGTGCGAGATGTAAAGCGAGCGAATGCGGAGCTCGCCGTCAATGAGTTCCCAGATGATCTGCATGCGCTGCTGCACCCGCGCAAAGACGGACGCTCCGGCGTCGGTTGTCACGATGTAGCGGCCGATGATCGAGAGGGCTCGCCCGCAGTTCTGGACAACGGTGTACTCCTGCTGCGATTGACGGCAGGGCACAAGCTCCTTGAGGTTCTCCTCGAGGTCCGCGCGCATCGCATCGATGCCGCGCATGTAACGGTTCTGCTCGGGCGCCACCCACATCACGTTGTTGGCGCAGAGCGACAGGGCGTACTCGATGTCAAGCTGCCAGAAGCGTCTGAGAAGCTCCCGCGTGAGCCAGAGCGCCTTCTCCTCCAGTTCTTTCCGCATTTGATACCCCCCAACAAGGTCCCAACCGACGCTTGCCAAGCCTAAGTTTACTTTTGCGAGGGCATCCTTGGGCGCAGTGGTCTACCAGTGGAGAGGAAGTGGGCTACGACCGTACGTTGATATCCACGTAAGTTCCTGTGTACGCGCACCTAGCGCGGTCCCAGCCGGCACAGGTAGTGCGAACCCTTGACCCACTCGTGGTTGAGACAGTCGCGCATGCAGAACTCGACGGCCCGCTCGTGGTGGCGAACGAGCCACCCAAAGGAGTCGTAGCTGCCGTCGTCGGTGAGGTACGTCTCGCCCTGGGCGTACGCGTAGGCAACAGAGCCCGTGCCCACGAAGAGGTTGCCTCCTCGGTTGCGCTGCACGACGTCCGGGTAGGCGTGGGTGTGGCCTGTGAAGAGAATGGCACCTGCGTGGGAAAAGACCACAGAGCGAAGGTCGGCGTCATCCTCGAGTGAGTTCTCGAATCCCCAGCCACCGGGATAGGAATCCGTGACGGTATACTGCAGCGGCTCGTGGACAAAGACGAAGGAGGGCACGCCGGCGGCCTGGTCCTCGTCGAGAAGGCCAGAGAGCCACGACAGTTGCGCGGCGCTGAGCTTGAAGGTGTCTGTCGTCGAGACGTCGTAGGGCGAGACGTACTCGTCAGGGCCAAGTGCAATAACGTGCGAGCCGCCCACGTAGCGGTCATAGTAGACGGAGCTGGCACCGGTCCTCTCCAGGAAGTTGGCGTGCAGGCTCTCGACGCTCTCGCGTGTGTGGGTGCCGTCGCCCATCTGCTCGTGATTGCCCATCACGCAGGTAAAGGAACCCGGGAACGAGAAGCCCGCCGCCTGGGCGCGCCGCTCGAAGATGTCGTACTGGTACTGATAGCCGTTGTTCGTAATGTCTCCGTTGACCACCACGGAGTCAACGGCATCCCAGTTCTCGGCGATGTCCCCAAGGGCGTTCCCGAGGTTGTCGTCGTAGTCTGGGGCGTCATCGTCCACGTGCGTGTCGCTTATGACCGCAAAGGACGAGACAAGCGAGCCGTACGTTCCCTCGTCGACCGGCGCGGCGTCCGCGAGGGACACCAGTGTGGGGCCAGTCTCGGTTGCAGAAGCGGGGTCCGCAGCGCCAACTGCCGCGATGGCCGCCGCCGACGCGCAGGTGATGGCCCCGGCCCGGAAGAACTGCCTTCTCGTGAGACTCATGGTGACCCCTCCTCGTTCAGCTACCTTGAATTCCAAGGTATGACGCGGGGCTTAAACGCCGCTGAAGCAGGGGCGTTAAGGGACCCAAAGTGGTCCAAGCCACACGGAGGGAGCGCAAGGCTCGACGGGAACTTAATAAGAAGTTGGGGTTTTCTGAAAGCCGCGGGGGGACGCATTATCGCCGGAGGGCCGATACTGTTGAAAAACTCACCAGAAATGGCCTTCCGGCGACAAATTGTCTCCGGAAGGCCTTCTGCGTTGCAAAACGCTCCAAATGGAGGCTATTGGCGACACGCGACACGCCACGCGCGTCGCCGCGCCACTACAGGCGCTCGGCCATGTCGCGCACCAGGCGCTCCGTGCCCTCCCAGCCAATGCAGGCGTCGGTGATGGACTGCCCGTACACGCCACCGCCTACGGGCTGGTTGCCGTCCACCAGGTAGGACTCCACCATGAAGCCGCGGAAGAGTCCCGCGATGCGCTCGGAACGCCGCACGGAGTCCAGCACCTCGTCCACGATTCGAGCCTGCTCAAGCGGACGCTTGCCGGAGTTGTCGTGGTTGCAGTCGATGACCACGGCCGGGAACTCGAACTTCTCGGGATCGTACCTGTCGGCCAGGCGCTCAAGGTACTCGTAGTGGTAGTTGGGATACGTTGCCCCGTCCGGCCCAACGTAGCCGCGAAGCACGGCGTGCGCCAGCGGGTTTCCAGTGGTCTCGACCTCCCAGTTGCGGAAGATGAAGGTCTGGGGCGCCTGCGCGGCGTAGATGGAGTTGAGAAGCACGGCCGTGGAGCCGCCCGTGGGGTTCTTCATGCCCACGGGCATGGGGACGCCGCTCGCCACCAGGCGGTGCTCCTGGTTCTCCACCGAGCGCGCGCCCACGGCCACATAGGCGAGAAGGTCGATGAGGTACTGGAAGTTGGCGGGGTAGAGCATCTCGTCCGCCGTGAACATGCCGGTCTCCTCCACAACGCGCAAGTGCATGCGGCGGATGGCCTTCACGCCCTCGAGGAGGTCTGCCGGCGCCTCGGGGTCGGGGTTGTGGAGAAGCCCCTTGTAGCCGGTACCACGCGTGCGAGGCTTGTTGGTGTAGACGCGCGGCACCACGAGGAGCTTGTCCTTTACCTCGTCGGCAAGCTTGGCAAGGCGCGTCACGTAGTCGAGGACCGAGTCCTCGCGGTCGGCCGAGCAGGGCCCAATCACAAGCAGGCGGCGCGGGGACTCGCCGCGAATGATCGCCGCCACCTCGGCGTCGAAGGCGGGTTTTCTCGCCGCCATGTCCGCGGAGAGGGGCATCTCCTCGCGGATCTCCATGGGGATGGGCAGACGGCGCTTGAAGGTCATGGTCATTGTTCGTGGTTCCTCTCGTCTAACTCGCAGGCGGCGTACCCGGCAAGAAATGCCACCAGGGAGGCCGCGTTTTGTGCCACCACAGTATGACGGGGATTTCGCCCGGAACACGGCGGCGACGGCCCACTCGTGCGCCTTCCGTAACATGCGCACAAGCCTGCATGCAGGTGCCGCGGCAGGTGGGCATACTATGGCATGTGAGAACGCGCCGGCGCGAGATGCCGGCACCACACACCAGACCAAGGAGGCACCATGCCCTGCACCACCATCCTGGTTGGCAAGAAGGCCAGCTACGACGGGTCGACCATCGTCGCCAGAAACGAGGACTCCGCCAACGGCGAGTTCAACCCCAAGCGTTTCTGCGTCGTAGACCCCGAGGGACGCACCAGCTACACCTCGAAGATCTCGCACCTCACGGTGCCGCTGCCTGCCGAGGACGGCGTGCGCTACACGGCCGTCCCCAACGCGGACCTTTCCCAGGGCCTCTGGGAGGAGGCGGGCTTCTCGGCACGCGGTGTTGCCATGAGCGCCACCGAGACCCTCACCTCCAACGAGCGCGTCCTGGGCGCGGACCCCATGGTCGTCTATCGGCCCGCCAAGGGGACGCCCGGTAGCGACGACTATGAGCCCGAGCAGCCCGGCGGTATTGGCGAGGAGGACATGGTCACGCTGGTGCTGCCCTATGCGCGCTCCGCACGCGACGGCGTGCGCATCCTTGGTGAGCTCCTCGAGCGCTACGGCACCTACGAGATGAACGGCATTGCCTTCTCGGACGTCAACGAGATCTGGTGGCTGGAGACCGTGGGCGGCCATCACTGGATCGCCAAGCGCGTGCCCGATGACTGCTACGTCACGATGCCCAACCAGCTGGGGATTGACTCCTTTGACCTGGCAGACGCCCTGGGCGAGCAGACCGAGCACATGTGCTCGCCCGACCTTGCCGAGTGGATGGCCGCCCACCACCTTGACCTCACGCTGCGCACGGAGGGCGAGAACGACAGGGTCTTCAACCCGCGTGACACCTTTGGCAGCCACTCCGACGAGGACCACCTCTACAACACGCCGCGCGCCTGGTCGATGCAGCGCTTCCTCAACCCGCACGCCCAGAGCTGGGACTCTCCCGAGGCGCCCATGGGCCCCGAGGCGAACGACCTCCCCTGGGCGAGCGTCCCCGAGCGTAAGGTGACCATCGAGGACGTGAAGTACGTCCTCTCGCTCCACTACCAGGGAACCGCCTACGACCCGTACGGCAGCTTTGGCACAGAGGCCACGCGCGGGCACTACCGCCCCATCGGCATCAACCGCAACAGCCAGCTCTCCGTGCTGCAGGCGCGCCCGTACGGCCCCGAGGCCACGCGCTGCGTGCAGTGGCTGGCCTTTGGCTCCAACCCGTTCAACGCGCTACTGCCGTTCTACGCCAGCGTGAGCCAGACGCCCGCCTACCTCGAGCAGACCGATCCCAAGCGCGTCTCGACCGAGAGCTTCTACTGGGCAAACCGCCTCATCGCCGCCATGGCAGACGCCAACTACGCGGAGTGCGTGCCCGCGATCGAGGCCTACCAGCTTGATCTTGGCTCCGAGGGCGAGCGCATGCTGGCGGCAACGGATGCGCTCGTGGCCAAGCAGGGCCTTGGCGCCGAGGCGGCGCAGGACCTCCTCGAGGAGGCCAACCAGCACGTGGCAGACTACGCGCGCGAGAAGACCGACGAGCTTCTCGCCAAGGTGCTCTACGAGCGCAGCATGCACATGGCGAACCGCTTCGCGCGGTCGGACGCGTAGGAGCGACGAGTTCACAGACGCAGGCGAACGGGCGGCGAGAAGGACGGTCGAGGTGGACATGGGCATCTTCAGGCACGGAGAAAAGCGCGCGGAGCGCGAGGCCGAGGAGGTCCTTGGCGGCGTTGGCTGGCACGAGCTGCCCGTTCGCTGCGAGCGGGACGGGCGAGAGGTGCGGGTGCGCCTCCTTGCCCCAAACGACCCCGGTCCCCTGCCGGCGATCATGTGGGCAGGCGGGGACGACGTGGCAGTGAAGCTGCCGCTTGAGGAGCTGGCGGCGCGCGGCGTTGCAAGCTGCGTGGTGAGCGATAGCGGTCCTGCTGCCGGCACGGTGCCGGAGGTGTCGCGGGCACTCGAAGACCTCGAGGCCGCCTCCGACGCCGTGGGGCGCCTGGACCTGATCGACAACTGCCGCGTGTTTCTCGCCGGCGCTGAGCACGGATGCGTGGTGGCGACGCTTGCGGCAGCCCGGCATCCCCATGACGTGTCCGGTCTGGTGCTTCTCTCGCCTGACTTCTCTGCCGGGCACACCACGGGCGATGGTCAGGACGCGGGCAGCATCTGGGGAGACATGCGTCGCTTCCGCGGACCCGTGCTGGTGTGCCGCAGCGAGGACGGAAGCCACCGCTCCTTTGATGACGCCCGGCGCGCGGCGGAGGAGTTCCCCCACGCGCGGCTGGTCACGCTTGGCGAGGGGGCGCACGTGGTGGGCGAGGCCATGTGGCTCTCGCACGCCATCGACGAGGTGGTTCGCTTCATCTGCGAGGCGTAGGAGCTGCGGCGCCCCTCGCGGCTGCCGCTTCCGGCCCGGCGCAGCTCCCAGCCCGGCAGCCTCCTAGCCAACAGCCACGCCCTACAGCCGGCAGTACCGCCGGCAGTCATGCCAGGCGCCAGTCTTGTCTGGTCGTTGTGCTCGCCTTTATTGCGCGATTTTCTCGACCAGACATGCGTTTACCCAGTTGATGGTCATCTCATCAAGAAATTTCGCGCAATAAATAGCGCCGAGAAGCCCTGACACCAAAAAAGGCCATAAGGGGAGACGAGCGGGCACTCGGCCGCGCTGCAAAGCTGGCTATTCCGTTCTTTAGCGGTTTCTGAGAAACGACCGCGTTGTTTCCGCAGGTCATAAGAGGCGTCGTTCTCAAATACCGCTAGAGAACGGTTGCGCTGCCGGCAGTGCTATTGCTGGGCGTCGCGTCTCTCGGCAAAGCCCAGGCCCAGGAGCAGGCCAAACGCCGCAAAGACCACGGGGACCTTGATTGCGGCGTACACGACCAATGCAAACACAATAGCGGCCGAGTTGTTGGCCAGTGTCGCAATGACAGGTGCAAGGAGCAGGAAGCCCAGCACGACCCAGCCCAGCGCGGCAAAGATCACGCGCGGCAGGTTGGGCATACGCAGGTGTGCGAGAGACCCCGCCACAAGCGCGACTAGCGCTCCAACGGAAAACGCGGCAAGGCCGGACGAAATCGCGTATAGGTAGCTCAGTGGCAGACTGGAGAGAATCGCGGTGATGTTCGTGTCGGGGTCGGCGTTGAACCAGACGAGAAACGCAACGCTCACGACGAGCGCGACGGCAAAGCAGATGACGGCGACGAGCACGGTCCTTCTCATGGCGACCTTCATTGCCCGGGACCTCCCTTACGTGTCGGTAGCAGGAGGTGGCATTGTAGTCGGAAGGCATGGAGGCCTCGCGAAGGCGCCGCACCGCGCGCAGGCGGCACGCACGCCGCGCCGGTCGCACACGCGCCGTCCTACTGCACCCTATACACCCGCGCCTCATACGGCCGCGCGACAAAAGAGTCAGCGCTGGCATCCTCCACGGGATAGTTGGCGAGAAGGACCTCGTGCGGGCGGCCCCGGAACTTACCCGGCAGCCCCACGCGGTGCCCACCCTTGCCAAAGCAGCACACCACGAGCAGCGTCTCGGCCTCGTACTCGTCGTCGCCCGCAAACTCGCGCGAGTACGCGTACACGCTACCGTTCGCACGGAGGAACTCGTGGTACTCTCCCCAGCGCACGGCGGCACTCTTGGTTCGAAGCTCGATGGCGCGTCGGTAGAAGTTGAGAAGCGAGTTCTCGTCATTGCCCTGCACGGCCACGTTGACCTCGCGGTAGTTGGGGTTCACGGCAAACCACGGCTCGTGCGTGCTAAAGCCGGCGTTTGGGGTGGCGTCCCATTGCATGGGCGTGCGGGCGTTGTCGCGCGTGGCCCGCCGCACGCGGGCGAGCGCCTTCTCCTCCCCCATCTTCCCCACGTAGGAGCGGTAGTTCGCCTGCGCAATGCAGTCTGGGTAGTCCTCGATGGTCGGCAGCGAGATGTTGGTCATGCCAATCTCCTGTCCCTGGTAGACGAAGGGCGTCCCCTCGAGGAAGAGGTACGCGCAGGCGAGCATCGAGCCGCTTTCGCGCCGGTAGCGCTCGCTCCCGTAGCGGCTGATCACGCGCGGATGGTCGTGGTTCTCGAGGTAGAGGGCGTTCCAGCCCACGCCGTGCAGCCCGTCCTGCCAGCGCGAAAGCGCGCGCATCAGGCGCCTGGGGCTAAACGGCAGCGGGATGTACTCCGTAAAGAGACAGTCTGCCTCCATGTGCTCGAAGCTAAAGACCATGTCAAGCAAGCGGCTCTCGCGCGGCCCCTGCGTGAGCATGCGCGCCTTCTCCACGTCCACGAAGGGCGCCTCGCCCACCACAAAGCAGTCGTGCTGTGCCAGCACGTCGTGACGGAACTCGCCCAGGTAGTCCGCAAGGTGCGGCCCACAGTCGTAGTACTGCCTGCCCTTGGGAAGCGAGAGGGGGCCACGGTCGTTGGGCAGGCCCTCTGCCTTGGAGATGAGCGTGATCACGTCCTCGCGGAAACCGTCGACGCCCATGTCCAGCCAGTAGCGCATGACGTCTTTGACCTCGTCGCGCACACGTGGGTTGTCCATGTTGAGATCGGGCTGCCCAGCCGAGAAGAGATGCAGGTAATACTGGCCGTTTTCCTCGTTGTACGTCCAGGCGGGACCGCCGAACATGCTCTGCCAGTTGTTGGACACGCCGCCGTCCGGCGCAGGGTCGCGCCAGATGTAGTAGTCATGGTAGGGGCTTGCGGGGTCGATGCCCTTGCGGAACCACTCGTGCTCGATGGAGGTGTGGTTTATCACCAGGTCCATGATGACCTTGAGGCCCAGCTCATGGGCGCGGTCAAGCACGCGGCGGAAGATCTTCTCGTCCCCATAGTCCGGAGAGATGCGCCGGTAGTCCGCAATGTCATAGCCAAAGTCGGCATTAGGCGAGACGTACAGCGGAGAGAACCAGATGCCACCCACGCCCAGCGACTTCACGTAGTTGAGCTTCTCGTAGACGCCATAGAGGTCGCCAATGCCGTCGCCGTTGCCGTCGGCAAAGCTGCGCGGCCAGATCTGGTAGAACACCACGTCCTTGTACCACTCGTCACCAGCCACGGAAACCTCCTCCGGTCAACACCGCACCTCCGGCGCTGCGTGGGCGCCGCGCAGCATCATGTGCCATTGTGACACCACTTACCCCCAGCGCCGCGAGGTTACCCCGCGAGCGACCCCGCCGCCACGCCCCAGCGCAAGCGTCTAAGATGGTGGGGCACGATTTACCAACCCATTGGGAGGAAGCATGGCACAGACCAACGACGACCAGCTCAAGGCCAAGGTCGACGCATACGTCGACGAGGTCTGGGAGGACGTTGTCGAAGACATCCGCACGCTTGTGAGAATCGAGTCAGTCGAGGATCTCTCGGCCGCCGAGCCGGGCAAGCCCTATGGCCCCAAGGCAAACGAGGCCCTGGTGGCAGCCGAGGGCATTGCCAGCCGCCTTGGCCTTGCCGTCACGGACCTCGACGGCTGCATTGGCTACGGCGAGGTCACCGGCAGGGAGGGCGCACCCTACGTGGCGACCATCGCCCACTCTGACATCGTCCCCGTGGGCCTTGGCTGGACTGTTCCCGCGCTCGACGTGACGCGACGCGAGGGCTACCTCATGGGCCGTGGCGTGCTCGACGACAAGGGCCCCCTGGTCCTCTCGCTCTGGGCTGCGCACTTCTTTGCCCTCCAGGTGAAGGAGACCGGCGAGTCGCTCCCCTACGCCCTTCGCTGCATCATTGGCAACAATGAGGAGACAAACATGGCGGACGTCGAGCACTACCTCGACCGTTGCCCCGAGCCCGCCTTCTGCTTCTCGCCCGACGCCGACTTCCCGCTCATCTGCGGCGAGAAGGGCCTCTTTGGCGGCAGCTTTACCTCCGAGCCCATGATGGGCCGCGTGATCGAGGAGCTCGACGGCGGCACTGTCTCCAACGCGATCCCCGGCCAGGCCACGGCCCTCGTGCGCGTTGACGCCGAGGAGCTCCCCGCTGCAGCGCACGTAGGCGTCGAGCCTGCAGGTGAGGGGCTTGCTCGCGTGACGGCACACGGCAAGGGCGGCCATGCCTCCATGCCTGCCGGCACCGTGAACGCCATCTGCGTGCTTGCCGACTACCTTCTCGCCAACGTCCCCGGCCTCACGGACACCGAGAAGCGCTGGCTGCACCTGGAGCACGAGGTCTGCCACGCCAGCGACGGCAAGCCGCTGGGCATCGCCTCCGCAGACGACAAGTTTGGCGAGCTCACCTGCATTGGCGGCACCGTGCGCACGAAGGGCGACCGCTTTGTCCAGACCATCGACGCGCGCTACCCCACCTCGACCTCGGGCAGCCGCATCACGGTGGAGCTCAGGCGCTTTGCCACGCGCTTCAACGCGAACTTCGAGGAGGGCCGCGACGTGGAGCCCTTCTACATCGATCCCAGCTCGCCGGAGATCACCACGCTGCTTGAGACCTATGCCGAGTACACCGGCCGCGAGGGCAAGGCGTTCACCATTGGCGGCGGCACCTACGCGCGCCACTTCCGCCGCGCCTGCGCCTTTGGCCCGCACGAGCCGTACGCGAAGGAGCCCTCGTGGGTGGGCATCGAGCATGGTCCCGACGAGGCAGTCTCGGAGGAGAGCCTGCGCCGCGCGCTCAAGATCTACATCGTGAGCATCGCGCGGCTCATGGAGCTGGAGCTCACCGAGCCCACGGCCTAGTTGGCACCAAGCGGTTGGTTACCCGCTTCGCCGTCAGTTGCCTGACCTTCGCGGTCGTGCGGCTGGCGGCGAATCTTTACGCTGAGGTACGTGCAGGTGCCGTAGAAGAGGGCGTCGGTGATGGAGCTGGACTGCACGCTTCCCATACTGCCCGAGGTCACAATTCCCAGCACCAGCTGGACTGCCGCGTAGCCAAAGGAGATTGCCGAGACCCACAGGAAGGGCCGGATCTTCTCGGGCTGGTTGGCACCGCGCAGGCCGAGGAGGCCTACAAGAAGGTTGACCGTCGCAGACGACAGGCCCCAAGCGAGCACCCTCCCCGAGAGCTGCCCGGCAGTGTAGTGCGCCTTGGCAAGGTTGAGCTGCGCAGCGGGGTCCATCTTCGAGACGGCATACCACAGCACCAGGGCAATAACGGCGTTGAGCACCGCAGTCACGATCATGACCTGCGAGATGAGCCTCAGCGCTCGCTGGTGGCCGTCAAGCATGAAGGACTCGCCGCGCACGCCTTCGTCGTGCTCGCGCTGAACGCGGTCGGCAAGCGACGAGCACACCACCACGTACGTGATGGTGGTGGAGAGCACGACGGGGTTAAAGATGAGGATGGTGCCAGAGCCCCAGCTCCAGAGGATGGCAACGAGAAGCACCAGGCCAACCAGGTAGCAGAGGAAGCGATACGGCCCCACGCGCCCGGAGTCGCGCGAGGCGGCAAAGCCCAGCCATGCCGTGAGGCAGAGCAGCGCTCCTGCGGCAAGCGTGACAATGGCAAGGCCCATGGGAGACCACCCAGAGAGCGTGATGCCGGCAATGGTGAGGCCGGAATCCGAGGCGTCTGCCTGGCCGGTCACGGCAGCAAAGAGCACCAGCCCGCCCGCAAGCAGCACCACGGCGCCGAGAATGGCCATGACGGCCGAGACGACGCCGAGCGTCACCTGCGCGGGGGTCTGCGGGACCGAGGCTACCTCGTCCCTCTCGCCAGCCGTGCTACGCAAGAGCCACGCCACCCAACCAGCCCCAGCGCGGGGTGGCAGAAACTCCAAACTGGCTGATCCAGGAGTCCAGGCTCTGCGTGGTGATCACGCCGCTCAGGCAGTGCCGGACGGTGTTGTTCCCCACGTAGATGCCAATGTGGCCATACAGGCGCGCAGCGGCGGAGTAGGGCTCGGTGGGGACGGCAATGATCATGCCCGGCTTGATGGATGACTTGTCCGAGCTCGAGCAGTACGACCAGTACATGTCGCAAGCGTTGCCGCCAAACGAGCCCACGCCCGCGTTGGCAAAGACGTTGGAAACCCACGCGGCGCAGTAGCCCGCGCCGGTAGAGCCGGTGCTGTACGTGGCGGAGATGACGGCAGCCTGGGAGCCGGATGCGCCGGAGACAATCGTAACCGGGCTGCTTGAGCTGCTTGAGCTCCTGCTGGCGGCCATGCGGCGGGCCTCTTCCTGGGCGGCGAGAAGCTCGGCGTTGCGCTGGTCGATGAGGCTTTGGACGTTGGAGTTGAGCTGGTCGACAAGGGTCTGGGCCTCGTCCTGCTTGGCCTGGACGTCGGCGAGCTGAGACTCCTGCTCGCTCTTGAGCTGGCTGAGCTGGTCCTTCTGGGACGTGAGGTCGGCCTGCTTGGACTCAAGGGCGGCCTTGTCGTCCTCGAGCTGCGCCTTCTGCGTCTCGAGGTCCGCCTTGAGGCTCTTGACCTCATCAATCATGGCATTGTCCTGCTCGGACACCTTGTCGAGGTAGTAGATGTTGGACGTGAGCTCCTCGAACGACGCCGAGGAGAGCAGCAGGTCGAGGGTGCTGGCATTGCCGGACTTGAACGCAGAGGACATACGCTGGCCCAAGACTTCCTGCTTCTGCTCGATCTCCTGCTGCTTGGTGTCGATGTCCTTCTGCTTCTCCTCGATGTCTGCCTCTTTGGCGTCGATGTCCGCCTGGGTCTGGTCAATCTGCGCGGAGACGTCATCGATCTGGCCGACGGTGTCCGAGAGCTGTGCGGAGAGATCCGATACCTCCTGGCTGATCTGGTCGAGCTGGGACTGCGCGGCATCGGCGTCCGACTGTGCGGCGTCGATGTCCGACTGAGAGGTGGCGAAGGCGGCGACGGGGCTGGCGAATGCGAGCACACCCGCGCCGATGAGCAGCCTGAAGGCATCCCTGCGCGTGACGGTACGCGCGGGAGCGAGTGCGTTGGACGCACGCCGACTGCTGGTGCCGCTGGTCTGCATGGGGCCTCCTAGAGTACGGATGGGTTACGTTAAAGGTCACGCATGCCATTCTACCCGTTCACCGCATGACGGACGAAAAACACATGGGGCAGACGGCCAGCGGCCGACGGCACCGCGGCGACCAGCACTTCCCTAGCGGTTCTCGATGCGCGCCACGTTGCTGATCACGATCGAGATGCTGCCGTCCTCCTGGTGCGAGAACTCGATGTAGCCCGGACGCTCGGCCAGCTCGGAGGGAAAGGCGATCTCCACGCCCGTGTCGGTGCGGATACGATGCGTGCGCGTGAGGCGGTTGGCCGCGCCACGGCGCACCGGCACCTCCTCGGGCAAGTCGCGCTCGCGGGTGCGCTCCTCGAAGCGCTGCGCCATCTCGGGGTTGTCCTCGAAGACCTCGCGACCCACGTCTGCGGGCTGGATGGCTTCGTCGGTGTCCGCGTGGCGGGCAAGCGCCGCCTTCGCGCGCGAGACCTCGACCGCCGGCGTGAGGCCGTACTCCTCGGAGAGGTCCTCCACGATGCTCGTGACCTCGTCGATGACCTCGTGGCTCGACGCCTCCTGCGAGCACTGCAGGAAGAGCTCGGGGATGATCTGGCGTGACTCGCCGGCCACGCTGCGCTCCTTGTCGTGGAAGTCGATGGCGAGGGTGTCGGCGTCAATGAGGACGTAGGTGTCGACCTTCTGCGTGGGGTTGGGAAGCGTGGCGTCCTGGCGGGCAATCTCGTTGCCGTTCTCGTCTACCTCGTGGATGAACGCCTGCTTTCTGGGGAGAAGCACCACGGCAAAGAGGCGCGTTCCCTCGGACTCGTAGGCATCCGAGACCTTGTCCTCGTCGGCGTTCTCGGAGGCGCGCATCTCGCCGGTGTCCGTGAAATCCGCCACGAGGAGGTCGCACTGCTCGAGGTCCTCGGCGCGGCGCAGCTCCTCCCAGAACCACTGGGCTATCTGAACGGAGAAGTCCACGAACGGCACCTGGCTGGCAAGGTACTCCTTGAGGCCCGAGGCAAAGTTGCTCTCGGGGGCAAAGGTGCCGTGCTTGCTCTCGGCGCTCGAGCGGATGCGGCGCAGTCGGCGCGTGACGTATGAGCGGGTCTGGCGATTGTCGAGGTCGAGCTCGCGCTCGGAGAAGAACGTGCTGCCGCTCTCGAAGTCAAAGACGTGCAGTATGGCGTGACCGATCCTGAGCATGTGACCTCGCATTCCTTGGGGCGCGGCGGTGCACGCCCCATGCGGGCCCGTCGCGACCACCAAGGATACCGCAGGTGGGAAACAGGAGGCCCGCGGCCCAAGCGGAATGGTTAGAAGGTTCTCCGCGAACTTCTCGGTGTTTAGAATGCAGGGGAAACGCCGGAAGGGCTGTCACGGATGGCTAGTGCTGCAGGCGGAAGTTGCTGCATTTTATAACGTTGAGGCATGTGTGCATTATTGTGCATCGAACCGCCCTTCGTTACACAAATTCGATCCTCGCTGCGCCGAAGTGCCCTCCGTTACACATGGTTTTTCGGTCCGACAAAGTAGCGAGGCCCATCTGTATACTATATATGGTATTTGAATGCTCATATTAATCAATATGTTGTAACTGATACTCGGGGTCATGCCAAAACTACGTGTAACGTAGGGTAGTTCGGCGCACAAGATTGGCAATTTGTGTAACGAAGGAGGTTTCGATGCAGGAATGGCCCAGCCAAGGCCTTAATGCATCGCATCGAGCAAAACGGGCATCAATCGAAGACACAAAAGGGCGGACGCCCGCCCACCTACGTGATACTTTGGACTCTCCCCCTTAGGGAGGTCGCTCCCGCACGGGATGCGACAAAGGTGATAAGCACGTGCTATCGGTAATGGCTCGCTTGGTGCGAACCCGTTCTCCGTTCCTCTCGTGGTGTTAGGAACCTGTCTGGGGGTGTCGGTTCTTCACCGACCGGAGAAAAAAGATGCGCCTGCCCTATTTATGATTCACGTCGCTGTCTAATCAGCGTATTCGCGGTGCCACCGTATCGACTTTGACGTTGCGAGGGATCTGCCACCGCCTCTGGGGTGAATTCATGCATCCAAAGGCAGGCGCTTGGTTGAACTCTCGTCACTGCCCATCGGAATGCACCTCCTACCTCGGTCGTCCTTGCTGGGCGACTCCGTTTAGTCACTATCTTTATAGCCAATCCGGGAGGCGTTAAACCCCTCGAGGCGCACCTGTGCCGCAGACGGTCCTCTATCGTCCGCGACGGACGCAGCCGTGCAGAAGCATTCCAGAGATGGGATACTTAGCAATTGGTGTGAGAATGGGGAAGTCACCCCCCAATCCCAGCTGAAACTTTCGCTCGGGCAAGATTATGGTGCCCGAGAAAGCCGTTCATACGCAATGGCCGCGGGAACGCTCCTTCGGGCGTCAAGGCGGCACAAAAGCAGGCGCTTCGTTCAGATTCCAGTGGAAAGCTCCCCCTGAGATTGCAGATGACGCCCAGGGGGAGCTTAAGCAACCGGTGGAGATACCGCCGAATGGCCTACTGCGTCTGCGGCGCCTCCCCCGTCTCTAGAATGCGCTCGAGCGCCGCCTCGTCCAGCACAGGCACACCAAGCGACTGCGCCTTCGTGAGCTTGGAGCCAGCAGCAGCACCAGCAACCACAAAGCTCGTGCGCTTTGACACGGAGCCCGAGACCTTGGCACCCAGCGCCTTGAGCTGCGCGCCCGCCTCATCACGCGTGAAGTGCTCAAGCGTACCCGTGAGGACAAAGGTGAGGCCGGCAAGCGTCTGCGGGCGCTCCGGCTCCGTGATCTCCTCCTCAAGCACAACGCCCGCCTCGCGCAGGCGCTCCAGCACGCGGACATTCTCGGGCACCGAGAAGAACTCGCGCACCGATGCCGCAATCTTGGGACCAATGCCGTCGATCGTGGCGATGTCCTCCTCGCCTGCGGCCATAAGTGCCTGGAGCGAGCCAAAGTGGCGCGCCAGCACCGTGGCAACGTTGGCTCCCACGTGTCGGATGCCCAGACCAAAGAGGACGCGCGCAAGGCCGCGGCCGCGGGACTCATCAACCTGCGCCATGACCTTCTCGGCAATGGTGCGTCCGACGAGGATGTCCTCGCCCTCGGTGTGGTCCTTGGTGCTTGTCTCGTAGGAACGACCCGTGGGTGTGGAGGCAAGCGCGTCAACGGTGAGCTTGTCGTAGTAGTCCGCGACGTCGGTCAAGGTGCCATTCTCGACCAGACGGCCCACCAGCTCGTCGCCCAGGCCGTCGATGTCCATGGCGTTGCGGCTCCCCCAGTGGATGAGGCGCTCGACGGCCTGCGCCGGGCAGTCGATGGAGACGCAGCGGTAGGCAACCTCGCCCTCCTCGCGCACCACGGGGCTCCCGCAGCTGGGACAGTGCGTGGGCATCTGGAACTCCTTGGAGTCCGCGGGGCGCAACTCGAGCACGGGGCCCACGACCTCGGGAATCACGTCTCCGGCCTTGTGCACCACGATGGTGTCGCCCACGCGCACGTTCTTGCGGCGGATCTCGTCGATGTTGTGGAGCGTGGCGCGCGCGATGGTCGAGCCCGCAACGCTCACGGGGTCGAACTCTGCGACGGGGGTGAGCACGCCTGTGCGACCCACCTGGATGCGGATGTCGCGAAGGACCGTGCGCTTCTCCTCGGGCGGGAACTTAAACGCGATGGACCAGCGCGGCGCACGAGCGGTGAAGCCAAGCGCCGTCTGGCTGGCAAAGGAGTCGACCTTCACCACCACGCCGTCGATGTCGTAGTCGAGGTCCTCTCTGTGCGCGAGCGCGGTGGCGCAGAAGTCATGCACCTCGGCGGCGCAGGTGCAGCGACGGGCGTTGGGGTTCACGTGGAAGCCGCAGCTAGAGAGCCAGTGCAAGAACTCCCACTGGCTGGTCACCGAGAGCGGCGACTCGTCCGCCACGGCGTAGATGAAGGTCTCGAGGTCGCGGTGGGCTGTGATCTTGGGGTCCTTCTGGCGCAGACTGCCGGCGGCGGCGTTTCTCGGGTTGGCAAAGGGCTCGCGGCCTGCAGCGTCCGCCGCCTCGTTCAGGCGGACGAACGAGTGCTTGGGCATGTAGACCTCGCCGCGCACCTCGATGGAGCGGCCAAGGCCGGCGTCGGCCACAAGCTTGAGGCCCTCGGGTGCCAGCGCGCGAGGCACGTCGTGGATCGTGAGCACGTTGGCCGTGACGTTCTCGCCCGTCGTACCGTCGCCGCGGGTGGCAGCGCGCACGAGCTGGGCATCCGTGTACGTGAGCGCTACGCCCAGGCCGTCGATCTTGAGCTCGCAGGTGTAGGCCACGGGGTTCTCCGGCGTTGAGCCTAGGGCTTCGTCGGTCCGGGCAAGCCACTCGTCCAGCTCGTCCAGGTTCATGGCGTCGTCGATGGAGTACATGCGGCTGGCGTGGCGAACTGGCTCGAACTGCTCGGAGACATAACCGCCCACGCGCTGGGTGTAGGAGTCCGGCGTGACCAGCTCGGGATTGGCCTTCTCAAGGGCGAGAAGTTCCTGAAGGTAGCGGTCGAACTGGGCATCTGTCATCTCCGGCGCGTCAAGCGCGTAGTAGGCGTAGGCCGCGTGGTTGAGAATGCGGGTGAGCTCCGCGGCACGGGCGCGCGCCGTGCGAGCGGGACCGGCGGGCTTCTCAGCAGGCTCTTGGGCCGAGAGGGACGGCGCGTCGGCATCGCCAAAGAGCGAGCCCTGCATTCCAGCCGCGTCCGTGTTGTTCCTGTTGGTCTTCTCAGCCATGCTGTCCCCTCTCGTACCCGGCAATCACCAAGCAAGGGTAGCGCAAACGGAGGACGAAAATGGGGCCGCACCGAGAAGGGCGCGGCCCCGATAACGTGCCGAGAAACTCGTGCCCCTAGGCGCCGGCGGCCTCCAGCGCGCGACGGCCCAGTTCGATGCAGCCAAGGACGCCCTGGTCGCCCTGGCAGCCGGCCTCCACGATGTAGGAGTCGATGTCTGCCAGCTCGGGAGTCACGAGATAGCCGTTCAGGTTCTCGAAGACCTTCTTGCGCACCAGCGGGAAGAGCTGGGTCTGCTTCATCACGCCGCCGCCGAGCACGATGCGCTGAGGCGAGTAGCACAGCACGTAGGTGGCAATGCCCTCGGCCAGGTAGGTGCTCTCAAGGTCCCATACCTCCGGGCGGTCAGCCAGCTCGAAGCCCTTCTTGCCCCAACGGTGCTCGATCGAGGGCCCAGCTGCCAGGCCCTCAAAGCAGCGGTCGTGGTACGGGCACACGCAGTTGCCCTCGTCACCCGGCTGGACCTCAAGCAGGATGTGGCCAGCCTCGGGGTGCAGCATGCCGTGCAGGAGCTGCCCGCTCACCATGACGCCCACGCCAATGCCCGTGCCAACCGTGAGGTAGATCACGGTGTCGAGCCCCTTGCACGATCCGTACGTGACCTAGCCCAGGCAGGCAACGTTGACGTCAGTGTCGTAGCCCATGGGGATGTCCAGCGGCCTAAAGGCACTCAGGAAGTCGAAGTGACGCCACGCGGTCTTGGGCGTCTCGAGGATCTTGCCGTAGCTGGGCAGCGCGGGGTTCACACCTGTGGGACCAAAGGCGCCAATGCCAAGCGCGTCGACATTGTGCGAGCCAAACCACTCCACCATGCGGTCGACGCAGTCATGCGGGCCCTGGGTAGGGATCTCCTCGCGCTCGAGGACCTCTCCCTCGGGCGTCCCCACGGAGAGGACTATCTTGGTTCCGCCAGCCTCAAGCGCGCCAATCCTTGCCATGCCATCCCCCGTTCGTCCGCCGACAGGCGCATCCCGGGCGTCTGCCAAGCTAGACATATCTGCATTACAGAATAAGGGCCTCGCGGCGGAATACCAGCGAGACCCTTGAACGGCATGAACTTACTGCCGAGAAACACCACATGTGCGCGACGCGATGTGCTACGCCACCGTTGCCTCGTAGCCGGCATCCTTCACGGCAGCGACAAGTGCCTCATCGGTGACCTCGGGCGCCGCCTCGACCACGGCGTCCTTGTCTGCAAGCGAGACCTTGACCGAGCTCACGCCCGGGACGCCCTCGAGGGCCTTGGTCACGTGGGCAACGCAGTGCTCGCACATCATGCCCTCGACGTTAAGTTTCTTCTCCATCTTGTTGCTCCTCTCGTTAGTGGCCGCACCAGCGGCGGCCGCATTCCTGACATCGGCCGTGGCTGCGTCATCACGCTCCGCGACGGCCGGAATTACCTTGGTGTCAACAGGCGCAACGTTATCCTCGTTGGCCTGGTTGGGCTTCCAGGCAAAGAGCCTGAGCGCGTTCGATACCACAAACACGGACGAGAAGCCCATTGCCGCCGCCCCTACCATGGGGTTGAGCGTCACGCCCAGGGGCGAGAGCACGCCCATGGCCACGGGGATGCAGATCGCGTTGTAGAACAGCGCCCAGAACAGGTTCTGCCGGATGTCGCGCATGGTGGCGTGGCTCAGCTCGATTGCGGTGGCAACGTCTGCCGGGTCGGAGTGCATGAGCACCACGTCTGCCGAGCTGATGGCAACGTCGGTGCCGGCGCCAATGGCAATACCCACGTCGGCGCGGGCAAGCGCAGGGGCGTCGTTGATGCCGTCACCCACCATAGCCACCTTGTGGCCCTGGCCCTGCAGCTCACGGACCTTCTGCTCCTTCTGGCTTGGAAGCACGCCGGCCACGACCTCGTCGACGCCCACCTGACGTGCCACGGCCTCGGCGGTCTTGGCCTGGTCGCCCGTGAGCATGATGGTGCGCACGCCCATGCGACGTAGACGTGCCACGGCCGAGGCGGAGGTCTCCTTCACCACGTCCGCCACGCCGAGAAGTCCCAGCGCACGGCCACCGAGCGCAAAGTAGAGCGGCGTCTTTGCCTGGGCCGCAAGCTCGTCTGCCTGCGGGGCGAGCGCCGAGACGTCCACGCCAGCGGACGCCATGAGGCGGGCGTTGCCTGCGATGGCGGGAGCGCCGTCGACCTGGGCACGCACTCCACCGCCGGCGACCTGCTCGAACCCTGCGGAGTCCACGTCCTTATCAGCGCCTGCATGTGTCTCGTCCACGTAGTCGCAGATGGCCTGCGCAAGCGGGTGCTCGCTCTTGCGCTCGAGCGCGGCGGCAACGCGCGCAAGCTCGACCTCGTCCACGCCGGCAGCCAGGCGCACGTCGGTCACGCGCGGCTTGCCCTCGGTGATGGTGCCAGTCTTGTCGAGCACTACGGTGTCCAGATCGCAGGCGCCCTCCAGGGCCTCGGCGCTCTTGATGAGGATGCCCACCTTGGCGCCGCGCTCCGTGCCCACCATGATGGCCGTGGGCGTGGCCAGGCCAAGCGCGCAGGGGCACGAGATAACCAGCACCGAGACGGCATGGTTGAACGCGGTTGCAAAGTCACCAGGGGCAAAGATGGCAATCCAGCCCAGGAAGGTAACGGCCGCTATCGCCATGACCACCGGGACAAAGACGCCGGCGATCTTGTCGGCCTGACGCTCGATGGGCGCCTTGGAGCTGGTGGCCTCGTCCACGAGGCGGATGATGCTTGCAAGCGCCGTGTCATCACCAACGGCCGTGGCCTCCATGGCGAACCAGCCGCGCTGGCTCACGGTGGCACCGGTCACGCGGTCGCCCACGCCCTTCTCGGCAGGAACCGGCTCGCCGGTGATGGCGGACTCGTCGATCGAGGCGGAACCCTCGCGAATGATGCCGTCGACCGGTACGGACTCCCCGGCACGCACCACCACAATGTCTCCCACGCGCACCTCGTCGGTAGGCACCTCGACCTCCTGGCCGTTACGACGCACGCGCGCCGTCTTGGGCGCAAGGTCCATGAGTGCGCTGATGGCAGAGGTCGTCTTGCCCTTGGCACGGGCCTCGAAGTACTTGCCCAGCGTGATGAGCACAAGGATGGTGCCGGCCGAGTCAAAGTACAGCGAGTGCATCATGGCGTAGTGGGCGCTCTCGAGGTCCATGGCACCAAGTGCCAGCGCCATCTGGTAGACCCCCACCAGGCTGTAGGCGTAGCTCGCCGCAGACCCAATGGCGATGAGCGAGTCCATGTTTGGCGAGAGGTGCGAGAGGGTCTTAAACCCCATGACAAAGTAGCTGCGGTTGACAAAGAGCACGCAGGTGGCGAGAAGGAGCTGCGTCACCGCGGAGGCCATCATACCCTGCATGCCGGCAAGGCCGGGAACCTCCGGCCAGCCAAGCATGGGACCCATGGCCAGGTAGAAGAGGGGCACGCCAAAGACGATGGACCAGATGAGCTGCTTCTTCTTGGCCTCGATCGCCTTCTGGGCGCCCTCCCTGGGGTCGACGAACGAGCTGTGCGAGGCGGTGCCGCTTGCCTCCTGCCGCGGAGACGCGCCATAGCCTTCCTTCTCGATGGCCGCGACCACAGCCTGCGCGGTCCTGGGGTTGCCGTCGTAGTCGAGCTCCATCGAGTTCTTGAGCAGGTTGACGTTTGCCTCGCTGACGCCGGGCACGCCCGAGGCGGCCTTTCCAACCCGTGCCGAGCAGGCCGCGCAGGTCATGCCCGTGATGTCGAACGTTTGCTTCATAGTGCATGTTCCCTTCGCTGTTGCGTCCCTGGGAGCAGGGAGGTGCAGTGCTTGGCCCCGCGGTGGGCGGGACTCACATGAACTTCTTGAAGAGGCGCATGACCTCGTCGACAACCTCGGTGTCACCCGCCTGGATGCGCTCAACCACGCAGGTCTCGAGATGGTCCTGCATGACCTCGCGGCTCACAGCCTTCACTGCGGACTCCACCGCCGCAAGCTGAGTCAGGACGTCTCCGCAGTAGCGGTCCTCCTCGACCATGGCCTTGACGCCGTTGAGCTGCCCGATTGCGCGGTTGATGCGGCAGGTGACATCGTGCTTGAGCTCCTCGGAGCGGGGCGTCTGCTTCATGTGAACACACGTCTCGGCGCTTGTCCCGGCGGATTTCTCAGCGCATTTCTCGGAGCCGTTCTGCGCGGTTGTCTCCATGCTGGCCTTCCTTCCTGTACGTGCTGGGGGATAGATACTCCCCTGGGGCATCTTTCGTTACGACAGGATATACCCCTTTAGGGTACTAGTCAAACGAGAATAGCGGGATTGCGGCCGCTACACATTCGGACGCCGATTGTGTATCGACCTGCACGGGTCACATGTTCGGACCCGAATGTGTAGCGCACGTACCGCCGGCGTCCCCAACTCCCGCGCGGCCCAAACCGTCCTACTCCACCGAGTCCGGCTCGACGGCGTTGGCTGGGTCTCCCTCGTCGTGCGCCAAAGCCTTCGCATCCTGGCCGGAGGCGTCCTCCCCCGCCCGCGCCTGCGCGGCCTCCTCAAACGCCGCCTTCATGGTCTTGTTGCCCCGGGTGAGGCGCCTGATGGTGAGGTCCTCCGCCTTGTCGTTGGCAAGCCGCAGCTGGTTCTCGGACTTGGTGAGGCTCTCCTTCACCTTCTGCAGCGACGCAATGGAGCGGTCTATCTGCTCTATTGCCTCCGAGAAGCGCTTGGAGGCCTGCTCGTAGTTGCGTCCAAAGCCCTGCTTGAACTTCTCGAGCTTCTCCTCAAAGCTGGTTACATCGAGGTTCTGCTGACGTACCTCGGCAAGCTCGCGCCGAGCCGAGACCGCGTTCAGGCCGGCGTTTCTCAGGAGGCTGATGATTGGCAGGAAGAACTGCGGGCGCACCACGTACATCTTGGGGTAGCGATACGAGACGTCCACGATGCCCGCGTTGTAGAGCTCGCTCTCGGGCTCAAGCGTAGAGACGAGAACGGCGTATTCGCAGTGCTTGTTGCGGCGGTCTCGGTCGAGCTTGGCGAAGTGGTCCTCGTTGCGCTTGCGGTTGACGGAGTTGTCGTCCTCGTTCTTCATGTCGAACATGATCGAGACGATCTCTGTGCCAGACTCGTCGCACTCCCTAAAGACGTAGTCTCCCTTGCTGCCATCGACCACGTCGTTGTCCTTGTGGAACTCCGCGCGCGGAAACGCCATCATGCGCACCTTGTTGAACTCGGACTCGCAGTGCTGCTCCAGGGTCTCGCCGATGAGCTTGACCGAGAGGCGCGAGCGCTGGTTCTTGATGCGCTCTATCTCGTCATCGCGGTCGCGAATCTCCTGGTCCTTGTACTTCTCCTGCTCGACCAGACGCTGGTTGAGAACGGCAATCTCCTGGTCCTTCTTGGCCGAGACCTCCTGCACCTGCGACTGCAGCTCGACCAGGCGGCGGTCGCGCTCGGCGGTGGCGCGCGTCACGGCAAGCTCACGAGCGCCCTTTGCCTGCTCTTCCTGCGCCCGCAACTGCTCGGTGAGGCGCGCGATGCTGGCGTCTCTCTGGGCAAGCTGCTCCGCAGACTCCTGCTGTGCGGCCGCAAGTTTCTGCGCTGCCACGTCCTGCGCCTGTGCAAGGCGCTCCTGCGCGCTCTTCTCGGCAGTTGCCTGCTGTACCTTGGCCTCGGCCTGCGCTTGCTCGAGCTGCGAGGAGAGCTTGGCAACCTCCGCACGCAGGGCCTCCTCGGCCTTTGCGCGCGCCGCTTCCACAGCGGCAGCCTCGCGCTGCTCCATGAGGGCGCGCTGCTCATCCAGCTGGCGCTTGAACTCGGCGTCACGCACCTGCTGCAGAATCTGCGCGTAGCCCGCCTCGTCCACCTGGAAGACCTTCCCGCAGTTGGGACACTTTATCTCGGCCATGGGACCTCCTTTGGCGATGTTCCTGCATAAAGGGTACACGGCCCGCGCGACATTATTTAGCGAGACAGAGAAGCATGGCAGGATCCGCAGCTTGTTACCGGCGCGTTCTCCTTTGCGCGCACCAACTGGCCAGATGCACGCACCGCTCAACGGCCCGGTAAAAACGAGCGGAAGGGGTTTGTTCCTTGTTACCGGCGCGTGGCAAGCTTCTCTCGCCAACTGGCCAGATACACGCACCGCTCAACGTGCCGGTAACAACGGGGGCAACTGGCCACCACTTATTACCGGCCCGTAGACAGGCGGGGAAGTTTCCGCAGGACCCAAGGATTTCTCCCTACGGCCCGGTAACAACACTTGCGACAGCAGCCTCAAGGAACTCCGTACGACCGCACAAAGCGAGACAAAGAAACGCGGCGGGAGCCAAGAGGCCCTCGCCGCGTGCGGTGTGGCGGTGCTTGTGCAGATGCTGGCCTAGGCAGCCCAGCCCTCAGCCGAGAGCGTGGTTGCCTCGGCACCGGTCGAGTAGCTCGCGCCGCTGCCGGTGGTGTAGGAGCCGGTGGAGTTCTGGCGCTGCTGCATGCGCTCCTCGATCCACTGCTCAAGCTCGTCCTGCGTGGTGCCGTTGCCGTTGCTGTTGTCGTTCAGGCCGGTGCCGTCGCCATTCAGGCCAATGCCGTTCCCGGTGGTGCTGTTAGAGGAGGAGTTCTCCTGCTCGCGCTGAGCCTGGAGAGCCTCGTCGGAGCCAAGCGTCACCGTGAGATCCTTGGTATCGTTGCCACGCACGACGGTCACGGTGACGGTGTCGCCAATGTCATGCGAGCGCACCGCAAGGACCATGCCGTCGGCGGAGGTGATCGCCTCGCCGTCCATGGCAACGATGATGTCGCCCTTCTGGATGCCGGCCTGGTCGGCAGGGCCACCAGAGACGACCTCGGCAACGTAGGCGCCCTGGTTCACGGAGAGTCCGTTGGAGCGGGCGTTCTGGGCGTTCACGGTCTGCATCGAGAGGCCGATGTAGGCATGCGTGACCTCCTCGCCGCTAATGATCTTGTCGGCAATCTTGATGGCGTAGTTGCCGGGGATGGCAAAGCCGATGCCCGCGAAGGACTCAGTCGAGGACGAGTAGAGCGTGGAGATGCCCACGAGCCGGCCCTCATCGTTCACGAGCGCGCCACCGGAGTTGCCGGGGTTGATAGCAGCGTCAACCTGGATGAGGTTGGTGTAGATGGTGTCGCCCGAGCTGGACTGCAGGAGCTCGTTGCGGTACAGCGCAGAGACGATGCCCTCGGAGACGGACTGGTCGAGGCCAAACGGGCTGCCAATGGTCATGACCCAGGAGCCAACGTTGAGCTGGGAGGAGTCGCCCAGCTCGATGGGGGTCACGGAGTCACCGTTGAGGTCGGCCTTGATGACCGCGAGGTCGGAGGAGGAATCGGAGCCAACCACGCTGGCCTCGTAGCTCTTGCCGCTGATGGTCACGCTGACGGAGGTGGCACCGTCAATCACGTGGTAGTTCGTGAGGATGTCGCCGTCCGTGTCGAGAATGACGCCGGAGCCAAGACCCTCACCGCTGTCGGTAGTGACATTCACCGAGACCACGGAGGGCATGGCCTTTGCGGCTACGGCCTCGGCCGTCGACGCGTCGGTATCGCTCGACGTGATGTTGATGGTGCCGTTGCTCGAGCTGGAGCTACCCGAGGAGGAACTGGAGCCCGCAGTTGTGGAGGGCTTGCCAAAGAAGCCCGTGAGGCTCAGCACGAGCACCACGACGAGCGCTGCCACAACTCCAGAGATCGCACCTGCAACGATGGGCTTGCTCACGCCGCCCTTCTTGTCCTTGCTCGGCTTATCTCCGCCGTTGCCCGAGCCGCCGTTGCCGCCCGCTGCGGGCTGCACGGGCTGGGGCTGCTGCGTAGTCTGCCCCGGCTGCGAGCCGGCCTGCTGCTGGCTAGCGTTGACGTAGCCGGCGCTTGGCGAGTACGCCGCACCCTTGCCACCATAGTTTGCGTAGTCGTAGCTCTGCGTGGGCTGAGCCTGTTTGGGCTCGGCGCCCTGGGTCTGCTGAGGGGTCGAGCCGGCGCCGGTCATGCCCTCACCAGGTTCGCCCGTGGAATAGTCTGCCATGGAAACGTCCCACCCTTCATCTGTGGCGGCCCACCGGGCCGTCCTGCTTACGTCTGTGAATGTACCCCGATACGACAAGGGTGCCGCGCGGGGCGCACCATCGCCACGCCTGCGCAACAAGTCTTTTGTGTTCCTGAAAGCCCCTCCTGGCAAGGAACTTTGTCCCTCTCTCTGCCTTCTTGTGGCATCCGCTCTTGCATTCTTTAGCAGTATTTGAGAACGGCAATTCTAGCGACTTGCGGAAATGTCGAGTCCGGTTCTCAAATACCGCTAAAGAACGGCTGGGGGTAAGTGGGGTGAGCAATCCGGCTCTCCTCGCAGCGTCATCTCAAGGTGTCGGGTCCCGCCAGCTGGCAGGTCTTCTCGGCAAATTGCGAGGTTCCCCCATCAAACAGTAGGTCCGCTCGGCAATTTATTGCACGAAATTACTTTATGAACAGAGTGTCAACTGGTTAAATGCAATTCTAACTAGAAAAATCGCGCAATAACTTGAGACGAGACAAGCTACTGCTCGGCGAGTCGCGGGCTCGCCGAGGGACGCGGGCTCGCACCAAAAAGGGGCCGCCCTTTGGCAGCCCCTGGCAACTCAATCTATCCCCAGGCAACCAAGCCTACACGCGGAAGAGGTACCCCACGCCGCGGATGGTCACGATGTGCGCCGCAACCTGCGGGCCAACCTTGGAGCGCACGCGACGAATGTGCACGTCGACGGTACGCGTGCCGCCGCAGTACTCGAAGCCCCACACGCGGTGCAGCAGCGTCTCGCGCGAGTAGGCGCGCGACGGGTGCGTGGCCAGAAACGACAGGAGCGAGTACTCCATGAGCGTAAGGTCAACGGGCTTCTCGTCAATGTAGACCTGGTAAGTGGCCAGGTTGATGGTCATGTTGTCCACGGTCACGATGTCCGCGGGAGCGCTCTCCTCGCCCGGCCACAGAAGAAGCGAGCAGCGAACCTCAAGCTCGTCGACGCCGGCCGTGGAGAGGATGAAGTCATTCTTGCCCTGCGTGGGCATGCGCATGGTAGAGAGCTTGTCCGGATCCTGCACCAGCAGCATGGGGATAAAGCCGTTCTCGGCAACAAAGGAATCCACGGCGTTGAGGGTGTCCTGGGACATACCGTCCGCGTCGAGAATGACGAGGTCAAACTCGTGCCCAGAAGAAACTGCCTGCGAGAAGGTCTCCTCGTTTGCAAGGGCAATGGAGACGTCGATGGCGTGGGAAAGCTCGCGCATGCGGTCGTGCAGGCGCGTGGTACCAGATATGAGCAGGATGTTCTTGTGATGCACTCTAGCCCCCTGCCGGTTGGTCAAAGCTATTGCAGCTTGTTCATAGTCCAGAAAACAGAGTAGCACAGCCGCGCACGTGGCTAGCGAGCCTCAACAAAATCCAAACGAGACGCAGCTAGAAGGGGGCGCCGCACACGGCTGCAGCCGATGCGACGCCCCCAACCCACAAACTGTGCACATATCTTTGGGACAGTTTAAGGCAAACATCGTCCCTAAAACATCAATATTAGCAGGCCACGACAGCCGCGGTGCGAGCCCTCCGCTAGCCGATGGAACCCAAAAACTCGGCCGTACGCGCGTTCTCGGGATGGTCGAAGACCTTCTCGGGCACGCCCTGCTCGACCACCACACCGTCCTCCATGAAGACCACGCGGTCGGCGACCTCGCGGGCAAAGTCCATCTCATGCGTGACCACGATCATGGTCATGCCGGAGTTCTCGGCAAGGTCACGGATGACGTCGAGGACGCCACGAACCAGCTCCGGATCCAAGGCGCTCGTAGGCTCATCGAAAAGCAGCACGTTGGGATGCATAGCCACGGCGCGCGCGATGGCCACGCGCTGCTGCTGGCCACCGGAGAGCTGGGGCGGCTTGAAGTCCGCGCGGTCCGCCAGGCCCACGGCCGTGAGCTGCTTCATGGCCTCGGCCTCGGCCTCCTCCTTGGAGCGCTTGAGGACCTTGGTCTGGCCAATCATCACGTTCTGCTTGGCGGTGAGGTGCGGGAACAGGTTGAACGACTGGAACACCATGCCAACCTCGCGGCGCAGTTTGTTGACGTCGGTCTTGCTCTGCCCCGTGATCTCCTGGTCCTCAATCAGGATGTGACCGGCCGTGGGCGTCTCCAGCAGGTTGATGCAGCGCAGCATCGTCGACTTGCCCGAGCCGGACGGTCCCAGCACCACGACGACCTCGCCCGGCCACACGTCCAAGTTGACGTCGCGCAGGACCTTCGTTTCGTCGAAGGACTTGTTGAGGTGCTCGATGCGCACGATGGGATGCTCGCCCTCGGTGAAGTGGTGCTTGGTGAGGGTCTTGTCCGAGGCAAAGGCCAGGCTGGCCGCCTCCTCGGCAGAGAGGGCATCGGGGACGACGGGCACGTCCTCGCGCGAATGACGGTGCTTATTCGCCATCTGCGACACCTCCAAGGTCGACAGTGGGATGCGAGACAAACGGCGCGGAGAGGGCCGCAAAGACGTCAGTGGCAGGCTTGGTGGCCTCGGCGTGGGAGACCTCGGCAGAGGCGGTAAGCTCATCCTCGGCCTTAGAGGCCTGCTGAGATGCGCCGGCCACGGCACGGCGCTTGGGTCTGGGGCCGCCACCGCGCTCGGAGCGGGCGATGTTGTTCTCGATGATGCCAACAATCTTGATGAGCGGCAGCGTCACGATGAGGTAGTAGATGGCGGCAGCCATGTACGGCGTGATGTTGCCCGAGGTGGTGGTAAGGTTCTTCGAGAACATCATGAGCTCCATGACGCCCACCGAGGAGAGCAGCGACGTGTCCTTGTAGGACGTGATGAAGTCGCTGGTAACCGTGGGAATGACGCGGCGCACGGTCTGCGGCAGGATGATGGATGTCATGGACTAGAAGCCGTTCATGCCCAGGGAGGCCGC
>OHAT01000697.1_pt1 | contig 32991 bp, 38 predicted proteins | sample 1577141 | NCBI WGS metagenome assembly OHAT01 (sample SAMEA3541578, study PRJEB24748) | human gut metagenome | biome: human gut; feature: human-associated habitat; material: faeces | place: China | collected 2012 | reverse complement strand
GTATTGCAAAATGGTTAATTGAGTCGCTCTCCTCACGGAGAGCGTGGATTGAAATATTGATATGATATATTCGCCTTCCGTCCTCATTAACGTCGCTCTCCTCACGGAGAGCGTGGATTGAAATTTTTTTGAAGTTTGCAATAGTTCCAGCAAAGCTCTGGTCGCTCTCCTCACGGAGAGCGTGGATTGAAATCTTACGGATATTACGGCATCGACGGCCATAACTTGTCGCTCTCCTCACGGAGAGCGTGGATTGAAATCCAATAAGATTTTTATTTTCCCATTCTTCAAGGTAAGTCGCTCTCCTCACGGAGAGCGTGGATTGAAATCAATATGATGCAAACACAGCGGAGCAAACAGTTTGTCGCTCTCCTCACGGAGAGCGTGGATTGAAATTTGTGCTATCTGTTGTGGTATTTTGACTTGTTGTGTCGCTCTCCTCACGGAGAGCGTGGATTGAAATACGACAACAAAAGTATTGCAAAATGGTTAATTGAGTCGCTCTCCTCACGGAGAGCGTGGATTGAAATGGTCAAAAATGGTTTTATGCGTTTATAAACAAAGTAGGTCGCTCTCCTCACGGAGAGCGTGGATTGAAATCGCGGTCCGACTACAATCTTGCAGGCGTTATCAGTCGCTCTCCTCACGGAGAGCGTGGATTGAAATACATTTACCGCAAATGTGACAACTACAGACTTTGGTCGCTCTCCTCACGGAGAGCGTGGATTGAAATCAAACAAAAATTGATTTTGAAAGCATAAAGCAAAAGTCGCTCTCCTCACGGAGAGCGTGGATTGAAATATTGATATAATATATTCGCTTTTCTGTCGCATTAAGTCGCTCTCCTCACGGAGAGCGTGGATTGAAATAAAGGGGGCGTATCATAGGTTGTTTATACAACATAAGTCGCTCTCCTCACGGAGAGCGTGGATTGAAATCTATGATGATAACTGGTATTTGGGACGCTATATCAGTCGCTCTCCTCGCGGAGAGCGTGGATTGAAATGTCAAATAAAATGCAATCGACTTGAGAAAAAAAGTGTCGCTCTCCTCGCGGAGAGCGTGGATTGAAATGAGAAAGAGCGCAGTCTCCACAGACAGGAGGGTGACGTCGCTCTCCTCGCGGAGAGCGTGGATTGAAATTATAGTTTTATCACTTGAATACGGCATATATCCAGTCGCTCTCCTCGCGGAGAGCGTGGATTGAAATCAGCGAGGCTGTCACTTTGATTTATGCACTTGCTGGTCGCTCTCCTCGCGGAGAGCGTGGATTGAAATTTGATAAATTGGCAACATAAGCAGATTAAAAAATGTCGCTCTCCTCGCGGAGAGCGTGGATTGAAATTAAGATTTATTTATCTCGTGCTAAAATCTCCGAGATAGTCGCTCTCCTCACGGAGAGCGTGGATTGAAATGCCCGGTGGGACACACTACATAAAGAAGGTATCCCACCGGACTTTGATATTTCAGGTTTTATGCTGTTTTCTTCTGTTTCTGTTGCATTTCTGCCATATGGCGTTGGAAGCCTGCTTCCATATCTTCGGGGTTAAGCGGTTTGATGATACCAACACCGTTGTAATAAATGTCGATAATCTGATACCGCTTGCCGTCAAGATAGCGGGCGGCTGATACAACAATCTTGTCGATGAATTCGTGAACAAGCTCACTTGTCAACTCGGTTGGCTCGGTGATTGCCTTTACTTTTTGAACAAATTTTTGCAGATTAACCGTCTTATCTGTTTCGGCTTCAAGATAGCTCTCCATTTCGGGGAGCTTTTCTTTTAGTTCCTTCTGCTCGGTTTCGTATGTGTTGCTCAAGGTTGCGAATCGCTCGTCGCTCAGTTTACCGATAACGTTGTCCTCATAGATTCGCTGTATCAGCTTATCAATTTCAGCGATACGTTTCTTTGCCTTTTCAAGCTCTCGGCGTTTTGCTGTCAGCTCTTTCTTTTTGTCAGAGTCGTAGCTCTCAACCTGTTTGCGAACAAATTCCTTTTCAAAAGCCTGATTGTTCAGAAACACTCGCCGCATACTTTCAAGAACAAGGTTTGTCAGCGTTCTCTCGCCGATATAGTGTGAGGTACAGGTGTCGGGATTCTTGGAATAGCTTGAACACATAAAGTTCGGTGGATCTCGCCGGTCCTTCTTGCCTGATTGGTAGTACATCTTCTGTCCGCAATCCTCACAGAACACCAATCCCGAAAAGATACTGACTTTGCCCGTCCGTGTTTGACGGTGCCTGCCTTCTCGGATTTTCTGAACAAGTTTGAATGTGTCACGGTCAACAATGGCGGGATGGGTGTTCTCGAAGATTATCCATTCGCTTTCAGGACGGTCAACACGCTTCTTGTTCTTAAAGGATTTGGTTGTGCTGCGAAAGTTGATGGTATCACCGCAATACTCTTGTCGCTTCAAGATGTTCGCTATCATAGCCGGACACCAGTGAAACGGAACGGACGGCGGCTTACCGCACTTTCTGCCTACGCTAATCCAGTATTCCGTTGGTGTTGGAACTTTCTCTGCGCTTAGCTTGTTGGCAATTTGTGACGGCCCCATTCCGGATACGCACATCTTAAATATACGCTTGACGATTCCAGCCGCAGGCTCGTCGATTATCCATTGATACTTGTCATCAGGACTTTTCATATATCCAAAAGGCGGATTGCTTGTCAATGGCTTGCCCGATTTGCCTTTGCTCTTGAATACCTTGCGCACCTTGTCACTGGTATTCTTTGCGTGCCACTCGTTAAACCAGTCCTGCATAGGTACAAGATCGCTGATTCCGTTTTTGGTGTCGATATTGTCCATAATGGCAATATAGCGAATGCCCATTCGGTCAAATTCTTCTTCCAACAAGGAACCGACTACCAATCGGTTACGTCCGAGACGGGAATGGTCTTTGACAATCAGTGTTGCGATTTTTCCTTCCTCGCCGAGCTTCATAATTTCGTTGAAGGCAGGACGGTTAAAGGTTGTACCGGAGAAACCGTCGTCTATGAAAAGGCGAGTATTTTTGAAACTGTTTTCGGCAGCGTATTGTTGTAAAATTTCTGTTTGATTTTTGATTGAGCCCGATACGCCTTCGTTCTCGTCATCACGGGATAGTCGGCAGTACAGAGCTGTGATTTTGTCTTTATCTGACTGTTTACTCATTTTGCTCCTTTCCACAGTCGGATATGTATTTGTAGGATAGTTTTATTATAACATATCCGGCTGCTAAATTCAATACTTTAAAGCACTAAATTGAATCTTTCTCTACTATCTTTTCAATCTTCTTTAAGATTGTTTTGTCAGCGTTCTGATTGAAGTGCGTTCGCACAACATAGGTTGTGTTGTCAATGTCCTGTGTGTATCGTAACGGTTCAACGAACTGTTCATACTTAAAATAGTTTAGCCGTTGCTCCGCTGTCATCTTACTGAGCATATCGAAGTAATCCTCAATGACTGCGTTGAGTGCTTCGGTAAGCGGCGTTTGAATATCAAGGACTTTGCCTTTGTCATCAACATAGTACATAATCTGTCACCTTCCTTTCGTAGTTAAGATTTTCGAAAACAGGTCTTAGGGTGTCCCTAACAAGTGCTGAAATTCCGAGGTGATTTCTCAGCAACAACCGTTTGTGGATACGAACGGTCTGCTTGCTGAGATAATACACGGTAGTTTCAGCAAGCACTGTTTGTGGTTACAAACAGTATGCTTGCTTAGATTCAACATTGTTATGCAGTGTTCTGAAAAACTGTCAACATATCTGTCACCCTAAACTGTCACTATGGTTGTCTGTGATTATATATTTCGATGATTCTTCTTCGGTTAGTACGCCGAAAATTGATGCCGATACCGTCACGTTTTCTCAACCGATACCAATATTTGTTGAGCAGTTTTGTTACCATATTAGTCGGCGTAACGGTGTCGTTCATTTCGGTAAGTAAATCTGTAGCTGTGCCCATCCAGTAATGCTTGTCAACCATAAACGCTCTTAACCTTCCGAAAAAAGGATGATCTTCGGTCAGCTTCGGATAGCCTTCACGACTGACTTTCTCCATTGCCAGCGCAACAATTTGTTCACCTTTAGTCATTGTTTCTCCTTTCTGTCACTGTAAAAAGTGACTGTTTTGTTGTAAGTTTGCCGCTTTACCCGAATGTCGTTCCTGCGCCGGATTTTCACCGGAGCGTCGTATCGCTCGCTTACGATCATCGCAATATCATATCCCATTCGGACGGTCATTCAGTTGTATTTTGACACGACAAAAAGCCAAGTCACGCAAGGCACTTCCCTCAACTTCAAAAGGGTAAACTACCCCCTTGGTTGAGAAGCCTCATGTAACTTGACTTTAAATTTTTTGATTAAACTTTTGAAAAATTAAAGCGCTTATTTGTACTGCCGTTCACTAAAATAAGCTAAACTCAAATGACTAAAAACAGAACGGAGCCGGCACTTCTGTCAGCGTACCGGTACCCTATAGCGCATCTTTGGCTTTGCGCTGCCCGCAGGTGATGCTCCAGCGCTCGTCAGCTCTTTACACTCATAAGTTCATCACTATTCAGTTGTCGCACACAATCTGCGAACAGTTTTGTGTACAGTAATTATTATAACGAACATTCGTTTGGTTGTCAAGCAAATTTAGAAAATTCGTTCGACAAACGTTAGTGTATTTAAGATGTCACGTCTAAACAAGCAGTGCGTTTTTACTCCTACCGAGAAAAACACGTTTGTTAGGGACACATAAGACCTATAAAAAATTCTCTTTTTCGTTTTTATGTCTGTTAATTTGTTTTATTATATGATATGATAAAATTATCAATCATCAAGGGGCGATAGTATGAGCGCTAAGAATCAATTTGATTGGATATCATTTTATGAGGAGTTTGCAGATAAGCTACTTGCATATAAGGACAATCGGCAGGAGCTGATTGAAAAAATAAAGCAGGTTTATGAGGTTACAGGGATAAAACTGCCGACTATTGATAGAGATAAAGGCGGAAATAATATCCTTGTTGATATTGATCCTTTTACAGTTTTTGGATTATTTAATAAACAACTAACTGAAAAGAACAGAATAAAACTTATTACTGAATTCAAGTAATTGTTTGACATAAAAGCTGATGTTCCTATGTCTTTTGACGGAATTCCTGTGTTAAGTCCACTAAAATCTACTTTTTTCTATTTTGTAGATAACAGAGGAGAATCAGATATACAAAACCTCTGGTCAATTTTTGAATTAGCGCCTACTCTGTCAAAAAACGATACAGAAGAAAACAGACAAGAGTTTATTTCTGCTTTTAATACAGTTAGGAAACAAAAAGGCGTAAAATGGAATTTGTCAATGGGCTTATACTGGATTCGTCCCAACAGATTTATAAATTTAGATTCACGCAATAGGTGGTTTATAAAGAATAATGACAGCTTACCTGAGTCAATTACAGCCACAGTAAAAAATCTGCGTGATACACCGAAAGCAGAGATATACTTAAAACTTTGTGATGATTGCATTGCTTATATTCAATCTGACAAATGTTCCTATAAATCATTGGCAGATTTTTCTTGCAGTGCGTGGAGTGTATCTAAGCAAGATGATGAATATGAGAAACTTTCCGAGAAAAGCGATGCTAATTCCGGCGCAAAGTTCCTGCGTTGGTTCAAGCCTCTTTTGCAGGCGCTCAAAGATTTAGGCGGTTCGGCTACTCCGAAAGAAGCACGAAATAAAATTATAGAAAACGAAAATCTGACCGAGGAAGAAACAAGTGCAGTTGTCGGTAAGACGCAAACGCCTGAATTCAACAATGACGTTGCTTGGGCAAGGCAGTACCTTGTCAGAGGCGGTTATTTGGACAACAGCACTCGTGGTGTTTGGAAACTCACCGAAAATGGCTGGACTGTTGATATGACAGACGAATTAGCGTCAGAGATTTTCAAGACGATTGTTAAAGAAAACCAGCAAGATAAAGAAGATAAAGGCTCAGCTCTTGCTGACGAAGATGTAAACACAAAGCGCTATTGGATTTACTCGCCCGGCAATAATGCTTCAAAGTGGAGTGAATGTACCGAGAAAGGAATTATGCTCATCGGTTGGGGTGAAATCGGTGATTTGACACGCTTCACTTCAAAATCGGAAATGAAATCTGCTATGCAGGACACCTACGGCGACAATAAGCCTTATCGCAATGCAGCTCTTGCTACTTGGCAGTTTGCCAATGAGATGAAACCGGGCGATATTGTTTTCGCTAAGCAAGGTATGTATAAAATAATCGGTCGTGGCGTTGTTGAGTCCGGTTATATATATGATGACAGTAGCGAAGATGAGTATAATAACACCCGTAAAGTAAAGTGGACAGACATCGGTGAATGGGAACATCCCGGTCAGGCAGTTATGAAAACGCTGACTGATATTACCCAATATACGGAATATGTTGAAAAGCTCAATGCGATGTTTGACACAGAAGATGATGACGATGATATTGATGTCGAGGAAGAACCGCTGAACACCTATACCAAAGAGAACTTTCTTGCAGACGTATATATCAGTGAAAAACAATATGACACGTTAGAAGGACTGCTCCGTAAGAAATTGAACGTCATTTTGCAGGGTGCTCCGGGTGTCGGTAAAACCTACGCCGCAAAGCGTCTTGCCTATTCAATGATGGGCGTTAAGGATCCCGAACGTGTGCAGCTTGTTCAATTCCATCAAAGTTATTCCTATGAGGATTTTGTCGAGGGCTTCCGCCCGTCAAGCACAGGAATGAATTTTGAAATTAAGAAGGGCGCATTTTATAACTTCTGCAAAAAAGCGTCCGATGATAAAGAAAACGAGTATTTCTTTATTATTGACGAAATTAACCGTGGTAATCTCAGCAAGATTTTCGGCGAGTTGTTTATGCTGATTGAAGCCGATAAGCGTGGCAATGATATTCAGTTGCTCTACTCTTCGGACAAGTTTTCCGTTCCGAAAAACGTCTACATTATCGGTATGATGAACACCGCCGACAGAAGCTTGGCAATGATTGACTACGCGCTCCGCAGACGTTTTGCGTTCTTTGAAATGAAGCCTGCGTTTGAATCAGAGGGCTTTAGAAAATATCAGTACGGATTGGAAAATGATAAATTCAACAAACTGATTGACTGCGTTATCAGCCTGAATCAGAAGATAGCCGATGATGATTCTCTCGGTGAGGGCTTCTGTATCGGTCACAGCTATTTCTGCGATATTGAGGAGATTAAGGAGAACACGCTGACCGATATTGTGGAGTTAGAAATTATCCCCTTGCTCAAAGAGTATTGGTTTGACGAGCCTTCAAAAGTAAAAGAATGGACTGACCGTTTGAGGAGTGCTGTCAAGTGATTCCGATTCAAAATATCTACTATATGCTCTCCTACGCATTTCAAGTGCTGAACGAGCAAGGATATAAAAGTGTGGCGACAGAGCATTTTGAGAATGTGGCGGATTTATGCGCCGCAATACTGATTAAAGGCTTGTCAAAGCAGCTCAAGCGTGGTCTGATGAAGGATTATATCCCGAAGCGTGAACCGCTGACGGCGCTGCGTGGTAAAATGGAATTTTCGGAAACGCTGAAAACAAATTCCATTATCAAGCGGCAGGTTGTGTGCTCCTACGATGAGTTTTCCGAAAACGCCTATATGAACCGTATCATCAAGACGACAATGCTGCGCCTGATGGTGGCGGACGTTGACAAGAGCCGCAAAAAGGAAATGAAAAAGCTGTTGGTGTTCTTAGGCAATGTTGAGCCGCTGCCGATTTACAGTATCAACTGGAATCTGCGCTATGACCGCAATAATCAGACATACCGTATGCTGGTTTCGATTTGCTATTTGGTTTTGAAGGGCTTGCTGCAAACGCAATCGGACGGCACAACCAAGCTGATGGACTTCCTCGACGAACAGCGTATGCACCGCTTGTATGAGAAGTTTATTCTGGAATATTTCCGCAAGGAACATCCGGAACTGACCGTCGGCGCACCGCAAATCCCGTGGCAGCTCGACGACGATTTCTGCGATATGCTTCCGGTTATGCAGTCAGATATTGTGCTCGAAAAAGACGATAACATTCTGATTATCGACGCAAAATATTACGCCCATACCACACAGCAGCGGTTTAATAAGGCAACCGTCCACTCGGCAAACCTGTATCAGATTTTTACCTACGTCAAGAACAAGCAGGAAGAACTGAAGGACAGGCAAGTAACCGTTTCGGGAATGTTGCTCTACGCCAAAACAGACGAACAAATTGTCCCCGACAACACCTATCAAATGAGCGGCAACCAAATAAGCGTGAAAACGCTTGACTTGAATTGCGGGTTTGATGAGATTCGGGAGCAGTTGGATAAGCTGATGATTTAGAAAGGTAAAGAATATGCCATTCAATAGAGAAAGTTATAAACATATAGCAACGCAGGGCTTTTTTTCTGAATATCTTCCGCCATGTTTTTTCTTGGATAAAAAGGTTTTAAATTATGTTCCACCCGAAAACTGTGATATAATACAACCATATTGTTTTACAATGAGCAAATATGATCAGGCTGATTCCAGAAGAAATATTTATATTACTGAATTAGGATCATATCTTGTATTACACGAATATATGTGGAATAATAATTTGCTGAAAGAATTGATAGATTTTACAAAAAGTGAGGATTATTCTTTTTCTCCAGTTATTAATCAACAAGGTCAAATTTATAGATTTGAACAATCATATGGACAAACAGCGGAAGTATTAGAGGAATCTTTTGAAATATGTTCTGACTACATAGAAAACATATCAAAAAAAATAATAAAGGCAACTGGAGCAAAACTGATTCTAAAATTAGATATATCAAATTTTTATGGTGCCATTTATACACATTTAATTCCTACTATAATTATGGGATATGAATCAGCTGATTCAGAATATCGTCAAAGCCAAAAAGTCGAAAATTTAAGTCCAACATATGAAAAATACTCCAAACTTGATAAATTAGTTCGTAGAATGAATTCAAATCAAACAAATGGATTATTAGCAGGTCCTTTTGTTTCTCGATTGATATCAGAAGCGCTGCTTACAAGAATAGATAAAGAAATAAAATCTGAAAACATCCGGTTTGTCAGATATGTTGATGATTATGAAATCTTTGTTTTTGATGATAATACTGAAACGACAAAAAGCAAAATTGATTTGATTCTTAGAAAATATAACCTAACTATTAATAACGAGAAAACAAGAGAAGAAAAATTCCCATATTATATTAATAAGAATCTTAATAAACTATTTACTGATCTACACATTGATGAATTTGATAATGAACATCTAATGGATATGTTTAACAGCTTTTTTACATTAGAAAACAAGGGAACAAAGGGAGCAATAAGATTTTTGTTAAAATCTTTAGAAAAAAATCCCATTGATATATCAGATTCAGAATTATACAAGGCATATCTGTTAACTATATTACAGAACAATAAACGCTCTTTAATTAAAGCTTGTCAGATTTTAATTGAGAAGAAATCCGAAAACTTTTGTATTAATGATAAAGATATTACGTTAATTAAAAAATACTTCTACGCAGTTTGCAGCAAATAAATGATTTAGAAGTAATTTGGTTATTGTACCTATTAATTGAAATTGAGGGAATCGAAAGAGATGATGATATAATAATTCGGATATGTTCAAGCAAAAATGAATTAGCTCAAGTAATGCTATTAAGAAAAGAATTCATATCTCAGGATTTAAAGCAAACAATGAAATCATCCTCGACTTCTTGGATATTGAATTATGAATTGTTTTCTGAAAACATAATAACCGAAGATGAATTCAAAGAAAAACTTACAATTCACCAAAACTTGAATATGTATAACAAACTAAAACAAAATGGAATCCATTTTTGCGAATTCTAACAAACAAACTGGAACGGGAGAAGATGAAATTAATCATCTTCTCCCGTTGATTAAACAAGTATCAATTCATTATTGACAATTTCTTCTGCACGGTTGCGTATATTATTCATTCTCTTTACCCACAGCATTTGATTATCTGCTTTGAGTTGGTCGGTTATACCTTCCTTTTCGGCAAGCTGCTTTACTAACCGAAAGAACATATCCTCTGCCTGTTCGTCAATATCGGCGAGGTAGGCTGTGAGCTTGCAACTCGTCAGCAGGTTTGTATATAAGATGGGACGATGATGTTTGATATATTTCAAATGCCGCTTGCCCCAAATCCCGATCTCAACCTTCGGCTGTTCGGGCAATTTCAGGTCGGGTAAAAGGTAATCACCTTGCTGTGTATATGTAATCTTATTTGTCATAATTAATTCCTCCATAGTAGTCGAAAAAGTGTGTACAAAGTTCGATGTAAATTGCCAGTATTTATGCGATTCTTAGAGTATTGAACTTAATGGGTTAAGTTATCATCATTACCAACCTCAAAATCCGCAAATATACCGTTCACGAGCTTTTGCTGACAACCTTCATTTTCTTGATTTTAGCGTTAGCCACCTTAACCAAAACTTCATCAATGAGGTCGGTGTATTTACCTTCGGATATTAGTCTATTCCTCAAATCATTTAGGCTTTTAATCACTAATCGCCTTTCTTCATAATTTAGATAGACGTGATACTTTGTATTCATTCTGCTTCCTCCTTCAAGAAATCAGTAAAGGGAGCTGTGTTGCTAACAAAGGTATCGTAAGTAAACTGAGTCCCCAAACGAAAGCCAACAATAAAACTATCTAATTCCGATTCCCCTAAAACGATATTTGAAGCATTTGCATATGACAAAAAAGTTTTCTTATCATCTCCTGACAGGTTTTTCGTTAAGACTTCCTCTGCGTTAGCAAGAATAGTCATATATTTTTGAATATAACTGCCTTTTTGGTAACTGCGAGTTTGTGGATCAATATTCCCATAGAACAATTCTGAAATAATGTTTTTCATTTTGTAAAACCTCCGTTAATCTTGATTATATCCTACAAAATCAATCATTCCGACTGTTTTACATAAGACCTTCTTTATCTCTAATACCCCGTATACCTATTTTTATCGGTGACCCATAAGGGTCGCTCTCCTCACGGAGAGCGTGGATTGAAATTTTAATAGTAACAAGAGCATAATCTTTATACAGTGTCGCTCTCCTCACGGAGAGCGTGGATTGAAATATAACTTTATAAGCAAAAGCAATAAATAAAGCAAGTGTCGCTCTCCTCACGGAGAGCGTGGATTGAAATTCTACCCCTCTGTTAGAACGAGGGGTCCTCGCCTGTCGCTCTCCTCACGGAGAGCGTGGATTGAAATTTATGTTTTTGTGACACTCACAATTAAAAATTGTGGTAGGACTGTGAAGAAATTTCTTTTGACATGTATAGTCAAAAGATGTATCAACATCTACATATCCTGTTCGTACAAAGTGGTTGTTTATGAAGGTTTTGTTGTCAAGATACATATAGCACATAAGATTATTTTCTGCATCATATTTTACAGTATCATACCTCAAGAATATCTTTCATTTACAAAATTTTTCCTGTAAAAACCTGATGGCTTTTCCTTGATATAGTGAGTTAGACTTGAAACCTAACAGACGAACTACAAGTCCATTGCTAAATTCGATTTTATCAGATGCAATTACTTGCTTTACGCTAAAGAGTTCATTGCGTTTTGTTTTTGTCTTATCAATCTTTGAACCAAATTGAAGTTTTTTCATATCAACTTTCTTATCCATTCTATGTAGATCACTGAAAATATAAGTAAGCTGATTAAAAGATGAAATGTTTCCAATTTCGTCTTCTGTAAAAATGTCTTTGTGTCATCGTCTAAATCAAACTGATCTACTCCCAATTTCTCGCGAATGATGGGTTCAAAATTTTTGTTAATTTCATAACCGATAGAGTTTCTTCCAAGATTCTTTGCAGCAAGAGATGTCGTGCTACTACTGGCAAACGGATCAAATACAGTTTCTCCCGCAAAAGAAAACATTTAATTAATCGTTTAGGTAGTTCTTCGGGAAACATAGCTATATGTCCCATTTGTTTAATGCCGTTAAAATTCCAATGCGAAGAAAAATATTGATTCCACTCTTCTTTGATAATAATAGATTGTTCTTTCTGCTGTTTTGTTGGTTTTGGCGCATTACCCAACTTCTTGAAAATCAAAATGAATTTATAATCCATCTTTAATATTCCATTACGAGGATACGGATAACTACCCATAATTGCCCCTCCGCCAGAGGTGTTCATTATGGTGGTTTTTTGCCAAATAATAGCTCACATATAATCCATACCTAAAGTTTCACAAAAGCGAATTATCTCTGTTCTAATAGAAATGACCTTATATCTTCCATAATACACAATCTGCATCCGTCACATAGTATACGATTGCACTCTTTCCATACTAAATTTAAATTGTTGATATATTCTTAGTAACTGTCGTTATATTTTATTTGATTTTTTGTATCATAATTTTTTAATTACCAGTACGGAGGTGATGTTATAATTAACTGTACAGATTTATCTTTAATCTGATTGAGCGAACGACTATCGCCAAATATAATTTTATGTTCAGTCATAACAAAATCCTTTCTATTTAACAAGTTCTCCATTACTTAAAACAAAGTACTGTTCGTATGTAACATTCAAAGCCTTCGCAATTTGGTTAAGCTCATCTTGAGTGATCGTATTTCTTTTGAGTTTTGCATTAAAATTTTGTGTTGTCTGGTTAATTCTACGTGCAAGTTCAGATAAGCTTACACCTGTTCTTACACACAAAACACGGATTTGTTCTGATGTAGTCATAAATTTTCCTTTCAAGGCTTATCGTATTTACTATAAACTATTTGATTTATAATGCCAATCATTCAGCTGTCGATAAAAGAAAATTAGCGACAGAGATTTCTCTCTGCCGCTGTGGTATTTATATGGTATAAATTAACTCAGCATTTATGATTTCTGTTGCTTGATTACGGATATTGTTCATTTTCTGTACCCAAAGCATTTGATTGTCGGCTTTGAATTTTTCTTTTACATTTTCTTTTTCGGCTAAGTCTTTTACCAGGCGAGTGAAGAGGTGTTGTGCTTGGATTTCAATATCTGCAAGGTAGCTGTTCAATTTACCACTTGTGAGCAAATTATAGTACAGCACTTTATGATTTTGTTTCAAATATCGTTCATGCCTCAATGACCATACGCCGATATTCGCTTTCTTTTCTTCCGCTGATAAGGATAGGTCGGGTAACATATAGTCGCCGACCTGTGAGTAAGTACCGCCTGTTTGTTCAAAAATTGTGTTTGTCATTTTGTTTTACATCCAAAAATTTATTTATCTTGAGCGTGGGTTTTCACGCTTACGACCTTTAATATTTCTTGCCTGTTCAAGCAACTCGTCAATCTGTTTATGCCCGAAAACCTTACGCAAAAGCTTGTAGTCTTTGACCTCTGAGCGCAAGTTCTCGTTTTCGCTTTTCAGTTTGCTGTTGATTTTAGACAACATTTCGCTCTTACGATATAGGTTGCCATTTGTAATATTTAGCCTGTGGTAATTGTCCCAACCCTCAAAACAACGAGCCAATGCAGTCTTAACCAATGCTTTCAACTTTTGAATAAGTGACTCTGCAATTTTAGTTTTATACGCTTTTGCAGTCATAAAGCCCTGCGGCTCGGACAGTTGATATTCGGGTGCGGTATCGAGCATTTCTTCCACATTTTTTAAGTTTTCCAAACCATCATCATAATTTAACACTCGCTCGGATAACACGTTGAATTCAGTCTGTTTTTCTTCGATTTTAGCACCTAATTGTTCAAGTTCTGTCGCTCGCTCTTGCTTTTTGTAATCAAGAACAGATAGGTGTTTTTCGTGCGTTCCTTTGTGTTCCCACTCAATTCCGTGTCGTTCCATAACGAATGCGAGTGCAGATTTTTCTGCGCTTACCCATTGATTCCACTCGGTATCTCCACGAGTTCCGCCCTTAAATCCTTGTGCGGCAAGCGCCTGCTTGAGTGATACTCTTGTATCAAGTCCACGCTTGCTTCCGGTGGTGAACGGAACAAAATCTATGTGCAAATGGGGCGTTGCCTCGTCAATATGCAGATGAGCAGAGAACACTTTTAGGTTGGGATTTCGCTCTTGCAAGCGGGGATAGTCATCTTCAAGTGCAAAGTAAAGCACGGTTGATTTTTGCACTTTGTACCCCCATAACGGTGTGCCTGTGCTTATGTGATAAGCAAGCTGTACCATCATAAAACTTTTACCCACCTTTGGAGAGCCTGCAAAAATATAAGTACCTCTTTGTAGCAAGCCGTCTATCAACGGTGTTTGAACATTAAAAACCGTATCATACAACTCGCTCATCGAAACTGTTTTGAGATACGACGGACTCATTTGCTTTGAAAATTCTTTTTGCATTTCCTCAAGATAATCATCTAAGCTCTTGCCATCCTCATTAAAATCGGTTATACTATCATTACATACATTTGGTAACTGCTCCGTATCTGCGCCAACAGATACAATCGGAGTGGTCATTTTTTTATTTTCCATTGTTGTCATCTCCTTTCAATCCGTTCATTGTGGTAGCGATAAGGTCAATAGTATCAAGAATCTCCGGCTCAATGCTCCCACCGACATCAATTCGTTGCAATTCATTAAGGATGAATTCCATTTGAGTTTTAAGAGCCTTGTAAACTCTCGGACTCGGTTGAACTACCACCTCACGCTCCATACATTTGCGATAACAATATTCCTGCTTGGGCAATCCCGAAAGAGCAATTGCTCTGTTCAGCTCTATTTGTTCTTCGGGAGACACTCTGAAAGCTACGGTAATACTTCGAAAACGATTATACTTATCAACATTTTTGGCTGACATAATATCACACTCCTTTATTCATAAAATCAAGTTTTATTGCCATTTCTTTTTGCTTTGACGGGAACAGATGCGCATAGCGATAAGTAATTTCTATACTCTCGTGTCCCACTCGGTCTGCAATGGCTACTGCCGAAAATCCCATATCAATTAAAAGGCTGATATGACTGTGCCTTAAATCGTGAATACGAATACGCTTTACACCTGCAGCTTTTGAACCTCTGTCCATTTCGTGATGAAGATAGCTTTTCGTTATGTTGAAAATACGGTCTTTCCTTTTCAGCCCGTACTGCATATCAAAAAACTCCTGCATTTCAGTACAAAGAAAATCCGGCATTTGCACCGTTCGGTTACTTTTCTTTGTTTTCGGTGAAGTAATCATATCTTCACCTTTTATTCGCTGATATGTTTTGCTGATTTTTACCGTTCCTTTTTCAAAATCAAAATCAGCAGGGGTAAGAGCAAGCAATTCTCCCTCACGGATACCTGTCCAATAAAGCATTTGGAATGCATAGTAAGAAATCGGTTTATCCATCATTACTTCGGAGAACTTTTGATATTCTTACTTCGTCCAAAATAGCATTTCCTTGCGTACTTCACTACCCATATTTCCGGCTTTTGCGGCGGGATTGCTACGCAAGTCATAAAATCTTACTGCATAATTAAATATGGCAGAAAGTTGATTGTGCAGCGTTTTCAGATAGGATGATGAATAGGGCTTATTCTCCTCGTTACGATATGCAAGCATTTCATTTTGCCACGCTCGTACATCTTTGGTTGTAATCTCATTAATTTTGTAATTTTCAAAATACGGCAGAATTTTCTGCTGAATAATATTTTCTTTTGTTTGCCAAGTGCTTTCCTTTAATCGTGGCTTTTGCTCTTGACAGTAGATTTCAACAAAGGCAGAAAAGGGCATATCCAAATCTCCCGAATTTTGTTGTCGGAAAGTATGCTCCCATTCCTGCGCCTCTCGTTTGGTATCAAATCCTCGCTTACACTTTGGCTTGCGTTCGCCTTTCCAATTTGTGTATTGAGTCATCACATACCAAGTTCCGTTATCTTTGTTTTTGTAAGCCGGCATTATACCTCTCTCCTTTCTGCTCCGTAAATTCTTTCATTAAAATACTGTCGGCTGATGCGTCCTGCAACTGTGATATATCCTTTTGCACTCAACTCATCATTGAGCTGTTTTATAACCTTATACGCATAAGATTTCGATACATCCAATTCCTCTGCAACCGCATCAGCTCTGATAAAAGACTTTTCTGTCATAAAAAACACCTCCTTTATAATATTGTTTTGGTTGTTTAGTGTCGGATACTTTCTGACCGCATTCCGATTTGCCCGAGCGGATACACGATTACCGTGATGTATGACGGTTATTCAGTTGTTTGCAAATAGACTTAACGCTATTTGCTTAACGATTATACTAAACATATTCCGTTATGTCAAGTGGTTTTCACAAAAATATTAAACTTTTTTGTTTTATGTTGCTTGACATATACTAAACATATATGATATACTGATTGCACATTACATAAGTAAGGAGTGTATTTTATGGCAATCGGAGAGAGAATAAGATTCTTTCGTAATCTTTGCGGAATGACACAGAAATATTTAGGACAGGTGGTCGGATTTCCTGAAAAGACCGCTGACATTCGTATGGCACAGTATGAATCCGGCTCAAGAACACCTAAAGCTGATTTAACAAATAAACTTGCAGAGGTTTTCGATATATCTCCGCAGGCGCTTTCTGTTCCCGACATTGACAGTTATATAGGCTTAATGCACACCTTGTTTACATTAGAGGACAGATACGGATTGACAATAGTTAAGACTGAAAACGGTGTTTCAATGTATGCAGACCCTCGCAAGGGGACGGATGCCGCCGAGCTTTCCGAAATGATAAATGCGTGGGCTGAACAATCCGAGAAATATCATAACGGCGACATTAACCGTGACGAATATGACAAGTGGCGCTACAATTATCCGAAGTATGATGAAACTTCCGGTTTTGTAAAAGTGCCGTCACATGAACTGAACGATACGATGATGGGAATTTTCAAAGACAAGCTGAAAGATAGGTGATAATATATGTCGTTTAGTAAAACAATTCAAATGTTCATATTTGACGGAAATCCAAACGGACGTATTATGTGCGAACTTTCAAACTGGAACGGTCGTGTATATAAGATTTCAAGAAACGAGTTGCCTGAATTTTCACAAAGAGATGATTCAGAAAATACAGGAGTATACTTCCTCTTTGGGAAAAATGAGGAGAATAATGATACTGTTTACATTGGTGAAGCTGAAAGAATGTTCTCAAGGCTTAAACAGCATTTAAAGGACTCAAAGTATTGGAACGATTGCATCGCAGTTATCAGCAAAGATAATTTACTTAACAAGGCACATGCTAAATATCTTGAAAATAAGTTCTATTTTTTGGCCCAAATTGCTGGTAGATCTATTGTCATAAATAGTACAGTTCCAACCTGTTCTTCCATATCCGAATATGATGAAGCAATGCTACAGGAATTTATTAGCAATGCTAAATTGCTTGTAAACACACTAGGATATAAAGTTTTTGATACAGTTGAAGATGCTGTTGTAAGACATAATGACATGCAGTCGTACTTTTTCATAAAATCCGCCAGGGGGGCTGATGCAAAAGGTTTGATAGTATCAGATGGCTTCGCTGTGATGAAAGGTTCAGCTATTGCATCTTCTACTGTACCAAGCATGCCGGATAATCTCATGAAACTGCGCAGTTCTTTAATGAAAAAGGAATAATAGATGAAGATTTAAAACTCACACGAGATTATATTTTTACAAGCCCATCCCTTGCGGCAGCAGTAGTAATGGGTAGAAATGCGAATGGGCGAACAGAGTGGAAAAATGAAGAACATAAAACAATCAAAGATATAGAAGAATCATAAAACAAAAAGAGCTATCTGACTTCTCTAACAGAAATCAGATAGCTCTTTATTCTTGGATAATCTAAAATGTTATCACGGGGCAATTCCGTAACCCAAAAGTCCAGCATTTTCAAGGCTTTTTGGCCTTTCGGGTGTTCTGGGGCAAAGCTCATTTTAACCAAAGGGGCAAAAATCACTTTCCCGACATCACTCAGTTCATCAACAATAAAATCGGAATTTTATTGACAAAATCTCTTGATTTTTCAAGGTTTTCTGCGATTCTGGGCGTAAAAAATGACCTCAAAGGATTCCTCCTTCAAGGTCATTCGAGAATATCAAATTTTACCGATGGTTAAAAATCAGTGTTGCCCAAAAACAACAGGTATTATTCCCACTCTGTAAAAAGAACTTATTTTTGTTTGTTTTAATCTATTTTTAATTGTTTTTTAAGCTTTTTATTGCGACTTTTTTATGTACCAATAGTGGCTCTATATTTTTTTAGTACGATTTTAGTACGCTTTAAAAAATCAAAAAAGAGCTGTACCCACACTGATATGTGCCAGAATTCTGGGTATATATCAAAGTGTAGATACAGCTCTTAATAATTTTATGTTATTTTACTCTAATCTTCTGTCCAACATAGATTAAATCTCGGTTCTTGATGTTATTAAGCGATACGAGCTTGTCCACGGTTGTATTGTATCTGTATGCGATGTAGCTAAGTGTGTCGCCACTCTTAACTGTATAATAAACCTTATCAGACTTTACTGTTGAGGTTGTACCGACCTTAGCAGTGTAATCAAGGCATATCCAGCCTCCGTACTTGCCGACATAGCCCCAGTTGCCCGATACTTTGCTTACTGTTGCCACAGTACCGCATTTTAGGGCGGTAATTATGTTGTAGTTTGTGCCTGCACCTTTGCGTACATTAAGCCCAGCCTGAGCAGTGACTTTGACAGAATAATCTGTCTTTTTAACATTGCTTGGCTTTACAACTGGCTTAGTTGTTGCGGGTTTGGTAGATGTCTTAGAAGTTACTATATCATCATACATATAGTTCATATCCACCTCACCGCTTATGCCATTTATCTTACCAACCCAGCTATACTGCCAAGTACCACAATCACGCCCCGCAGAACTTGCACCCGGATAAGCAAGCCATAGATAATATTTACTAAGCTCGCTGTAATTATATCTGTTGTTGATATAATCGTAGTTAGCATACAGCACAGGTTTATACCCTGCTGACTTAACACGCTCAAGAAATGCCTTAGCACACGCTGTAAGGCTCGCTCTTGTATGTACTACTCCCTGCTGACGGCAATAGCGGAGAGTGTCCTCCTCAATGTCATAAGCAATAAACTTACAGCCCTTGTATTCTTTTGCGAGCTTAATAGCGAAGTCTGCTTCCTGTTTTGCCGCTTCTGCATTTACGCAGTATGCAAAATGATATATTCCGAACGGAACATTATACTTTATACAGCCATTTGCGTTGTTACGATATTGTTCGTCTACTTGGTCAGGAGATTCAGAACCAAGACCACAGCGGATAATCGCAAAATCTACTTCTTTGCTTGCCTTACTCCAATCAATTTTGCCATTAGCATATGATACATCAATACCTTTTAATTTTGTTGCCATAATAAAACTTCCTTTCATTGTTTAATCCGTTCAGTCCTCCGCTTCCGGCAAGCTCGCAATACTCGTTAACACAGATAAAATGCCAGCTAGTAAACTTGCAGAGCCTAACATAGCCCAGTTTACATCTTGCATAACTGCTGATACACCAATTGTAGCAACTGCTGTCTGAGCAACTGTTCTAATTGCTCTTATGCCCGCTGCCTTAATCCATTTTTTTGTTTTGTTGCTCATTTTATTACTTCCTTTCGTGTTCTAAATCATCAATGCGATGATTAGCTACTTTGATTTCTTCATCAATGACCGCCGCACGCTGTTCAAGTTTATATGTACGCTCAATCAGATTATTATGTTTGTCCACTTTCTTTTCAAGCTGTTGTATGCGATATGATGTTAGTTTGTTTGTTGTAACAATACCGCCAAATGTACCTACAAGTGACCCGATAAGTGCAAGTGCCGCAGAAATAATAGTTGAATCCATTTCTTCACCGCCTCTCATATCAAAGCAAGCGTATGTTCATCAAGAGCATAATATTTTGAGTCATCTATGTTAATAATGCTGTCTTTGCTAACTGTTGAGCAGTCGATAATACCAGTTACAGTACGCTCTGCATTATTTGACTGAATCAAAACCTTACTCTCAATTATCTCAACATTTTCTTTGCAGTCATAATTCAAACGATTCGCAAAAGTATAAGCATCGCCCTTGCCTGTTTCATCTGTACGAATTAACAAACGCTGTGTTGCAGAACCTGCTGTATCCGATTCTTTAGAAACAACATTAAAATTGTCTGTATGATATGAAAAAATATCAACTTCAGCCTTTAACGGTAAAACATAGTTATATCCTGCAAATTTTATTGACAAGAAGTTTGTGTTACGAACAATGCTGAATTTATAGAGTCTATTTGCAACATCTGTTGCAAATAGATATTGTGAAAATTCCAGATATTTTGAATATGTTGTTTCATTGCCGTTTATAATGCAAGTTACATAATAACCTTTTGTTTGATTTGACAGTGTTGCTTGTCGCTTAAATTTGATTTTGTAACAATTGTTTATGTTAAAAACAATAACGGGGTTATATGTTTTTTCCTTATTGAACTCTGCGTCAATATCTGTTTCGCAAGTAATTCTGCCGTCTGCTGATGTTAATTCATTCGCAAATGCTTTGATAAAATCCTTTTCTGTGCCGTTTATGCTTACCGTTTTATTTACATAACTCATTAAACCATCTCCTCATATTCCTCATATTCCTCTGCGAGAGGATAAATTATTTCGACCTGATGAGTATTAAGCCATGCTGCAACACTTGCCCTGTCCTCATTGCAAGTCCCTGTCGGCAGGACAATATAAAGTGCCTGCGAGCTGTTTATATATATTTCTGTGTCCGAAACTGCTGTTAAAGCTGTCTGTGTGCTTACAGACAAACGATTACAATACGCATTTGTTGCTCGTGAAGCAATAGCTTTATCGAATGTTGTTTTTGTATAGCCAATAGCGAAATATCCATCTGCAACTCTTGAATCGTCGCTTGGAATTATCGCTGTAATCGGGGTACTGCCGTCAACGATGAAGTGCCCGCACCTGCGTGTTATTGTTACAGTGCCGTTGGTCGCTGTCAGACTATCATAGACAGTGCCATCAGGCAGGCTATAAAGTGTTGTATTATTAATATGTAAGCCTGTGAGGACTGACGGATTATCAAGTGACTTATTACCGACTATGCTCTCTGTTGTCTTGCCGATTAACTCGCTTGGCGTGTTGTAGTAGATTATCGGTAGTGCCCTCGTTTTGATTTTTTGTATAAGATAGCCCGACAGCAATTCTATTGTTCTGTGGTCGCTTTTCCCACTTCCGCTCGGCTTCGAAAGCTTGCCAAACAAACTCTGCTTTTGAGTTATTTGTCCTTTAAGTTTCATCATTGTGCAGCCTCCTTTGCTGTAACAGCAGGCAAAATTACACATTTGCTGCACGGAATAATCATATAAAAGTTGCCGTCTGATGTCTGTAAACCAACATCAAACCTGTATTCGGGACTTGGATTTAGGTCAGAAGTGTCCTCAGGAGCAAAATTTATAACATAAGAATCACCATATAATGCTTCGCTACTAACTTCCTTTTTAACATCATAATCTGTATTTTGCGGATTACGCTTTATACCTAATCTGAGAACCTCTCCGCTTTGTAGCTTGTATATATTACTGTCATCGTCCGTAATAGTAATTGCAATGCTCTGCGTTACTCCCCGTATCAATTTAAGCATTATTCCCACCCCCAATATTTTATGGTTTCACCTGTTGACGTTGTATAAGTCATAGCTTTTATTTCACAGCCATCAACTGTAATCGTTTCATTGTCTAAATCAATTACAATTCTGCCGTTCTTACTCCTCAGCACACCGTTCACCGCACTTGCTGATATTTTGCCGTTAATATCAATAAGTTTTTTATACAAGCCAAGATACCCGTTTTCCGATATTGATAATCCGTCTTTGCCGAGTTTTAATACATTGCTGTCAGAAGTGTTAATATCATCGCTGTTCATTGCAAGCAATTCACAAGGTTTATTGTTTGCTCCTGCTCTAATCTGAACATAGCCACCTTTTGCACCTACAAGGGTTGACGCAGTGTTATATGACGCACAGGCGGCTCTTGTGCTTTCACTCTTTGACGATGTTTTTGCCTGATTTTGTATTTTATTAAGCAATTTTGTTCTTGTTTCACCGATAACAAGTGATAATTTTTTGTCCGCCGCAGAAACTGTCTTTGTTGCTTCTTCAATCTTTGCCGTCCAAGTCTGCCCAGTCACACTGTCTTTAACTGTAATATAGTCGCCAAGATTATATTTTGTACCAAAATCATCTATTGCCCGCACATCTACTTCATAGCTATTGTTAGATATGTTTCCCGACGTTTGGTTCAATGCATAATCTTCAATATCTGCGACTGTATCGACAGATACGTCTATAGCGATTTCTTTCCGTTTTATGCCTGACGGGACATCATAATCACGATATACAACCCTTGTGACATCTGTGCCTGTGGCGTATATTGCATTGACAAGATTTTCGTTTCCTCTCTCATATTCTTCCGAAAATAAATTTCCTCTTTTTCTTGAGAATATCACAGGCTCGTGTACAGACTGCTCTATCGACCTGTCTATACCTCTAAGCATATTAAAAATAAAATTATTACTTTCAAAATCTCCAACGATTTCATAACCTACCATAGCATTCCTGCATAAATCGGAAACAACCTCAGAAAGCGGTTGAAGCCTTGCTAAATAACTATCATTTTCTTTTCCCTGAACTCGTTGACCTACAACAAGCCGAGGCATTTTTCTCTCATTGTCCTCCGTTTCCGTTGCGTTTCGTAACAAATAGTGTACAACACAACTGTCTGTTGTACCTTGCATAGGGTCATAATCATCATAAATACCTCTTATACTCTTAACTCCTACCGTGGTTATACGCATATCAAGAAACCCGTTGAGGTCTGTGCCTGTTACGGTAATACGCTCACCGCTTCTCTTAATATTGCTTACTAGCAGCCAATCGTTGTCAATATACAAGATATTGTCCTCAATTATTTTTTCAATATTTTGCTTTGTAACAGGCAGTACAAGCGTGAAATTACCTGTTCCTACAAACTTCTTTGTATATGTGTACGAAATAATTCTGTCAGTCTGAAATAAAAATTCGTTCTGAAATGTATTCGATTGTGTCGGATATGAAAAAACTTTCAAAAGCAATTACATCACCCCCAACAATATGTTACTGTATTTAATCGTTGCATTAAGATTAGATAGAAGCTCATTTTTCCCGTGTTTTAGGCAAAAATCTTCTATGTCGCAAGTTATATCAATAAAGCGTGATACATCTCTCCCGTCGGGTGTTTTCAGTTTGAAATTCAAAACATCAAGTATAACTTTTCCGCCTCCGAATTTTATCAATCTGATTTCTTTATTCGTAGTTTTATTTGCAAGTGTGAAATTTGCGTTAAAATCCGGAATAGTAATCATAAGTTCTCTGTTATCAATAAACGATGGTGAGTTAACAATTATTGACGTATCTGCGGGCAATTCGATTTCGTTTACTCTTGTACTTTTGAAGTACGGATAATCACAAACTAAGTCAACCGTAAAACGATATATCCAGGGGACCTTGCTGTTATCATACGTCGGACTTTCCTGAGGATAGCAGTTAATTTCATAGTTTCCGAAATCTGTTTCAATCTCAAGAGTACCGTTCGACAACGGGTTGAAGCACTCTGTAATTTCTGATAATATTTGTTTTTTGAACATTCTCATATCATCGGAAGAAAACATAACCGCCAATTCACATATAACCGTCCTGCTACCAAGGGTTTTACTTGTAGTTACCTGTCCCAAACGATTTGGAATTATGTCTGTTGTAAATACACCAGAAATACTTGTTGCGTTAATTTTTTCAAGATAATACGGTGCTTTGTCACCAAATTCAAACATAAGTCCGTTTTCTGAACAGTATTTTATCTTTTTTCGCATTTCATCACTCCTTTGGATATAAAAATTGAACAGTTTATTACCATACTCATGGCATGAAAAAAGCACCCTCAAACGAGAGTGCGTATCAAATACGGATACAAAAACTACTGCAACATCAAAAAATTACATTTTATGATTTTTATTTACTGTAAATCGCATTAAGCAGTTTATCAAGCATTTGCTGATTACTGAGAGCGTTTGAAACAATCTGTATATTCCTTGTATCGGAATTATTATTAACTATATAAGAATTTGTCTTTGCGCCCTCTTTCAGCGAATCGAAATAGTCCGCCGCACTGTTCGCCGCTTTTTGCAAAGCTGTTACCATCGCATCACTGCTGCTCTTGTAGGAATCATATCCATTTTGTAAGCTATCTTTTTTATCAGACGCACGCCTTTGCCACCATATTTCAGATTGTTCATTTAATAAATCCTGCCGTTTACGCTCAAGCTCTCTGCGGCTCAATTCGTCCAATTGTGAATACCGCAGCTGTGCATTAACCTCATTCAGTTCTTTTTGTGAGTCCCTATCTTCATTCAGCCTCTTTCTCGCTTCAATTTCCGCGTCTATTGCGGCGATGGCTTTATCCTTTGCCTTTTCTCTCGCCGCAGTTTCTTCTTCAATCTTTGCGATACGCTTATCAATGAGTTTGTTATATGCCGCTTCGGCAAGCTCGTATTTCTTTATGCGCTCGTCCTCGGCTTTTTGTGCAGCTTTTTCGGCGGCAGAGGTATCACTGCTACTTGATTTACTTGATTTATTTGAATTGTTGCTTTTTTTGCTTGAACCGCCAAAAAAATCTCGATAACTTGTTGTTGCTGTTATTGCTGAACCTATGAATTTATCTACTATACTTTCAGCCGTTTTATATTGCCATGAATTCTTGTTAACACTTCCGTTTTTTAATAAATCCTCGACATCTATCGGTTTAAATTCCCCTGTGTTCATTTCCGTAGGACCCTGGATTTTTGATGCAGTTTCTGTAACCATAGCTTCTTTCGCATCTTGCAAATTTTTAAAATTATGCAAATCAATACCATACTGTTCTTTTGCCTTATTCACAAAATCCGCATTTGCATTTATCAATTCATTATAGAAAGTATTACTTTTTCCGGCTTTTTGAGTGATAGCACTTATATATGATGTCAAATCATCTTGATAAGTGTTTTTCATTGATTTAATCAATGTTTTAGCGTCAGTAAGACCGAGCATATACTTATAAACTTCATTCTCCAAATCTGGGTACTTATCTATGATAGTTTGAAGTGTAGAAGCTGTAAGCTTTCCGTTTTCCTTGTACTCCTTTTCTGCATTCGTCACGGCGGTAGTTTTCGATGCCATCTCTGACATTTTGTCGGACAGGGTTTTGACACTCTCGGCAGCGTTATCGGTCTTTGAGGTAAGTTTACTTGTACTGTCCGTCAAGTCATCGGTTTCGCCTGAAAGGTTGCTGTATTCGCCGTACAAGTCCTTTATTACGCCCTCGTATTTGTTTATGGTGCCGGTTACTTCTTTGTATTGCCCGTTGAGGTTTTCCCATGTTTCATATAGCCTTGTCAGCTTACCATAGTCATAGCCTGCATCCTCTGTTATATATCGGTTTTCGCTGTCCTTTAATTCTTCTATTAAAGTTTCACGATTTGCGGATTTCAGAAAGTTACTTCCATTAGTGTTATTGCTATCGTTTATGCTTCGTATAATCTCTTTTGCATAATCCGTGTAAGCCTTTCGAGCTGCCAGTACATCGTCTGAGGTAAGCTCATTATCACGCACGTTATACGCTTCTTTGAGTATATCCTGAGCGTTTTCGAGTTTGATTTTCGCCCTAAGTCTTTCGATATATTCGTCAATATTTTTGCTAATGTCTTGGTATGCTCCGCTTTGGTCTTTCAATGCGCTTGTTGTCGTACCAAGAGATTTAGCTAAATCTGCCGCAACATTGTCAAGTTCTCTCTTCTCTGAGGCGGTCAAATTTACCTTTTTTCTCAGCTCGTCATAGTGTTCCTTTAGCGCTTCAAGCACAGAAATTTCGGTTTCGGAGGACGCTTCTTTATCGTCAGCGGCGGTTTTTGCGTCCTCTATTGCCTGCGTATAGTCCTCTATTTCGGCGGTTGCGTCCTCCGTTGCAGACTTTGAGGCGTTCATCGCAGTTGTTCCCGCAGTGATTGCGCCGACCAAACCTAAAATAACGCTTGCCACGGCGACATACGGGTTAGCGGAAACTGTGGCATTGTTGGCTATTTGCGCTGTGGTTGCCGTCTCGGTAGCCTTTGTTAATAGTTTAAAGCTATTGATTAAAACGGCTATGAAATTTCCCGCTGCAGTCGCCGCCTTAAACGTGATAAAGCCACCCGTCAGCCCCGCAAGTGCAGATGTCACCTCAGGTAAGTGTTCTGACACCCATGAAATGATGTTTTTTATATTAGGAGTTACATCTTCAACAATAGGCTGTAAAATATCTACTTCAAATTGTCTACCAAGAGCCTCAATCTGACTGCCAGCATCATTGTACTGTATATCATTGATTTCCTGCATTGTACCAGCAACATCTTTGTATGTATCATTGACATTATTAAGGGCTTCGATGACTTTCATTGAATTATCTTCACCGAGTGCAGACCAACTGTTAGAAGCTGTCGCAAGTTTATCGGCAAGGTTTGAACTTTCGTTCAAGTCGTTAATCATCGAATCAAAAACATCTTTTTGTGTTGCCTTACCGTTTTTGAAGCTCTCGAAAATTGTCGCTGTCTTGTCCGAGAAGCTGTCAATGTTCTCCGAAAGCCTACCATCGGTAATAGAAATAGCAATTTCTTTAACAACATCGTTTACTTTATCAAGAGTGTATGCACCGCTGTCAACGCCGTTTTGTAGAATTGAGAACATTTCCTCGGCTGAAAATCCCGCCTGCGCCCAAATCTGCGTGTACTCCGCTAAGTTGTCGGTCAGCTCGTGCGACTTGTCAAGCCCGTTCTGCGAGCCTGTGGCGATTAGGTCAAAGGCTTCGTCCGCAGTCGTTCCCATACTTGTCATTAAAGCGTTTACGCCGCGCAGATTTTCCTCAAAGTCAGAGCCGAAAGTATTGCTTAGAGCTATTGCCTTTTCGGTTATGCTTTTGATTTTTTCAGGGTTGCTTTCGTTAATATTTTGTACGACAAGTCCGAGCTTATCCGCAACATCTTGTAAATCATCACCATAACCCGCCTTGTAAATGTCGTACATTTCGTCTTTAAGCTCGCCCACGGCTTCGGCGCTCATGCCTGTTTTTGCCTGCAAGCTGTTCAAAGCTTGCTCTGAAGATACAGCCATTTCCTTGAACTTGTCAATTGCAACATTCAAAGCGTCCGAAACAAGATTCGAAATAGCGCCTTTCAGAACAGTGAAACCCTCGCTTGACTTTCCGAGAGAATCGCCTAAATCCTTTGATTCATCGGTCACGGCTTTCATTTCCGTTTTCAATGTTGCTTGAGTTGCTTTCAAGGTCGCAACTTGGTCTTTGTTCTCTTTAATTTTTTCGGTTGTCTTGGCGTATTGTTCTTTTTGCGCTTCAAGCGTTTTTTGGGTTTCCTTAAGCTCCTGTTTCAGCTTATCATATGCCTGCCGCTGTTCGTCCGTCACATCGGAGGATTCAGACATCGCCTTTTTAAGCTCGTCAAGCTTTTCTTTCTGTTCTTTCTCGGTTTTCTTTGATTCGGACATAGCCTTGTTAAGCTGTGTTTGTTCTTTCTCAAGCTCTTTGATTTCCTTGTTTGTTGCCTTTATTGCGTCTTGATTTTGGATAAAGGACTTGTTGAGTTCAATAAGCTTTGACTTTACCTTTTCGATTCCTTCGGCAAAGGAACTTGTATCCGCTCCGAATTTCGTTGTAAATTCTCTGCCCGCCATGGCTTCACCTGCTTTCTTTAGGGTATGAAAAAAAGCACCTTTTCAGAGTGCTTTTCTGCAAGTTATTTATTTGTCAAAAAATATTTTTTAATTTATAAATAAATCATAAATATTACAAATATCAAATCTAATTTTGATTAGTTCTATAAACAGAAGCCCTGTTGCAAGAGTATCAACGCCTGCTCTGTGTGCGTTTTCAAAATATATATATCGTTCAGAACATAAAGTTGATAATTTGTAATTTTTAGCATCTTTAATTAATGATTTACTTAATTGAAGTGTGTCATAAAAATTGGTTTTATCATAATTAAGTTTTAATCCACTATTATGCAAAAACATTATATCAAATTCTGCATTATGTGCAACAATAGGTAAATCGCCTATAAAGCTTCTTAAAGATTTTTCAATTTGAGCGAAATATGGAGCATTTTCAACCATGCCATCCGTGATATGGTTAACTCTACTTGCAGAAGCAGAAATAGGATTATGAGGTTTAATCAAAGTTGAAAAAATTTCTACTGGTTCAAAATTTATAAACTTTATAGCAGAAACTTCAATAATCTCATCTCTGTGCGAATTTAATCCTGTTGTTTCAGTATCTATTACTATAAAATTACAAAATTTAGAAAGCTTCGTCTTTTTAGTTATATTTTTAGATTTAAATTCAAAATATGGAATTATTTCCATTTCTGAATTGTCTATTTCAATTTTTGATTTTGGAATGCCTTGTAAAACTGTATCAAACATTTTTGTTTGATATATATGAGAATCGTATTCATTTGGTGCATATCTATAAGACCTGGTTAAATACTGCTCAAGCGCTTCTTTATATTCAAATGTATAGTTTTTAGCATTTTCAATTTTCTTAAGCGCCTCGAATGCTTCGCAAATTTCATTTTCTGTTTTTTTAAAAGCATTTTGAATTTGCTCTATAATTTTGGGATGATAAAGTAAAATAACCTTACTTTCTTTTTGTTGCATTAGCTTTTCAAATCGTTCTTTTGCCGATTGCAATTTTGCCTTTCGAGTTTCCAGTGGATTAGAAGAGTCTTTAGCATAAAGACCATCTTCGTCTATCTTATCAATTATGCGTTGCCCGGACGCAATATAATAATCTACACATCTATTACACATACCATTCTTGTCAAGATTAAAAGATATTTTACCGCATTCTGTACATCTAAACATAAAAATACACCCCTTACATATAATTTTATTGACATTATACACCAAGAAATCACAAATGTAAAGAATGTTTTTATATTTTAATAAAAATCATCAATCATCATCAAAAATATTCACCTCAAGCGGAGCTTCCTTTAAGCCCTTGACAATCAAATAATCGTCTATGCGCTTGTAAATTTCGCCGAGTGTGCTTGTCCAAAATTCCGAGTTCGGGCGGCGCAAAACGTCACAATACAAGGCTCTTATTTGCCCGTAATCTGTTTCATGCCGCCCCTCGTCAAAATCCTCGCTTTCAGCTCCGTAAACGGGTTCGGGAAAGCTGGCGGTCAGCGCACGCATAAGCTCAACCTTGACCGCAAGCAGGTCGTCAATTTCAATTTTCCTGCCAAGCTCGTCAAGCGTTGGTTTTATTCCCGCCCAGTCACGATTGATAACGGCTTTTTTGTTTTCGGGCAAATCAACGATTCCCGCCCTCACAAGCTGCAAAATATCCTCTATGCTCCAGTCCTGCGGACGTATCAAGAGCATATCCTCAAGTGGCTTATAGCACTGCTCCAAGCAAAGACGGCTGTTCAGCGAGTACCGAACTCGGTACTCTGCGCCGCCGATGTGAAGCATATAACTTTTACGCTCCAAATCATTCAGCATTTATATTCCTCCTTGCTGGGGTTGTCGCCCCAAACCTTGCCCAAAGGCAGAGCCTTTGGAAACCGCAAGAAAACTTTTGTGTACTTCGTATTCCTTGACGATAGTTTATTCTCCGCTTGACGCAGTGGTTTCTCCGTGATATTCGGCATTTGTGAACCATTTGCTTATCAGCTCGGTGTCTGCTGTCGGGTCAACATCACGGCGAACATATTTGAATACGCCTGTATCGGGGTCGGGAGTATATGTGCCACTGAGGGTCTTTGTACTCCAAGAAATTCCGCTCTTTGTGACCTGCTGTTCCTGCTCCTGCCCAGGCGCAAAAAGTACTCTGACGTACTTTGTAAGCTTGAGCTTGCCGTTATGCTGACGGCTCTGATACGCAACCATTGTATAATTGCATACATCTGTTTTAGACACAATATTTGTGCCGTTCTCGTCTGTTTCGCCGAAGAAAAGCACCCTGTCGGCGGCGGTCAAATCCGTAAGCCCAAGTTCAAGCGTACCGCCCATATTTGCGCTGTAGCTCGCCACAGCTTCTCCATCGCCGTATAAATCATCTGATACGGTGGTTGGGTTGTCCGATACCGTCATAAGCCTTTTGACGAGTGAAACCGCATTGCCGTAAGTAGTGCTTTCCTCGCCCTCGGTTCTTTTCCAAACCGTGAGATTCTCAATATTTGTTACTGTTTTTACGTCATTCTTTGACATAACTTATTCCTCGCTTTCTAATTCTATCGAATAATCATATATTATGTGTCGCTGTTGAGGTTCGTCAGCTCCGAAAGACGGAGTTTGCGAACCAACGTACTGAAAGCCACCCTCAAGCAGAGCTTCACGCACAGCTTTTTCAAGCTGTCGGCATTCCGAAAACTGCATAACATCACAGAAAAAGTGCAGGCTCACGGTATATTTTTGTGTTAAAAAATCCCCGTCACCGTAAAGTGAGGGGGATTCCCACGTTGAATAAACCATATAGAGTGGTGGCTCATCATCTCCGAAGTTCGGCATACCGCAATAAAACGGTATATCAAATTGTGTTAGTATTTCATCGATTAAGCTATAAATCATTGTTAATCTCCCAAGTTGTCAACAATATCATTAAAAGCCTTGTCAACCTTCTCTGAAGCACTTTCAATTTTATTGTCAAAGCCCCTGCGAATGTGCGAAAATTCTTCTATTCTGCCGTTTCGTTCTTTGATTTCTTTTATACCGTCACGAGTTTTTCGTTTGCGGTATATATACCCTCGATTTTTAGATTTACCAGGTCTGCCAAACTCAAAGACTACTCCATAAAGCCATTTTTTTACATCTTCATCGCCTGTATAACCAATCCTATAATATTGTTTTCCTTTGGTGGTTTTTTCAGCTTTACTGTGTATGTATCGGCTTAGATTATGCGACTTCTGGGAGATAATCCGTTTTTGTTCCTGTTCAATCATCTTTGCACCTTTCTCAAGTGCTTCCCCGATATCTGCATTAAGTCTATCGCCGCATTTATCCAAAGCGTTTACAAAGCTGTCAATATCAGGTGGAGTAAGACTAAAAAATTCTCCCATTTTATCACACTCTCGAAACTGTCAGCTTAACAAATAATTCGTTTATTGAGGTTGTCACACTCTCGATTTTGTAACGAATTTCATTAATGCTGATATGTGTATAATTTCTTGAATATTCTGAACGATATAGATGTACTGATAAATCAGCCTTAATTCCTATGCTTTCAGCCTTTGTTTTAGTTGTCATACTTGGCAAACTTACACAGCCCCATACTGTGCGACTATTGACAGTTTTTGGTTCAGGATTACTGCCATAGCCTTGCTTGCGTTCTTCAAGTGTTACTCTATCCTTAAACACTATCGCTTGCATATTTTTTCACCTCGCAAAAAAATTTTTACAAAAAATTTTTACAGTGCATATGGAGAATATTCTCAACAGCAGGATTCGGCTTATCATTGCCTGAACCGCTGAATCTAAACAAAAAATAATCGTTAGCCAACATCATAATAGCCAACGATACATCTTCAAATTCTTCAAGTTCTTCCAAAGTACAGCCAGTAAATCCAACTGCATACGCCTTAGCAGAAGCAAGACAAGCGGTTAAAATTTCGTTGCTGTCATTACTGCTTATTCCGCAGTATTCTTTTACACTGTCAATCGTAATTTCGCTTATTTTCACGCTTCATCATCCCTTATCCCTTAAGGACCTAATGTTCCTTTGCAGACAAGCTTTGCAATCTTCTGAGCGTTCTCAATCTTTGCATCCATCTCAAGCCAACAATCAATACCGATTGCGTGTTGTGTACTGAACTTTTCTGTATAAACATTAAACTGTGAATTTTCAGAAATCTTAACTGCAAGTCCGCTCATATCGCCGTAGAAAATTGCCGTCTTGCCCGCAGCCATATCAGGCATATTGTCAGATATATAAACAGGCTTACCAAGAAGTGTGTATCTTGCGGGAGCGGTAAAGTCACGCTGCAAGAGAAAATTGCCGTCACCATCTTTTAATTTGCGGATTTTTGTGCGTGTACTCTTTGCCATAATCCAAACTGCACCATTTTGATAAACATCTGGTATGCTTTCTTGCAAATCGATAAGTTCATCGGCGGTAATAGCTGTGGCAGAAGCAGCCGTAACAGACTGGGTAACACCGCTCAAGCCCTCAATTTTTCCTGTTGTACCATTAAGGAGCTGATTTTCAATCCATTGTGAAATATTGACTGCCATATGCTGAATTGTGTAGGAAACTACATCAAATTTAGCGTTATTGATAAGCGATTTTGAGATTTTACAAAGAGTAGCCGCAAGAAATCCTGTCAATGAGATTGACTTAAAACTTGCCGAAGTGCTTTCAAGCTCTGTAAATTCAGTCGCATAGGCCATTTTATTGTCGCTTGTAGCTGTGTCGATATACGGAATTGTAAGGGTACCACCCATTGTGTACTTTGTTGCAAGTTCAAAAATTGGGCAAATTTCCTTTACCTTGTCGATAATCTTATTTGCAATAGTTGTCGGGATAATAGCTCCATTCGCACCGAATGTAAGGTTCGTGTCGGCACGGGTTTCAAGAGCTTTCGGATTGCGTATATAGCTTTCAAAGGCTCTTATTTCCGCTTCTTCAGTAGTTTCTTTTTGTTTCTTGCCGTCGTACTCGTTGATTTCGCATTCTCTTGTTTCCTGTGCTGCCGAAATTGTTGCATTAAGCCTTGTGATTTCAGACTTAATTTCATTGTAGCGGTTAAGTTCTGTTTCCTCAAACGCTCTGTTCTCTGTCTTTGCCTTGCTGATGAGAGTGTCTGCCTCATCAAGCAAAGCATTTTTCTTTTCGATTAGTGCTTTCATAATAAATTACCTCTCTTTCAAAATT
>OHAT01000674.1_pt1 | contig 33602 bp, 52 predicted proteins | sample 1577141 | NCBI WGS metagenome assembly OHAT01 (sample SAMEA3541578, study PRJEB24748) | human gut metagenome | biome: human gut; feature: human-associated habitat; material: faeces | place: China | collected 2012 | reverse complement strand
CGCGTCCGGCTGTTTTGTGCATAATTATTTATTTGATGTTGCAGCGCACGATGCACTGGTAGGTGACGCCGTTGTAGGTCGTGGAAACGTAGGCTGTGCCCTTGCCCTCGGCCTTGACGACGCCGGTGCCGTCGACCGAGCAGACGGAAACGTCGCTCGACACCCACAGAAGGCCGGTGATCTTATTGCCGTCTGCGTCGCGCAGGGAGATCTGGAACGTCTCGCCCTTGACGCCCATGGTGACGTCGCTGTTGCTGATGGTGCACTCGCCTTCGCCGCTCCTGTCCTCAAAATTGCAGCGGACGATACAGGTCAGCTCACTGTCGTCGACGGCGGCTTTTACCGTCGCCGTACCCTTGCCCTTTGCGGTCAGGACGCCGTTTTCGGAGACGGTGACGATGGATTCATCACTGCTCTGCCACGTGATCCTTGCGCCGTCCGGCGCGCCGGTCACGGAAAGGGTGTACTGCTCGCCCGCGTTCATGAACGTCAGATCATCCTTGTTCAGCGCCAGCTCTGCCGGGTCGCCCTCCGCCGCTCCGGTTCCGACATAGGCAAAGTCGCAGGTCACGAGACACTGGGCCGTCTGTTCACCGCACTGGGCAGTGATAACGGCGGAGCCTGCGTTCACGGCGATGATCTTGCCCTGCTCGGAGACGGTCGCGACCGTCTCGTCGCTGGACGAGAACGCAACGGGCTCTGTGCAGTCAGCCGGGGTGCGCGTGAAGGTGATGTTAAAGAAGCGGCCCGCTTCCTCAAAGGTCACGGTCGGGGCGGAAAGCGTCAGGCTGGTGCAGCTTACGCTGGACTCATTCTGCTCGGGTTCGGGCGTCTGGTCGTGCTTCTGGTCCTCCTCGTTCATGTAGCGGTTCTCGTCCGGCTGCGCCGGCTCGGCGGGCTGCTGGACAGTCGCCTGCTCCGGCTCCGGCTGTGCAGGCTCGGCGGGCTGCACGGGCGCTTCGAGCGCCGACTCACGGTACAGCGGCGACCAGCCGAGGCGGCTGAACGCCAGCAGTGCGCCGCCCAGCACCGCAGCGCCGAGGATCACGCACAGAACGGTCATCATCCACTTGGGGATGGCGTAGACGGCTTCGCCGGGTGCGCTCTGCGCGTCGGACGGCTGGGACGCGGACGCGGTGCGCAGGCGCTTGCCCGCGTAGCCTCTGGCCGCCTTCGGCGCGCCTGCATCCTGCCGCAGACGTCTGCCCGGCGTGGGACGCTCCGCAGGGGCGCTCTGCGCGGACTTTTCCGGCACGGGGGACGTGCGCTCCGGCTCTGCGGGAGCCGCGGGGCCTGCCGCGGTGCGTCCGCACAGCGGACACTGGCGCAGGCGCGCATCGTATGCCGTGCCGCAGTATTCACAGGTTTTCAATTCCATAAATGGGCCTCCAACTGTTGTGCTCCGGCCTTTTGGGCATCGGAGCGGTGCGTTTATTCAGACTCAGGAGACAGTATATCACAGATTGTTACAGATTCCAAGTGGATGGGACAAGATATTGTATTGCATTTTTAATGAAAATGACATAGAATAAAGATGTGTTTGTAAAGGAGGCGAACGAATTGCCAGAACTGAACATGATATCGCCGCTGCTGACGAACATGGAGCTCGTCAAATGCGTCAGCGTGCACGGCGGTACATCTGTCTATATTGTAAAAAGCACAAAAAGCAATCAGTCCTATTATCTGAAGCACATCTGCATCCCGGAATCGCAGAAGCAGGTCGACGCGCTGATGTTCACCGGCGCGGCGGCCACGGTCGAGGACGCGCAGAATTATTACAAGCAGGTCGCCGCCGATTATCAGGCGGAGCTTGAGACGCTCGAAACGCTTTCCGCCAGTCCGAACATCGGCTGCTACCGCAGCTACCAGATCGAGCCGAAGGAGGACGGCGTCGGCTTTGAAATTTATCTGCTGGCCGAATACCGCCAGACGCTCTCCGAGGTGCTTGCCGAAACGCCCATGACGCAGTCGGGCGCGGTCAATCTGGGTCTGGATCTGTGCAGCGCGCTGTGCAGTCTGCGCGAGGCCGGACTGATCCACCGCAACGTCAAGCCGTCGAACGTGTACTTAAGCAGTTCGGGGCACTATCTGCTGGGCGACCTCGGCATCGCGAAGATCGACGAGCTGAAATACTGCTCGATGCCGGAAAATATGCTCAGCTCCTTCTCTGCGCCGGAGCTGTTCAGCCTGCTTGGGACGATCGAGCCGACGACCGATATCTACTCTGTCGGCATGATCCTCTACCGCATCTACAACGGCAACCACGGCCCGTTCGAGGACGAAAAAACGTCTGCCCGCGCGGCAGACAAGCTGCGCGTGACCGGCCAGCAGCTGCCGGCTCCCATGTACGCAGATTATGAAATGGCGGACATTCTGCTGAAGGCCTGCGCATTCAAGCCCGAGGACCGCTATCAGACCCCGCAGGAGCTGCAGGAGGCTCTGCTGGAATACGGCAAGCGCAACGAGGCGTCCGACGCGCTGATCGTCCCGCCCATCGAGGGCGAGCCGGAGCAGATCGACCCCTCCGCCGAAGAAGAGGTCGAGCCGGTCCAGTTTGCCGACACCGAGCAGATGGCGGACGATTTCAAGGAGAGTTTTTCACCGGACACGGCCATGCTCAACGCCATCATCGACGAGGTCCATCGCGGCGAGACGGGCCAGAACACCCTTGATCTGGATGAAAATTCGCAGGATGCGTCCGAGGACGATGCGGACAACAGCTCCTCCAGCGAAGACGCTGAGGTGGACGAGCTGAAGATCAATCTGCCCCCGCGCGGACAGCGGCGGAAGAAAAAGGCGTCCGCGCCAAAATGGATCCTGCCGGTCTTCATTGGCGTGGCCGCACTGGCTGCGATTGCGGCGGCGGTATGGTTCTTTGTGATCGTCCCGTCTGTCACGCACGTCAACTCCGTCTCCGTGACGGACATCGGCACGGATTATCTGACCGTTCAGGTCGAATCCGGCGAGGACAGCGGCGCATTTGACGTTACCTGCTCCGACGCCTACGGCAACCAGAGCCGGAAGGCCTTTACAGCGGGCGAAGCCATGACGTTTGATTCGCTCGTGCCGGGCACGCAGTATACGATCGAGGCCGTCCCGCTGGAAGGCAAGAAGATGACGGGCTCCTATTCCGCCACCGCCTCGACCTACGCCGAAACGAAGATCCTGAGCTTCACGGCGACGCCGATCTCCATCACGCAGGCCGAGCTGAACTTCATCCTTCAGGACGGCCCCGACTTCGACAGCTGGACGCTTTCGTATGCGGCGGAGGGCGCCGAGGCCAAGACTGTCACTTTCCCCGGCCATTCGGTCGTGATCAGCGATCTGCAGTCCGGCTCGGAATACACCTTTACGCTGGTTCCCCCCGAAAATACACTGCTGACCGGCGCGACCGTCGCGACGCTTTCGACGGTGCCGACCGTGGATCTGGTGCCCGACAGCGTATCCATCGTGACGTCCAGCTCCTCCGCTCTGCTTACGTGGCAGTATGAGGGCGACGCGCCTGAAAAGTGGGTCGTCACCATCACGGACAAGGCCGGCTTCGAGGAAACGAAGGAGGTCACCGTCCCGAACGTGACGTTTGAAAACCTCGTCTCCGGCACGGAATACGAGATCGAGATCTCCGCGCCGACGATGCTCTCCCGGTACACGATGAACGCCACGCCGACCGTCACGAACATCAAGGACTTCAAGTCCTCTGATGAGACGGACGAGACGGGCCGGACGATCAACGTCAACCTCAGCTGGGTCTGCGAGACAGAACCCGCCGAATCCGGCTGGGTCGTGACCTACACGCTTCAGGATGTGGAAAACGCCGAGCCGCAGACGCTGGAAACGGATACGGATTCCTGCGTCATCCCCGCCAACAATATGTACCCCGGCGCGACGTACAAGGTCACGCTGGCACTGAAGAACGGCGATCTGCTCGACGGCACAACTGAGCTGACCTTCACGACCGCCAATGTGGATAATCCCTACACAGCCAACGGCGTCAAGGACCCCTACACCGGCCTGTTCCTCAAGCCGAATAAGGAGACGTTCCGCTATGTCGATCTGGTCACGCGCCGCTCGACATTCTCCAAGGGTGAGCTGGTCGCGTTCGACGTGGACGCGGGCAGCAATCTGGACGCTTCCTCCGACGGAACGGTCATGGTCAACCTTGTCGTCCGCGACGCGGACGGGAAGATCGTCGATTCGTCCAGCTCCGTGCTGGTCTGGAAGGATATGTGGGAAAAGAATATGTTCGTCGGCTACTTCCCGCGCACCCCGCAGACCGACGGCGATTATACCCTGTCCATCTACATCGGCAACCAGCTGCTCGATTCCGCAAAGTTCACCGTTAAGAGCTGATCCGGTTTTTGCCGTCCAATCGGATGGTCTGAACAAGCAGATAAACGGATGCACCAACGGCTCCCCTTGCATATAAGGGGAGCCGTTTTGTGCTCCTGCGGTAGTGCAGCACAAAAAAGAAAAGCAGTTGATTCCAAAATGAAATCAACTGCTTTTCTGGTACGCCGGACGCGCCGAAATCCGAAACGGAAGGCGGCGCGAGGGCGACGGCGTCGGCGTAGGTTACTTGGGCGGAATCAGCTACATTCAAGAATAATTTGAACGAATCATCGTACAAATAGATCGCGTTTACGAATAAATCTATGACTTTTTTGCGGTATTCCAGATCGGATCGGTCGCCAGTGCGGAACTGGTTGAGCCATACGACGATGTCCTCTTTTTTGATCTGGACACGGCTGGCGATGCGGAGAGATGCAAGATCAGCCTCCAGCGCCTGCTTTCGGGCCTCGGCAGTTTCGATGCGCTCGTTGATCCTGCGGCGGGCGGCTTCCGCCGTTGCGGAGATCAGAGCGTCGACAAGTTGATCGATCTCCTTGTCGGCGTCGCGGATCTGCTTTTCGAGCGGCTTAATGCCGGATGCGTCGTAGCTTTTTTGATACTCCGCCACAACGCGCTCGGCTGCGCCGTCGATCCAGCTGTCCGTCAGCACGCAGGAGCCGATATAATCCACAATACTGGCTTCGAGTTCGTCCTTGCGCTCATTGCGCTTTTTGCAGGTGTGCTGCTTCTTCCGCGCGGCGCAGGTGTAATAATAATACGTCGCGCCGTGCCTGCCGCGCCCGCACTCCCCTATCATCGGCGCGCCGCACTCGCCGCAGAACAATTTCCCGTGCAGCAAATACTCGACTTTTGCCTTTGCGTGGCCGGGGGCCTTGGCATTCGCCTTGAGCCGGTCGCGCACACGCTTTTTTAGATCCTTTGAGACGATGGACGGGAATGCGTCTTCAATCACGATCTCACCAAGGTAGTCGTACATGCCGACATACCGTTCGTTTGCAAGGATACGCTTTACCGAGGCTAATGTGAGCGGGTTCCCGCGCTGGTTACGGTAGCCGAGCCGCGCACAGTCAGCCACGATCTGCTTTTGCCCGGCACCGTCGGCATACTGCTCATGGATAAAGCGGACGATGCGGGCTTCGTCCTCGTTGATCTCGTACTGCTTATTCACAACGCGGTAGCCGAGCGGGGCGAGGCCGCCGAGGCTCAGGCCCTTCTCGGCGTTCTGCCGCATCCCGCGACGAACATTCTGGGCGAGCTGGCGGGAATACTCCTCTGCCATGGCCTCCAGGATCGCCTCCAGCAGCACGCTCTCGCTGCTGTCGCCTACGCCCTCGGTAACGGACAGGACGCGCACGCCGTTCGCGCGCAGTTTCTTTTTGTAGATCGCGCTGTCGTACCGGTCGCGGGAAAAGCGGTCGAGTTTCCATACTAACACAAAATCAAACGCGCGCTTTGCGCTGTCGGCGATCAGCCGCTGGAATTCCGGCCGCGTTTCGGCGTATCGCCCGGACAGCGCCCGGTCGCAGTATTCGCCAACGACGCGGTATCCGCGCTGCTGCGCGTATTCGCGGCATTTGGCAAGCTGGCCATCTATCGATTGGTCGTTTTGCCCGGCGGAAGAATACCGGGCGTAGATCACGACGTTGGCAAGATTCAAATTATCCACAAAAGCCTCCAAAGATACCGCTCTGGCTGATCGGGCCGGGGCGGTAATTTTCATGTGCGAATCCAGCCGATTGATGGGATGAGCACGTCGGCCACAAGCACAAGGGCACACAGCGAAAGAATGCCCAAGAGAATGAGCGTCACAAGCCGGTGCATACGCAGGGACTTCTGCTGCTGGGCAAGCTGCGCACGAAGGGCCGCGTTCTCGGCGCGGAGTTTTTCAGCATCGGAAGGCTCGGCAGGCTCGTCATGCGGAATGCCGAAATACTCATCCATAGAAACGCCCATCTCCCGGCAGATCGGGCCGACCGTGTAAACAGACGGATTTTTGATGTCGCCGCGAAAGAACTGGGATACGGTGCCGACGGAAAGGTCGGTATTTTCGGCGACGTCCTGATTTGTTTTGCGCGGAGTGATCGTCTGCTTCTGCTCACGGCACAAATCAGATAATTTTTCCTTCAAAACATGTCTTTCCCCCTAAAAAAGCAAGACGTCTGACTGTAAAAAGCAGCTGTCATATCTTTACAAGTCTACCATGGGCAGGCTACCATATAGTTACAGACGGCTCCCGGTCGCCTGCGCAAGCAAAAAAGCCCGCGCCGTTGTTCGGCCAGCGGCGCGGGCGAATCTCAAAAGCCGAGTGCGTACATCAGGCTCGGAATGACGCGCAGGATCAAAAAGCAGCCGGCACACAGCGCAAGCGCAACAACGATCACGATCTTTCGCACCTTGCGCGGCCCGGCGACGGCCTCCTCGTATTCCTCGGGCGTTAAACCATCCGTATACTCGTCATAGAGCGGGCGGCCTGCATCATCTGGAAATTTGTTATCATAGATTCGGCAAAAATCAACCAGCGTGCCAATGCCCCAAAAGCCGAGCGTAAAGAGCCAAAGAAGCCCCGTCCAGATCTTGCCGACATAAAACCGGTGCGCCCCAAGGCCACCAAGAAAAATGCAAAGCAGCAGAGCAGTCGAGCGCTTTTTCCGCGCCGGTGAGGCCTGCACCTGCACGCGGGCCTCCGCCTTTGCCTGATCGCGGATATAATTCACGGTGCCGCAGCCGCAGTGCGGGCAGATCAAAGCCTCGTCGTCGATCTCTTTGCCGCATTTGTTACAGTACATAAAACCTCCATCTTATAGTCATAGACAACACATGAAACGCATCAAGCCTCAAGCATTTCGTAAAAAACGTTCTCGCTGATAATTTCAATATCGTTTCCTTTGAGTCGGAGTTTCTCGGCGGCTTTTTGCTTGTTGCTTTTTCCGTCTTTAATTTTGCTATAATCATTTGCCCCAAGAACAAGATAGTTAACATCTTTTCTGACGCTGTCAAGACAAACACCGCCTCGGTCGACAACAAGCTGCATAGCAGCCTTTCGCGCCATCTTATCCAGCGTGCCGGTAAACACAAAAACTTTGCCGAAAATCGGAGACGATTCATCAAAATGGTCAGAAGATGAAACAATATCTCCGGCACTCCACGACTTGGGGCGCTGATTCAAAGGGATACCATGGTCGGAAACATAACTGCGAAGGTAACGATAGCACTTGTCGGTTTGCTCAACATCGGAGAAAGCGCGATGTGAAACAGATTCGCCGATTCCAAATCTACAAATAAGATCCTTAAGGCGATGGTGGCGCTCATCAGGGAAAAGTTTACGGCTTATGCGCATGGTGTCGACAAAATCGTTTGAAAATGGCGCAAGCGAGCGGGCGGAACAAGAATCATAAATAAAATTGATATCAAAATTAACGTTATGGCCGACAACGATATCGGCCCCGACGAATGAGAGGAGCGCCGGAAGCACAAAATCAAGGGAAGGCGCAGAGGACAGCATATCGTCGGTAATGCCAGTAAGATCGGTAATAAACTCGTCGATAGGGTATCCGGGGTTAACCAAGGACGAAAAAGAACCTTCCGCCGCTCCGTCAACAATGCGGATTGCGGCAACTTCAATGATATCGTCATATTGAGGGTCAAGCCCGGTTGTTTCAAGATCAAGAACGACATAACGGCTGGGGAAAGTGAGCAAGCTATGACCCTTATGGTCACGCACAGCGCTATTGATATGGGAACTATCAAGAGCAACACCCATGGCAAAACCTCCAATTATTATAAGATAATTTTGTAAAATCTTATAATTGTAATTATCGAACGGATGTTCTATGATAATCGTGCGATGAAAAGGAACATCTTATCTAAATTGTAAATCAAATGGAAGAAAACCTCAACGGCAATAGTAAACAAAAAATAGAAGAGATTTTTGTGGAAGAATGGAGGCACTTATGGAAATGGAACGGAATTTGCTGCTGAAAGAGATCAAGCGCCTGCTGCGGCTGGCCACAGATTCGGATCTGGATCTGATCTGGAGATTCGTGCGGAAGTTGGTCGCATAGGCGCGGGAATAAAAAATAGGCCGGGGACGGTTATTCGTCCTCGGTCCATTTTTTTGCGATATCCTCGAGCAACTGCCATTCTTCAACATCAAGTTTGCTGACGATGGAGATAAACCGCTTGCGCGGCGCGTCATCCGGGTCGCGCATGATGGAAGCCATAAACTCCGCAATCTCCTGATTCCGTGTCAGCTTCTGCTTCATCTCGCCTTCGCCGGTGCGGAGCCATGTTTCGCTTACACCGTATTCGCGGCAGATATCAGCAATCGTGCGGTCGCTTGGTTGCTTTGCGCCAGAACACAGCGACGAAACGAACTGAGATGAGACGTGAAGTGATTCCGCAAACTTCGTCTTTGTGAAACCAAGCGCTTTGATCAAGAAATCAATTCGCTGATTGATGGTGTCCATTTCCATCCCTCCTTATGAAACTAGGTTACCACACGTGAGCGCAAAAGTCAAGAAAATAATGAAACCAAGATTCAAAATAATGCTTGACAATGAAACCTAGGCGTGATAATATGAACCTAGGTTACAGAACACAGAAACCAATGCGAGGTGAGAGCAATGTCCGAAAAGGAAAAACAGGTCAACGAGAGTTTGACCAAGATCGCAGACAAGCTGAACGCGAAAGAGATGCAGCGCCTGAGCGATATCGCCTATGGCATGATGCTGGCGAAGGAAGGCAAGCAGGAGGAGCGGAAGGAGGCGTAACGCCGGTGGAAGAAATCGAACGCCGTCTGGAAGAATGGCGGCGAGAAGACCTGCGGGAACGCAGACGGGAAACGCTGTGGAATTTCGCGGTCAACATGATCGTCGCGCTGGCCGCGCTGATCGTGGCACTCAAGGCTTGAGAATTGCAACGATCACGCCGACGGCGGAAAGCAGAATCGGGATGGAAACGGCCATGGCCTTTAGCCTAACGTGGTCATAGGCCGCCTGTCCGAGCGGGCTGAGCGTAACGACGGTGCTGTCGTCAAAACGGCAGTCGGAGAAATCCAGAAAACGCGGTGGAAGCGCCTCCTGCAAGCCGATGTAATCAAACTGCGGAAAAGCGGCAAGAACGTCGCTGAGCCTGCGGGAATGCGCGACCACAAAACAGATTTTAAATTGTTGAATCGTCATAAAAACACCACCCGCCCACATCTTACCACGCAGCAGGGCTGGGGGCAAGCGGAAAAGGAGGCGTGAGACCATGATCGCCGTTTTTGGGAAACGGGGGCCGGACGGGAGATTTCTCCCCGGCGAAACTTTTGAATTTAAGTGTCCCGGCGAAGAAAACGGCGAGCCCGTGATCGACGCCTTCGCCCGCTGGGCGGCGGAACGATACCGCCGGGAACAGGAACAGAAGGAGGAGAAGCGGAATGGATGATTTCCTCAAGTTTTTTGCCGCGAAGGTGCAGACCTACCCGATGCACCTTGAGATCACCTACAGCAAGGTAACGGACTGGGGCGTCCGGGTGTGGCGGAGGGGAACCGCCTACGACGGGGACGATGAAGAACTCGTCAACGTCCAGGACTGCGACGCGGAGCTGTGCTTCGCAACCGCGCAGGTGCAGCTGAAAAACTGGCTGCTGGAACACGAAGGAGGCTATTAACCATGGCAAATGCCCGTACATACACCCTGACGCTGGATGCGCAGGAGCTGCATGATCTGATTGAGGCGGCGCTGGTGTGTGAGTGCCAGTCGGCGCAGATCATAAACGGGCTCAAGCGCAAGGGGATGGACCTGGACGCGCAGAAGCTTGTGACACAAAATGCCCGTCTGGCGCGGCTCGTCCGGCGGATGCAGGAGACGAAGGAGGAAACCAATGGATAACGGGAAGGTACACGTCGAGATCGGCATGGACGGCAAAAAAACGGTATCTGCGCTATCCGGCAGCGCACTGGAACTGAGCGCTGCTGCCGCGCGAATCCTGAACATATTTTATGCCGCGTTCTGCCAGCGAGGAATAGGCGAGGAATTCAAGGAAACCATGCGCTACTGCGTGAACCGGGAGGACAGCCCGGTATGGAGGAAGGAGTTGGCAGAATGAGAACCAATCTTGCAGAGCGGCGGATCGGGTATGAGCCGCCGGAAATTCCTGAAGGGGAAAGCCTGGAGGAGCGCCGGGAGAGAATCCGGGCGATCTACCAGTGGCGCAAGGCCATGCGGCGGCTGGCGAAGGTGGGTTGCATCTGGCTGTCGGGCGTGGGCTTCGCGCTGTGCATCATCGCGGGCTGCGCCCACGCGACAGAGATTGCCGCCGTCCTCGGCGGCGTGTCGCTGATGACGTTTTTTACAGGGATATGCCTGTGAAGGAGCGAAAGATCACGGTTGACTTCCGCCCAGATCAGCTGGCGGACGTGATCGAGGCGGTGAACGCCTACGCGGACGATCTCAAGAATGATCGGGCGTCCTGTGCGAAATGCCGCGCGTCGACCACGAAACAACGGACGCGCTGCTGGCGCAGGAGACGCGGCTGCAAAAGCTGGCGTACTGGCTCCTGTGCGTGCAGGACGAAGCGCTATGACGGCGCAGATCTACGCGCCGCGTATGCGGCAGATCCCGTCACCGTGCGCGAAGGATTGCCGCGGCCGGGAGCCGGGATGCAGCGCACGCTGCTGCAGCTGGACGCTCTATGAGAGCATCCGGAACCACATCTACGACATCAACCACCGGGACAAGATCAGTCTGGAACCGGACAGAGCCGCCATCCGGCAGATCGAGCGGGCGGCAAATAAAGACAGGAGGGGCAAGAGCTATGCGGCAAAATAGCATCGATTACCCAGGCGAGCGGGCCGCGAGGCGCGCGGATATCGTCGAGCAGCCGGGATATACCGGGAAGCACTATTTCGTGGTGGATTACGCAGGCCGCCAGCTTACGGTACACGCGGCGGATGAAACGGCGGCCCTTTTCTGGGCGGCCAAGCGCTGGGGCTACAGCTTCAAGCGGCCGGAATACCACCAGTCGGCCAGCGTGGCCAAGCTCGGATATCAGCCGGACAGAATGTTCGGATAAAAAATGCCCTCGACCGGTTCCAGCCGGACGAGGGCAGAGAAGCCTACACTTCCCCGTAACAAGTTAAGTACAAGGAGAGTATACCATGAAAAATCCATATTTGCAAGAGGCAACGGAGATCATCCGCAAGCAGCTGCTGGCGTACAGCCGCGGGCGGCTGGTGTACGTTGCGGATCTCGGCCAGATCATGCTGGCGAAGCTGACACCGGGGAGGGAGGAGGCAAAATGAAAGAGAATGTGCTGGAGCGAAATGCAAGGCTGGATACCGAACGGAAGATTGCGGATTTTCGAGTAAAACAGCAGATGGATTATGCGTTCAAGGTGAAATACGCCAAAATCCGCGCATGGGAATTCTACGATCACCCAGACGTTGCAGGTAGCTGCTACGTAGCTGTCGGCGGGCTGGATTCCATCACGCTGCTCCTGTTCCTTCGCAGCATCGGTATTGATGTGCCTGCCATCTCGGTATCGTCGCTTGAGGATAAAAGCATTCAGCTGATTCACAAGCAACTCGGCGTGAAGCCGCTGAAACCGCTGAAAAGCAAAGTGGAAGTGCTGCGGGAGTACGGATGGCCGGTGATCTCCAAGGAAGTTGCGGGGAAAATCTCGCTTTTGCAAAATCCAAGCGAGAAAAACGCAACGGTACGCCATGCGATCATCACTGGGGAAACAGGGGCTTACGGCGGGTTCCGCACGGGGACGCGGATGAAGCTGGCGCAAAAATGGCTGGAGATCTTCGGCGGATACGAAAATGAGAATGAAGGCGTTAGCTACAAAACGCCGGATTTTCTCGTATCGGATAAGTGCTGCTATTACCTGAAAGAAAAGCCTTGCAGCGATTATGCCAAAGAAACCGGAAGCTTCCCGTATATGGGCCTGATGGCGTCCGAAGGAGGGCGCAGGCAGAAAGCGTTGATGATGCACGGGTGCAACTACATATCGCCGGGAACGAAACGCAGCTGTCCATTCGCGATTTTCTCGCGGCAGGATCTTTTGCAGCTTGCGCTGGATTTGCGGGTTCCGGTGCCGGAAATCTACGGAGAGATCGTGCGCGACGCAGACGGAACACTCAAGACGACAAAAGCACAGAGAACCGGGTGCTCCATGTGCGGGTTCGGCGTGCACATGGAAAAACGCCCACACCGGTTTGACCGGCTGTGGGAGCGGAATCCAAAGGAGTGGGAAATGTGGATGAATCACGTGATGCAGGACGATTGCGGGAACTGGTACGGCTGGGGCCGTGTGCTGGACTACATCGGCGTCGAGTGGCGGGATCCGGAAGCCGCGCTGTTAAATCCGGATGAACTGCCGGGACAAATGGTTCTTGAAGGAATGGAGGATATATGACAGACAAGGAAATCGTGCAGGCGCTGCGTATCTGCGCGACGCATATAGAGAAGGGTTGCGGGCTTTGTTCCCAAATGAAGTATGTGCGTTGCACGGAGCGGCTGGCGGATGAAGCTATCACCATGATCGAGCGCCTGACCGCCGAGAACGCGAAGGCAGAAGCCGAGAGGGACGCGCTGCGGGAGAAGAAGCGGTGGATTTCCGTGACAGAAAAAACGCCAGAGTATGATATGCCGCAGCTTGCGCTAAATGCTGACGGGGATGCACTCATTGCAAATTACGCATACGGCGAATGGTTTGATACATGGGGGCAAGACGTGGAGGTCACCCACTGGCTTCCGCTGCCGGAAGTGCCGGGGGAAGGAGAAAAGGCATGATAGCTGTTTTAATCAGCATCCGCCCGAAGTGGTGCGAGAAGATCATAAGCGGTGAGAAAAAGATTGAGGTGCGCAAGACGCGCCCGAAACTCATTCCGCAGTTTAAGTGCTACATCTACTGCACGGCAGGCAGGCCAGATCTGAACATCCCAATTTCTCAGGAGCGGCTTATGCGTGATTATCTGGAGACTGGTTCGATGAAATCGCTGAACTGCCCACTTGGAAACGGGAAGGTTATCGGAGAATTTACCTGCAACAGGGTAACAAACCTTTTTTCAAACAGCAGGTTTTGGCTGGACGAGGATGATGTTTTACACACGTGTTTGTCTGCTGCGGAAATGCGAAAATACGCAAATGGCGCGCGTGGGTTATACGGCTGGCACATCTCAGATTTGCGCGTTTACGATCACCCGCGCGATCTGTGGGAGTTTACCGGCCTGCGGCAGACGAGATTCGGCTGGGAGCCAGTGCCAATCACCCGCCCGCCGCAGAGCTGGCGGTATGTGGAGGAAGAGACATGAAAAGACTAACGTTTGAAGGGAACTTCTGCGACATTGCGAAGTGCCGCGAACTGCCGTGTAAGTATGACGGAGGCTGCGCGCAGAAGGAGGTGTGGGAACGTCTGAAAGCCTACGAGGACAGCGGATGTGAGCCGGGGGAAGTTCTGCCAAAAGGCAAGGCTGGCGAGATTGCGTTGAATCTAATGCGCCTTGCTGGTTTGGAGAGCCTTTGCAGCTATGACCGCCTCCGCGAGCTTGCCGAGGCCGACGAGGACATGACGGCTGCACAGCTGTATTTCTACCAGTGGCAGGCGGCCTTTAACCAGCTGACACAGGCCATTTCCCACATCAAGGACGAGGATAAGGCCGGAAAGCTCTGCGCGGCGATCCGCGCCCAGCTGGCCGCATGGGGAAAGACAATGGAGGACACGCAATGAAAGGCAAGAAAATCGTGCAGACGCTGCGGCGCACATCTACACCGGGCGGTCTATCCGAAGACTGCACGGGCTGCCCGTATTACCGGAAAGAGAAGCCGCCCGCGGAACTGATAGAAGAACTGGGAGTGGACACATGTTTGCAGATGTATTGCGCGGCGTACCGGGCGCGCCGGAGGAAGGCAATGGAGGGCAAACCATGACCAGAAAACGTGCAAGAAAGATCCTCATGTCTATTGGCACGAGCAGAAACCATGCAAACTGGGGGCTGACGGCAAAGCCGCGCTGGAAGACAAACGCCGGTGTGGTAGAGGACACGCTGACGATCAAACTGTACGCGAAGCTGCTGCGGGCAAGAAGGATGGCAACGAAACGAGTATGTGACCGCTGCGGGGCGGAGATAAACCCCACAAGCTCTGCGACGTATGTAAACGTACGAAGCGCGTTCCATGAGAAATCACCTGATATTGAGCTTTGCTGTTCGTGCGCGATGCAGCTTAGAAAATGGATGGAACCGCGTGCAGAGGAGGGCGAGAAGGATGGCTGAACACGGGAAGTATTGTCCGATCATGGTTGCTGGGGGGAATACGCATGTCAGTCAGTGTATCGGAAAAGATTGCGCTTGGTGGTTACCCTATGCAAACGACTGTGCGTTGCCTGTTGTTGCGGGGATTTTGGCTGACAGCAAAATTTGCCAGAATGTATTTGAAATGGAGAGTGATGAGAATGGCTAAGTTTATCTCAAAATCGCAGATGGAAGAGCTGGAAGATGCCTGCACGTTTGGAATTGAGGGGGCGAATAAACTGCTCAAGAAATACGCTGGAATCCAAGCCAGAGCATACACGGCGTACAACTACTACGACGAAAATGACGATTTCCTCGCAAACAGCGATGAAGCGGACATTTACGGGTTGCTTGAAATGGCAGGCGTGGAGGTGCGGCATGGAGGGTGATTATATCAGCCGCGAGGCGGCGCTGGAAATTACAACGCGGACGTGCGGGGATTACGCTGCGGCGTTTGCAGAAATCAGGAAGCTGCCCGCCGCTGACGTTGCGGAGGTGGTGCGGTGCAAAAATTGCAAGTGGTTTGCGGACAACAACGGTGGAGAGTGGTATGGATGCCAGATGTTTCAGGTCGTTCAGATTACCCCGGAAGACGCACCGAAACCTGACGATTTTTGCAGCTATGGAGAATATCAGACAAATACGGGAGGCGTGACCAAATGAGCGGCCTGCGGTTTGAATCCATGGCGGACATGCCGCCGAGGATGCGGGAGCTGTATGCACGGCAGCAGATCGACCTCTCAGGCGCTGCGGCGCCAGCTCCCCTTCGCAAGGGGAGCCGGGGGAATACGAAGTACCACAACGAGCGGGCGGAGCGGGCCGGGGTCCGGTTCGACAGCCAGAAGGAGGCGCGGCGGTATGACGAGCTGATGGTGATGCTCCGGGCTGGCATTATCTCCGACCTGCGGCTCCAACAGCAGTTTACCTTACAGGAGAGCTACATCACCGAAACAGGCGAGCGCATTCGAGCAGTGCGGTACACGGCGGACTTTTCGTACAAATTCGGCGGCAAGCTCGTCGTCGAGGACGTCAAGTCCGGGCCGACCAGGACAAAGGAGTATCTGCGCAACCGAAAATTCATGCGCTCGAAATTCGGAATCGATATACAGGAGATTTAAAACAGGAGATTTAAAAATGCCGGAAGAAAAAAACGAATGTCGAACGGGAATGCCGTGCGGCCTGCCGAAAAGCGGGAACGCCTGCATGAACCGCACGACGGCCTGCTGCCTGAAATGCGGCTGGAATCCGGAGGAGCAGGTGCGGCGCAGGGCGCTGCCGCTCAAAAAGAGCGAGGACGGCCTGCTGCACAAGGATATCAGCACCAAGGAATAGGCAATCAGCCGGGGAACCATATTTTATCGGACTTATGCCGCGGCCGCTCCGCCATGAGACGGCTGCGGGAGGATCACCCGGCATTGCACCCGGCGCACAGGAAGCTCCCTCAAGCTCTGTGCGCCGGGGATAAAAAGCGCGTGTGGAACGTGCGCGCGCGAATGGAACCCGTCAACGTTACCCCACACGGGGGTCTCGCATAGCCTCCGTGCATCGCTTGCCTCCTTTTTATAAGCCGCCTGATGGCAGTCAAGGGCGGCTCGCCCGGAAATGCGCAGCGTTTGACAAGCGAGCGCGGCGCGCCGGTGCGCAGACGGTGAAAGCCCGTCCTGCCTGCGGAATACCGGCCCCCAGACGAAGGAGTGTGAAACTATGGGCAAATCCAACAAGGTCGCGCTGGTCTGCCAGGTCTGCGGGGCCACATTTTACAAAGTACCGAGCGCGATCACGATGGAGACAAGGTGCTGCTCGAAGGAGTGCCGCGGGAAAGTGCAGGCAGAAAGACTGGAGCAGCGCCGCCGGGAACTGGAAAAGGAGCTGGAGGGCCTGCGCACCGAGAGCCCGGAAGGAGAAAAGCGCCTGCCGCACAGGCTCGTCCGAATCCGCATAACGGCCAAAGTCCCGGTATGGCCGGAATACCAGCCAAGGATCGGAGCCACATACCAAGCGGAGCGGTACCCAATGTTCAAAGCGCCGGGATATGTGATCGAGTCCGGCGGCAAACGCATCAATATCCGCGCCGATGAGTGCGTGGAAGTGTGAAAGGAGTATCAAAAATGGGGAAAATCATGGAGCTTTTTTACGGAGAGCTCGGGGCGTTTCAGGCGAAAATGGAAGACGCAAAGTGGGAGGTTGAATTTCGGGATGAAAAATACCCGCCGAGAATCACGATGGATCAGCTTGTACCGCCGCTTTTTGAGATGACACCAGACGGCCAGAAGACCGAAGACCCGGCGTGCATACAGGTGATCGGCACGCCGGACATGCGGATCATCACGACCGGAAGGCTGCTGATCAGCAAAAAAGAGCTGACCAAGTACGTAAATACTGCACAGGGCTTGCTGCAGCTTTACCTGCACGCATTTATGCAGGAGCGCAAGGAAATGGAGGCGGAACAGGGATGAGTAAGAAAGACAAGCGCCGGGAAGCACTGCGGCTTGGAAAAAAGGACATGAGCTTTGCGGAGATCATGCAGGCGATAGGGGCGTGCAGGGCGGACGACTGCGACAAGTGCCTGCTGAACGGCGGCCCTATCGCAGGATGGTTCCCAGAGGATGTGCCGGACTGCTATACCGTGCTGCTTAAAAATGCCGGGGAGAAGCTGCTGGAATACTACCAGAAGATCCGCGAAAACGACGCGGCGGAAGAAAATCAGAGAAAAACAGAAGAAAATATCAAAAAACGAGGAAGCAAGAGCGAGGGGGTCTTGGACTCGTGCCCCGTTTGCCCGGTATGCAACTATATCTTCGAAGAATTCAGCGTGAGCAACGATGCAAGACGGTACGTCTTTCCACTTGGCGCAGAAGACACCCTTGACTTTAGACTCGAAGAACCAATCATCAGCCCACAAAAATGCCCGCAATGCGGCATGAAAATCGCTGGGATTAGGTGGACGGAGCCCAAGTTTGTTGGGAACCGCAAGGAATTCTCGTTCAGCCGTCCGCCGGAAGAAGTGGAGGAAAAAAGAAAATGATTTTGCTGGAATGCGCAGTCGCACTGCGTGACGGAGATCGGAAAAAGATTCAGGAGCAGCTTGCGGCGGAGATCGGGCAGCCAGTCGTTCTTCTGCCGAGCGGCGTATCGCGGGCGAAAGAGCGGAATATCCTGTTTCTTTGTGACAGAAAGGCTTGCGAGAAATGCAGCTATCCACAGTGCAGGCATACGCCGGAGCTGGAACACGCCAGAAATTTTGCACCAGAAGGATTTACGAAGCGCACGGACGGCGTATGGGTAGAGCAGGAGGGCGCAACGATGGAAGTACGGAAAAACGCAGTCCGCATGGTCTGGCGCTGGGATGATATCTTCCGTGTCCACCGCTGCCCGGTCTGCGGCAGGCCGGAGAAGCCACATATCGAAGTCTGGAAAAATGGCGGCGTGAAGCGCGTTTTGCCGCGCCGGTGCCAATACTGCCAAGCAACACTGGAAGGGATAGAAGGAGAAGAAAATGATCATTGAGATTTTGGAGCTTGCAGCCGCGCTGGAGTGGATCGCGCTGGGCGTGCTGGTTTTTTTCAAGTTGCGCAGCCTGAAACATCAAGCGGAGGTAACGCTTGAGGCACTGGACGCAGCTGCGTGGAAAGCCATCATGCAGGAAGAAGATGTATTCCGCAAGAACACCCCGAACGAAATCAGGGCGGCATTCGGCTTTCCACCGATAACGCCAACAGAGAACGCAGAAAAGGAAATGTGCGAGAAAACTGATCGTTGAAACTGTGGCCGGAATCTCCGGCCACGCTTTGAGCGGGCAGATGGCCATGTAGGGGCGGACGACTCTGTCCGCCGGGAGAAAGAGGTGTGGATGATGGCAAAGAGGCACAAGCGCCGCCTGTTTACAGGGGCGGTATGTACGCAGATCGTTTATACCGTGTCCGACGGTGCGGACAAAAAGACCAGCAAGCCGCGAAAGCCGCGCTTCCAGACGCAGGCGGAGCGCGATGAATTCAACAGCAAGCAATCGCTGGATCGGCTCGTTGCGCTGATGAACGCCAATTTCTCGCCCACAAGCCTGTATTCCACCCTGACATTGGATACAGAAAACGAGGTACATACCGCAGAGGAAATGCGCAGAGTGCGCGACAACCTTGTGCGCCGCATGCAGTATCACTATCCGGAGGCCAAAATCGTTGCTTTCTACGGAAGAGGAAAAACAACCAATCGCTTCCATTTGCACCTGGTAACAGAGGGGATCCCGGAAGAAGCCATCGGCGGGCTTTGGGGGCTCGGCAGCGTGATCGAGGTTCGGCACCTGCGAAAGCACAACTATTATATAGATGAGCAGGGAAACAAGGTCGACCACGGCCAGGACTACACAGCACTTGCCAGTTACCTGCATGCGCACTGGAGAAAAGAATTCGGCGGCCACCGCTACAAGGCGACGCGAAATTGTATCCGCCCAGAGCCGGAACCTGCGACCGAGGCCGTGCGCGAGTACAGCCCAAAGCATCCGCCCGTTGCCCCGCGCGGTTACATCTTAGTCGAGGCCAGGACGACCAAGTACGGGTATCAATATTATAAGTATGTAGTCGATCCAAGATCAGAGCACAAGCGGAACGGGAGCCGCTTAAATTAAGCCTTGTATATGCGTAAGGTTTTAGAACGAAGCAGGAAGGAAGTGGGAAAGTGTCAAAACCAAGATACTGGTGGTACGGGAATGTCTGCCGCACCATCGGCGAATACCCGAAACTGAGCCGACAGGTTCGGGATATGAGCCGACAGAAGATCACGCCGGGCTATTCTGCACAGCCGGGTGGGAAGTCCTCTGGGCGCGCTGTCGAGGATATCGCTGTGCGCGTTTTATCTTCGCGGGAGTACGAGGACTATGCTGCCGTGCAAGCCGCGATCAACACCGCACAGACATGGCGGGACGGAGCCGACGTGCTGGAGGTCGTGCGCCTGCACGCATGGATCTGGCCGAGGGAAAGCCTGGAATCCGCCGCGCGCCGGGTGCATGTCAGCCAGTCGACAGCCAAGCGTATGTACAGCCGTTTTGTATACGAAGCGGCGCGGGAGCTTGGCTATCGCAAAAATTGAGCCAACAGAGCCAAAAAAATGTGCTACAGTGATAGCGTGAAGAATTGGAGGGAACAGGATGCAGCCATGGGCCGCACGCTTTTATGCGTCCGGGCGCTGGAAGAAATGCCGCGCCGGGTATATCAAGTTCCGCCGGACCATCGACGGCGGCCTCTGCGAAGAGTGCCGGGACAAGCCGGGCTATATCGTCCATCACAAGCGGGCGCTCACTCCGGACAACATCACCGACCCGGACATCAGCCTGTCCTACTCCAACCTCGAGTTCGTCTGCAAGGACTGTCACGATCAGTTTGACGGGCACGGCGTCGCTAAATCTCTGACGCAAAAAATTTTCTTCGACGCCGCCGGTGACCCGATCCCCCCCGTCGCGCGAGGCCGGGGCACCGGCTAGATCACCGCACGCCCCACCTCGGAAGAATACGCAGGCCGTTCGCGAGGCCCCCCTACAAAAGCGCGGCGATAAGTAATCTACGCGCACGCGCGGACAGACGGCAAAAATCACGCGAAAAGGAGGCGTTTTCTGTGGCGAATCAGCGGGAAAAAACCAAAGAACAGCGGATCCGCGCGGAGAAAGCGCGCCTGAAAAAGCTTTACCGGAATCTGCCGAAGGAAGCGGCCGGGACTGTCGCGGGACTCATCGATCAGGCAGCCTTTATGCGCATCGAGTGCGAGGATATGGCGGACGACCTGCGGGAAAACGGCTGGACGGAGAAATTCCAACAGTCGGAGCGACTGGAGCCCTATGATCGCGCCAGGCCCATCGGGCAGGCATACAACTCGACAAACGCGAACTACCAGAAGATCATCAAGCAGCTCACGGCGCTCCTGCCGAAGCCGGACACCGCGCAGAAGCAGGAGGACGACGGCTTTGCAAGCTTTGTCCGGGAGCGTGACGAGGCATGAAGCTCACGCGCTACCCGGAGACCTACAACCCCATCCTCGAGTATTGGGACGCGATCCAGTCGGGCCGCGAGACCGTCAGCCTGAAAGTGCAGAAAACCTACCGGCACGTTGTAGAGCAGCTGGGAGCGGAAAACTCCGAGTTTTACTACTCGCCGAAACGTGCCAATCACGTCATAGAATTTTTTGAAAACTACTGCCACCACTCCAAGGGCAAGGCGGGCGGACAACTCGTCAAGCTGGAATTGTGGGAAAAGGCGCTGCTGGCGACAATCTTTGGCTTTATCGACATCGAGGGAAACCGCCAGTACCGCGAAGCGATCCTCATTGTCGGAAAGAAAAACGGCAAGTCGCTGCTGGCCTCAGGCGTCGGCCTGTATTTACAGCTGGCAGACGGCGAGGCTGGCCCAGAGGTCTACGCCGTCGCGACCAAGCGCGACCAGGCGAAGATCATCTGGCAGGAAGCAAAGCGCATGGTGCAGAAATCACCGGCGCTGCGCAAACGGACGCGCTGTCTGGTCGGCGAGGTGGACAGCGATTATAACGACGGCGTATTCAAGCCGCTGTCCTCGGACAGCGACACGCTCGACGGCCTGAATATCCACGGGGCCATGATGGACGAGATTCATCAGTGGAAAAACGGCAGACCGCTGTACGACATTATTGCCGACGGCGATCAGGCCCGCGCGCAGCCGCTGCGATTTATCACCTCCACCGCGGGCACCATCCGCGAGGACATCTACGACGAAAAATACGAAGAAGCCGAGCGCATCATCAACGGCTATGAGGATCCGGACGGGTACCACGACCCGCGCCGGATCGCGTTTATTTACGAGCTCGACAAGCGCAGCGAGTGGACGGACCCGGACTGCTGGAAAAAGGCAAATCCAGGCCTCGGGACGATCAAGTCCTACACGGCCCTCAAAGAGCGGGTCGAGCGGGCGGAGAAAAACCCGGCCATCGTCCGAAACCTCGTCTGCAAGGATTTCAACATCCGAGAGACCTCCAGCGAAGCCTGGCTCAACTTCGAGCAGCTGGACAACCGCGATACCTTCCAGCTAGACAGGGAAAACCGCCGCCTGATCTGGCAGCATTACATGGCGGACGGGAATGTGCAGGAGCGCGTCCTGTCCTACCCGCGCTACGGCATCGGCGGGGCAGACCTCTCCAAGACCACTGACCTGACGGCGGCAAAGGTGCTGTTCCAAGTGCCGGAGCTGCCAGAGATCCTGTTTGTGCTGCAGATGTACTGGCTGCCGCAGGATCTTTTGGAAAAGCGCGTCACGGAGGACAAGATCCCATACGACAAGTGGCATGAGCGCGGGCTGCTCAGATTATCAGAGGGAAACAAGATCCGCTATGAGGACGTCAAGACATGGTTTATCGAGGTGCAGGAAGACCTCGATATTTTTATACCCTTTATCGGCTATGATGCGTGGTCAGCGTCTTACTGGACGGACAGCATGGCGGACTACTTTGGAGCAGAGGCCATGATCCCCGTGCATCAGGGCGTGAAAACGCTTTCCGAGCCGATGAAGCGCTGCGGGAACGATCTGGAGTCCAAGCGGATCGTCTACAACAACAACCCGATTGACAAGTGGTGCATGGCAAACACCGCCTACGACGAGGACAAAAACGGCAATATCCAGCCGCACAAGACGAGCAAGTCCACGCGCCGCATTGACGGCACGGCGGCCCTGCTCGATGCCTACACGATCTACGATCAGAAGCAGGCAGAATACACCAGTATGCTCTAGGAGTGAGACAATGGGATTTTTTAAAAACCTCCTGACGAATATCACGACGACCAAGCGCGTTTCGACCGTGCAGATGGTGCAGGAGCGCGGGAACGGCTTTTACAGCTACAACGGCAAAATGTATCAGTCCGACATCGTCCGCGCCTGCATCCGGCCGAAGATCAAGGCCATCGGCAAGCTGACGGCAAAGCACATCCGGGAAACGGTCACGGCATCGGCGCGGAAGCTCGCCGTAAATCCGGAGCCGTATATCCGGTTCCTGCTCGAGGAACCGAACCAGTACATGACAGGCCAGCTGCTGCAGGAGAAGCTGGCCGCGCAGCTGGTCCTCAACAACAACGCCTTCGCTGTGATCCTGCGGGATGAAAACGGCCTGCCGAACGCCATTTTCCCGGTCGCAGCCATGCAGGCAGACGCTATCTATGACGCGAGCGGGAATCTATACCTGAAATTTTACATGCAGAACGGCAATGTGCTGACGTTTGCCTATGACGACATCATCCACCTGCGCGGGGATTTCTACGAGAACGACATCTTCGGCGACCCCATTGCTCCGGCCATTGTGCCGCTGATGGAGATCGTCACCACGACGGATCAGGGCATTGTAAAGGCCATCCGGAATAGCGCCGTGATTCGCTGGTTGCTGATGTTCGCCGCATCTATGCGGACGGAGGATATTAAGAAGCGCGCGCAGGACTTCGCGGACAGTTTCCTGAACGTGACTAACGGAACGGGCGTTGCAGCAGTAGACGCAAAGGCGGAGGCAAAGCAGATTGACCCGAAGGATTACGTACCGAACGCCGCCCAGATGGATAAAACCACGCAGCGCATTTATGCCCTGTTTAACACCAACCCGCATATCGTCACGTCCATCGCGACGGAGGACGAACAGAGCGCGTATTTTGACGCCGAAATCGAGCCGGTGCTGAAGCAGCTCAGCGGCGAGTACACCCGAAAGCTATTCTCCCGGCGCGAGCGCGGCTGCGGGAATCGCATCGTATTCGAGGCCTCCGCGTGGGACTTCGCGTCGACATCGACAAAGCTCAATCTCTTGCAGCTGGTCGACCGAGGTGCGCTGACGCCGAACGAATGGCGGCGTGCGTTCAATCTTGCACCGGTGGACGGCGGAGACAAGCCGATCCGCAGGCTGGACACGCAGCCGGTCGACCGGAACACCACGCAGAAAGGAGATGAAACCACATGAAGATCAGCATTCGCGGGCCCATCGTATCCAGCAATCAGCACCGCTTCTATCAGTTTTACGGAATGGAGGCGACGAGCCCGAGATCCGTAGCGGACGCACTTGCCAAGGGAAACGGCGAGCAGGCAGAGGTCGAGATCAATTCCGGCGGCGGCGAGATCTTTGCCGCAAGCGAGATCTACACCGCCCTGCGCAGCTACGCCGGCGGCGTCCACATCCGCATCGTCGGCCTCGCGGCCTCGGCCGCGTCCATAATCGCTATGGCGGGCGAGTCGGAGATGACGCCGACCGGCATGATGATGATCCACAACGTCCAGACAGAAGCCAGCGGCGATTACCGCCAGATGGAGCACACCGCAGGGACGCTGCGCGACGCCAACCACGCCATTATCTCGGCCTACGTCGCCAAGACAGGCAGGCCAGAGGCGGAGATCGCCGCCATGATGGACGCCGAAACATGGATCACAGCGGAGCGGGCCGTAGAACTCGGACTCGTTGACCGCGTGATGCAGCCGGACACCGGCCAGAAGCCGCTGGCGGCAGATTTTTATTCCGGCATGCTCAGCGAAGACGCGCTCCGGCGCGCGGAAAACTTTTTAAAAGATCAGGCCGCAGAGCCTGATTTTTTTATGCCCGAACGGGCGCAGGCAGAAGCAAAACTGAAATTTTTAAAACTCAAAGGAGAATTGAAATGACGAAGGAAATTTACAACATCCAGCGCCAGAAGCTCATGGACGACGCCCAGAAGCTGCTGGACGAAGGCAAGACCGCAGAGGCGCAGGCCAAGATGAAAGAAGTCGAGGCCCTCGACGCCAAGTTTGAGGAGGAAGCCAAGATTCAGGCGAACCTCAACGCCCTCGCGGGCCAGAAGGTCGCGGCCCCGGCTGCGGCAGCGCAGTCCGTCGACCTGTCCGGCACGGCAAAGACTCCGGACGTGCTCGACCGGTACGACACCGACGAGTACAAGCGGGCCTTTATGAACTACGTCCTGACCGGCAAGAAGATCCCGGCAGAGCTGACCAACACGGACGCGAACACCAAGACCTCCGACGTCGGCGCAGCCATCCCGACCACGACGCTGCAGAAGATCTACGAGAAGATCGAAGCGACCGGCATGATCCTGCCGCGCGTGACGCACACGTCCTACAAGGGCGGCGTGACCGTCCCGACCAGCTCCGCCAAGCCGACGGCCTCCTGGGTTGCCGAGGGCGCAGGCTCCGACAAGCAGAAGAAGGCGCTCGGCTCCATCACATTTGCATACCACAAGCTGCGCTGCGCGATCTCCATGTCGCTCGAGGTGTCCATCGTGACCTACCCGATGTTCGAGTCGCAGTTCGTCGCCAACGTCGCCGAGGCTATGGTAAAGGCCGAGGAGCAGTCCATCATCAGCGGCTCCGGATCCGGCCAGCCGAAGGGCATCACCAAGGAGACTGCGCCGACCGGCCAGAACATCGACATCGCCGCCGCGACGACCGCGCTGGCGTACACCGATCTGGTCAAGGCAGAGGCCGCGCTGCCGCAGGCTTACGACGCAGACGCCGTCTGGTGCATGTCGAAGAAGACCTTCTTCGAGCAGATCGTCGGCATGGTGGACGACAAGAAGCAGCCCGTCGCCCGCGTCAACTATGGACTCAGCGGCAAGCCGGTCTACTCGCTCTTTGGCCGCGAAGTCGTCCTCGTCGGCGACTATCTGCCGTCCTTCACGGTGAGCGTGACTGCGGACACGATCTTTGCGTTCATTTTCAATTTCAAGGATTACCTCTGGAACGAAAACCTTGGAATGACGTTCCGCAAGTACACCGATAACACGACCGACGACGAGGTGACCGTCGCGCTGGCGCTTGTCGACGGCAAGTGTGTCGACACGAACAGCCTCGTCACGCTGACAAAGAAGAAGGCCTGACGGAACGCGGCCAACAGGGAGGGATGACAATTGGCTTTGATCAACGTTGCAAAAACCGCCCTGCGGCTGACCACAACCGCCCTTGACGACGAGCTCAAAGACGAGATCGACGCCTGCCTCATGCGCCTGCACCTTGCGGGCGCAGAGGGAGCGGACGAAGATCCGCTGGTCAAGGACGCCGTCCGCGCATACGTCCGCTGGCAGCATGATTTCTGCGGCCGGGGCGAGGAATGGAAGACCTGCTTTGCAGATATCCGCGACGCTATGGGGCTGTCCGACGATTACAGGGAAGTCCAAGCCAGCGGCGGAGCAGGAGGTGCTTGCTGTGATCTTTGACACGCAGATCACGCTGCGCCTGTTCTCCTACCCAATCGTAAACGGCCAGACGGCGGAAAAGCTCGAACGCGAAACCACCGTCTGGGCTGCCCGCAAGTCCGTAAACCGCGCCGAGTATTATCAGGCCGCACAAGCCGGCAAGCGCACGGACGCAATTTTCCGCATGCACAGCGCGGAATACGGCGGCGAGCAGCAGCTCGTCTGCGGCTCCGACGTCTTTGACGTCGTCCGCAGCTACGGGCAGGAAACAGAGGAAACCGAGCTGACCTGCAAACGGAGGGACGGCGCATGATGATCTATGAGGCGCTATCAAGCCTGGGCGTTCCGGTCTGCCACCCACCCTATAAGGGCGCGGAGGAAACCTACATCACCTATCAGCTGCTCGGCCAGTCCGGGCAGCTCTACGCCGAGGGCGGAGAGGCCGAGACCGGCGTGCAGTACGCCGTTTCCATCTTTGCCGAGGGCTTTGCCGCCGGGCTTTTAAAGCGCGTGAAAGCCGCGCTGGAGGCCGCTGGCTACATCGTCACCGTCGACATGGAAACCTACGACAAGGAAACAGGCCGCACGCAGATCGCGCTCATCGCCGAAACGGAGGGCGCGGAGTATGGCTAACATCTCTATCACCGGCGCAGACGAACTCATGGCCACGCTCCCAAAAGCGAATGTCTTTGATGAGGACATGCAGAAGGAGCTCCTGTACGCCGCCGGGGATATCATCGTCGAGGAGCTGCAAAATGCCGTCCGGGCGAGCGGGTTCCGCACGGAAGCTTACGCCTCCAGCGTGAAATACCGCAAAACCATCAAGCAGGACAAAAACGGAGATCCGTATATCACCATCACGGCAGTCGGCAAAAACGAGCACGGAACGCGCAAGGCGACCGTGCTTTTTGTTTTGAATTACGGCCGTGCGAAGGAGTACGGGCAGATCACAGGAACTTATTTTTGGACAAAGGGTGTCCGCAACGCGCAGAAGCGCGTAAACGCGGAGCTCGAAAAGATCCTCACACAAAAGCTGAAAGAAAGGGGCCTATTGTAAATGCCTAGTTTTGACTTACGCGGCATCCGGGCGGGAAAGTATAAAAACACGTCCGGCACCGTGACCTACACAGAGCCGACCGACGTCGGCGACGCCATGAGCGCGCAGCTGGAACTCAAGTTCGCCGAGGGCCGCCTGTACGCGGAATCCAAGCTTGCCGAATATATCAAGCTTGCCACCGGCGGCACGATCTCGCTGGCCGTCAAGTACATCAAAAGGGCCGCACAGGCCATGCTCTACGGCTGCACATCCGATACGAGCAAGGAAAATCTGAAATTCTCGGCCAAGGACATCGCAAACTATGTCGGCGTTGGCTTTTACGCGCCTGACAAGATCGACGGTGTGACCAAGTACACCTGCGTCTGGGTGCCGAAAGCGCTGTTCGGCCCGCCTTCGCTGAGCTATCAGACCAAGGGCGAGAACATCCAGTTCAACACGCCGACAACGACCGGCGAATTTCTCGCGGACGACTCCGCAGACGAGCTGCTGCTCGAAACTGAAACCGTCGACACCGCGGCGGAGGCCGTCGCCTGGATCAAGGGAAAGCTGGGTGAAACCTGATGGAGACGACCAAACTGAAAACCATTGACTATGAATTCGAGGGCCGGGTATACCGCCTCGAGTGCAACATGAACGTCATCGCCTACGTGCAGGAAGAGTACGATGGGAATCTTTTTCAGGCGCTTGACAGGGTCCGCGGGATCAAAAGCACGCTGACCTTTCTGTCCGGTATGCTGACCGACGCTGCCGACTCGCAGGGGATCAAGGATGAAAACGGCCTACCGCTGGTATTCACCCGGAAGCAGCTGGGGCGCAAGCTCTCGCTGAAGCAGACCATCGAGGCCGGGGAACTGATCTATCCGCTGGTTCGTGCAGAGATCATGAAGGAGACGGAAACTGACGAGACCGCGCCGGACGACGAGAAAACGCCGGACGACGAGAAAACGCCGGACGAAAAAAACTGACACAGCCGGGGGAACCAAAGCAGCTGGGCTTTGATTTCCCCGGCTATCTCGCAATCTGGCTCTTCCGGCTGCATCTGCCGGAGCGGGATTTCTGGAAAACCATGTCCCCGCGCCGCATAACGCTCCTGCTTGACGCGCTTGCGCCGCAAAAGCAGCCGGAGCAGCCGCAGAGCCTGTCGGCCTATCTGAACGGAGGCACCTAACATGCCGAACATCAATACAAAATTTACGCTTTCGGGCGAAAAAGAATACAAGCAGGCCATTTCCGAGATCGGCAGCGGCATGAAGGTGCTGGACTCGGAAATGCGCAAGGTATCCTCTGCCTACGCGCAGAACGCGGACAGCGTAGAGGCCCTAAACGCCAAGAATGACGTCTTAGAGCGCAAGATTTCCACGCAGGCGGAGAAGATCGAGTATCTCAAGGCTGCGCTCCAGCAGTCCGCCGAGAAATACGGCGAGGCAGACAAGCGCACCATGCAGTGGCAGACCAGCCTCAACAACGCCGAGGCTGAGCTAAACAATCTCAACAACCAGTTCGACGAGAACAAGCAGAAGATCGCCGACTCCAGCAAGGAGATGGGCAACCTCGGCGACGTGGTGAACGGCCTGACGTCCAAGCTCGGCATTCAGCTGCCAGACGGCATGAAGTCCTCCATGAACGCCATGGGCAGCCTCGATGCACAGTCACTGGCGCTGGCGGGCGGCTTCGCTGCCGTCGCGGCGGCGATCGTCAAGGCGGAAAAAGCGCTGATCTCCATGACGAAGGAAGCCGCCTCGAATGCGGACGATCTGCTGACGCTCGCCTCCGTGACCGGCACGACGACCGATTCCGTGCAGGAGCTTAACTACATGGCCGACCTCACGGACGTCTCCTTTGACCGTATCAAGGACAGCCTCAAGGAAACCACCAACAAGATGCAGGAGGCCGCGACCGGTACGGGTGACGCCTACGAGGCGTACAAGCGGCTGAAAGTTGAGATTACAAACACCGACGGCAGCCTCCGCAGCGCGCAGGATGTATTTTACGATACCATCGACGCGCTCGGCGAGATGAAAAACAAGACCGAGCGGGACGCACTGGCTATGGATCTCATGTCCGAGTCCGCGCAGGAGCTGAACCCGCTGATCGAGCTCGGAAGCGAGAAGATGCAGGAGTACGCGCAGGAAGCCCACGATATGGGCTATGTGCTGGACAACGACGCGCTCAAATCGCTTCAGGCCGTCGACGACGCATACTCACGCCTGCAGAACACGCAGGAGGGCGTGAAAAACCAGCTGTCCGCCGAATTCGCCCCGTACCTCGAAGAATTCTACGGCGACGTGACCACCATGGTAAAGGACGGCGGCAAGGCGCTCAAGGACTCCGGCATTGTCGACTCGTTTGGCATGCTGCTGGAGACCGTCGGAGATATCCTGAACCCCATGTCCGACTTATCCAATAACCGCGTCCCGGCGCTGACAAAAGCGCTGCAGCCCCTCGCAAAAGTCATGGCGCTCATGGCCGACGCGGCGGAGCTTTTAAAAGGCGTTATCAACTTCAGCACCGGCCACATCAGCGAGGGCTGGGGACAGATGACGCACGCGCTCGGTTTCGGCTACTCCAGCGGAAACGGAAACAACTACCAAAATCTGCTCGACAGCTACACAGCGCAGCAGTGGGGGCAGAGCGCGGCAGATCTCGCCAAGGCCTACGAGGACGCCATCGCCCGCGGCGATCCATCCACCATCGGCATCACAGAGGACGAATGGGTTCGCCGCTATCTGGGCGGCAACGCCGCCGGAACGGACAACTGGCGAGGCGGATGGACGCGGGTGAACGAAAACGGGCTTGAGCGGATCTTCCTGCCGTCCGGCTCCCGTATCCAGACAGCCAGCGAGACGCGCTATACCTCCGGCGATACCTACAACACAACCGTCTACGTTGATCATGTGGACGACCTCGACACCATCCTCCGCATCGCCAAAAACGCACGCATCACAGCCAGAATGGGGGCGAAGTAAATGCCGCAGGTAACAATTTACGCGAACAAGTCCGCGTATTTGCCCTATGAGTACCCGAACACAAACGATCACAGCAGCGCAACTTTCACACCGACTGACGAAAGAGACATAGTTTTAATTGGATTTGCGGCAGTCCCTGAATCAGTAAAATTTAAAATTGTAGACAAGATTGCGCTGTATCTTCATGGCGTTGGATCGTATGTAAACAAAATTTATCAATACTTCTCGTTTAGGACGCTGGGAGACACATTCGACGAAAATTCGGTAACATACAATAACAAACCGGATATCTCGGATTGGGGAGTGCTGATAGAGGCAAGTAAAAGCAACGCTGCACAGTGGTATCATGGCGAGAGAAATGCCGATACATGGGGCATCCGCGGATGCAAAAACGGAATCTGCGTGCAAGATGTTGCAAGCATAGACACATCGCGCGGCAACTACAAGCCGTACATGGTTATAACTTACCTTGACAGCAATGCAACGGCAAGCGTGGGCGGGCTGACACCAAAGAGCGGGTACATTCCCAAAACAAAGGATAACGTTTTTTCGTGGGGCATATACCAATCCGGACTTTGCATTGAGGATATCAAGGCCGCGTCCACAACCTTCCGCTGGCGCGCCGGAACCTCCGGCACGATCAAAACCATCGCCTGCGGAACAGCCCAGAAAGTGACCGTCCCCGCCGGGACTTTTACCACAAACGAAATCCAGTGGTCTGTGTCTGTCACGCTGAACACAGGCGCAACCGTCACAAGCGACTGGATCACGCTGTCTACCGCTGAAGCTGCTCCGACGGCCAAACCGATCTCTCCCGTCGGTGTCGTCATCGACGCAACAACCGTCAACCGATTCAGCTGGCAGCACATCATTTCCACAGGCACGCCGCAGCGCAAGGCGGATCTGCAATGGTCCGTCAATGGCACGACCTGGAACACGCTTGCGACCGTCACCGGCGAAAATCAGTATTACGACGTGCCCGCGAACAAATTCACAAGCGGGACAAAATACTGGCGCGTCCGCACCTACAACACCGACAACACGCCGTCAGAATGGAGCGACAAGGCAGAGTTTATCGCCATCAACGCCCCATCCGCGCCGTCCATTGTCATTCAGTCCACCGGCCCGCGCCCGCGCATCACCTGGCAGACCTCCGAGCAGGAAGCCTATCAGCTGACGCTGTCCAGCGGCTATGCCTCCGGCACGGTCTACGGCACGAAAAAGGCATGGCGCTCGCCGGTCTATCTCGCTGACGGCAGCTACACCGTCCGCGTGCGCGTGCAGAACAAGTACGGCATGTGGTCCGAGTGGTCCGCGGCCGCTCTGCCCATCTCGCACACCGAGGGCGAGGCCATCACCCTGACCGTCACCGCCGGCCATGAGGCCGCGCTCACCTGGCAGACCGCAGGCAGCTATGTTTTTTACCTGATCGAGCGGGACGGCGTCGCCATTGGCCGCACCGTCCAAAAGCAGTACGTCGACCATACCAGCATCGGCAGCGTCACCTACCGCGTCCGCGGCTGCTACGCAGACAGTGACAACTATGGCGTGTCCAATTCGGATACCGTCGAGATCCTGCCCGAGACCAACATGATCTGCGACCTCGAGACCGGCGTCTGGCTCGAGATGCGCCTGTCCGAAACGCAGCTGCGCACCAACCGCACCAGTTTCTCGGCCGGTGTCTCGACCGTCCATCTGGCGGGCCTTGCCTACCCCGTCGAGGAGCGCAGCGAGCAGCGCGACCGCGCCCTGTCCGTTGCCTGCGCCTGGCCGCACGCGCAGCGGGCCGCCGCCCTCGCGCTGGAGGCCCTTGTGGGCCGCCTCGTCTGCCTCAAGGACCATTACGGAAATATGGCCATCGGTACGCTTCCGTCGCTGGAGAGCAACATCGACGAGTTTATGCGCCGCTACGCCTTTACCGTCTCGCACACCAACCGGGAGGAGGCGATCACCCTTGACCCGTGACGTAAGCTACCGCATCGACGTGCTCCGGAACGGCGCGCCCCTCACACAGCTCCGATGGGACACCGGCAGCTCGCCGCAGATCATGTGCACCCGCGACGCGACGATCCACGGCAGCCTCAAGGGCACGTTTCTGCCAAACGACGCAGTAGATTATCTGTCCGACGAGCTGCGGCCCGTTATGACGATCAACGGCGCGGAGACGCCGCTCGGCGTCTACCAAGCTGCTACACCGAGCACCAAGGGAGCCGCCGGACAGAAGCGCGTCGAGATTGAGGCCTACGACCGTGGCTGGCGCGTATACAGCAACCGAACCGAGACCATCCTGCACCTTGCGGCAGGCTCGTCGTATATTACCGAGATCCGCAAACTGCTGACAGCCTGCGGAATTGCACTCGTAATCGCAACGCCGTCAGACGCGGCCTTGCAAACCGACCGCGAGGATTGGGACATCGGCACAAGCTACCTGACGATCATCAACGCACTGCTCGAAGAGATCAATTATAACAGCCTCTGGTTTGACGCCTCCGGCGTTGCCCGCTTGGAGCCGTATCAGGAGCCGAGCGCACAAAATATCGACTGGGCCTATGGCACGACGGAACTGTTTCTGCCGGAGCGACATCCGGGGCCGGACTGGTCGGACGAAGAAGACCTCTTTGATGCGCCCAACGTGTTTATCTGCGTCTGCTCAAACCCGGACTTGGAGCAGCCCATGGTTGCGACAGCGATCAATGACAACCCGCAGTCGCGGAAATCCACATTCCGCCGCAATATGCGCATCGCGTCGCTCATAAAGGTAGACAATATCGCATCGCAGGAGGAACTACAGGCCTACGCCGACCGCCTGCGGAACGAATCGTTGCTATCGGCCCGCGCTATCACATTTTACACACTGAATGACCCCGGCCACGGCGTCGGCGACGTGATCGCGCTTACGCATGACGAAATCGGCGGCATTTATCTCGAAACCGGCTGGCAGATGCAGCTGTCAGCCGGAAGCCTCATGACACACTCTGCAAAAAGGACGGTGATTGCATAATGGAGGGCGTGGATAGCCTGTACACCGAAACGCCGGAGGAAGAAAAAACGGCGGAAGAACCGCAGCAGCCTTTTCAGCTTGCTACCGTTGCGACGGTAGAGGAAGACGGACTGACCCTGACGCTGGACGGCTACCGCCCCTGCCACAATGCAGCGGAGGTCATCGAGGCTGCGGGCTATGAGCCGGAACACGATCTCGATAACCCGGCGGATTCGGTGTTCTGCGCCCACGGGGCCGGATTTGTGGTGCCCTGGGAACAGGTGCGCAGCCACATGCATGTGGACAGCGGCTGGGGCAGGACTGCAAAGACCGAGGAAACGGTGCAGGCCCGTCCCCGCCGGATGGCCGCCTACCGCGCTACCCTGGAAGAGGATGCTGAGCTGCTGAAGATCTTTGAACAGACCTATGGGCCCATCAAGCGGGACCCGCTGGCGGCGTTCCGCCCCACCCAGAAGCGGGAACGCCCTGATTTCAACGCCGAGCAGTGGGAGATCCAGCCCGAATACCTGCTGGTGGACGGCTATAATATCATCTTTGCATGGGACGAGCTGAACGCACTCTCCAAAGAGAGCCTGGAAGCGGCACGCCACAGGCTGATGGACATCCTCTGCAACTATCAGGGCTTCAAAAAGTGCGTGCTCATCCTTGTGTTTGATGCCTACCGTGTGCCGGGCAGCCCCGGCAGCATAGAGCAGTACCACAATATCCATGTGGTCTACACCCGGGAAGCCGAGACCGCCGATATGTTCATCGAGCGGGTCACCCATGAGATCGGCAAGGGCCGCCGCGT
>OHAT01000666.1_pt1 | contig 33834 bp, 28 predicted proteins | sample 1577141 | NCBI WGS metagenome assembly OHAT01 (sample SAMEA3541578, study PRJEB24748) | human gut metagenome | biome: human gut; feature: human-associated habitat; material: faeces | place: China | collected 2012 | reverse complement strand
TTGTATTTGAAATTCTCATCGCTGTTACCGGTGGAGGTAGTAGCTTTTAAGTTGCCTTTCTCATCATAAGTATAGGTCTGAGCAGGCTCCTCTACCAATGAGATATCATCAAAATGGCCCACGTTGATATTGTAGTCATAAGCGGTAGTAATCGTGATAGTAGATACTGTCTTTCCCCGTTGCTTTGGTACAACAGAGCCGGAGGCATACTGCCAGCCGGTATAATTGCAGTCAAAGGTTACATAATGGTAGTCCGGTGCCAGGCTGGTATCTGTATAAGAGACCTTGGCAATCAGACCAAAGAACCGTTTTCCCTCACTGTTATCTCCCTTCATATCGGTCGCCGGAGTACAGTTGGGAGCAGAGTATGCCTGAGCCCAGCCAGACAGGATATAGGTACTGTCGGAACTCTTGTTGATTGTAATGGTCTGGGATGCCCGGCGCTTGTCCGTGATTGCTCCCGGAATATACATGCTGTAGCCTTCCCAAGCTCCGTCTGTACCGGGAGTAGCCTTGCTGGCATCATAACTCCAGTAAGTGGGGTCCAGACTACGGTCTGCCGTCGTCCCATTCCACAGCTCAAAGGATCCAAGCTGTACAAGATTTGCGGTGGAAGCGCCGCTTTCAGATGCATCGGATTTTGTTTCCTCCAGCTGCATGTCGTCAAAGGCGCCAAAGGCGCTGGCGTTGCGCTGGATGGCGTATACCCGGTACCAGCCGCTGCTGCTGGGGGTATAGCTCACCTCCAACCGGGTCCAGCCATCGTTAATATCCCGGGAGGTTTGGTAATTCAGAAGTTCACTTGCGGCAAGAATCTGTCCACCGGAATCATTCCGGAATTGCAGAAGCATACCGCCATCTTTTCCATACCGGGTAATTGCTGCGGTGTTCGCCCAGGCAGAGAAGGTATAGCTGACGCCCTTCTGCAAGTAAACCCGTTGGTGCATTCCCGCATAGTTCACGCAGGCTGTAGTTGAAACCTTTTCCGCTTTGAGATATGTCTTGAGCAGGTAGTTTCCTGTATGAGGCTTTATTGCGGGACTGACCTCAGAAATATGATTGCGGAAACCGGTATTTACTTGTGTACTTTGTTCTGAAACGGCCGTAACCCAAGAATATGTACTGGTATTATTCACTTCAAATCCGCTATTATTCAGCAGATTCTTCGCCAAATAACCGGTAGCAGCTGCACCGGAAAGCCGGTTTTTGGTCTTGGTATTGGAATTGGCCGTATACGAGGCATTGGATACGCCCAGAATTTGAGAGCGGTCCGTATTGAAATTGACGATGTTTACTGTTTTACCGGTGTGGTCAAAGGTATACCGAGCCACTGTATCGTCTGACGTTTCCTGCGTCTGATCCGGGCCGTAGAAGCGGTATTCCTTCATCTGGGGACTGTATACCCAAAGATGCCATTGGCTGCCGACGGTTTCTGTGCCCGTCAGGGAGGACGCGGCAAACTCCCGCACCTTCTGTACACACAGGGTTCCCTTGAAGTTCCGGTAGACAAAGCCGACGCCAACCTTTGCCTCACCGTCGTAAGCCTTTAGCAAAGCGCCTGTCGTTCCATCGTAACTGTACTCTGCCTTTTTGCCATCTGGGAAAGTAATAGAAGTCAACTGGTTGTAACCGGCCACGGAAGAATATCCAAAGCTGGTTTTCCTGTTTCCTATGTCTGTAATGGATTGCAGGAAACCGTTGGCGTAGCTCAAGGTAAACAATGTGGTTTGAACATCTGCCGCACTGCCATTGTCATTAATACGGATGATTTTGCTGACATAATTGGCGCTGCTGCTGGTGGGCTTCCAGGTGGTGGCTCCAGCACTGTATTCTTTGCCATTATACAACAGGTAAATTGCATTCCCATTGGCATCTCCAATTTTTGTCAGATAGCCGTTATAGAATTCTTTTATATTGTCATTTTTGTCCTTCAGGGTGAAGGTGGAGCCGCTTACCGCCAGCGTCAGGTTCAGGCCATCCTCATCTTCGTAGGGACTGCTTTTCCCGGTCTTGAGGAAATAGTGCTCACTGCCGTCTCCATCATGATAGACATAGTATTCATAACTGACATCCTCTGTTTTGACCGTAATCAGCCGAATGGACTCCTGAATGGAAAGTTTCCACCCCGCGCCGGAACGCATCCCCGTATAGTTTACGGTATGAATGCCGGCTGAATTAGAATCTACAAAATATTTGTTGCGATTCGCAGAATTATAATATGCGGTGATACTAAAAGGAAGCGCATTGCTGGAAGAGGATACCGCCGTATTGGCCAGCGTCAACTGCGAAGTGTAATCGCTGATATACCCGGTACCGGCTCTGCTTGCGGAAACAGTCTGATAGGTATAATAGCTCTCCAGGCCAACATTATTGCGGTAATACACAATGAATATGGGACGGCGTGTATTTGTAAAGGTGTAATAGGCAGTGCAGGCGTAGTTTGTGCCCGTAAACCCGGTGGGGGCATATGGGGTAATAGCCAGTGTCCGGTTATTAATTGTACGGTCGGTATACCAATTGCAAACTGCTCTGGAAATATCCCAATCAATGTATTTCCCCGTCGAGCCGGTTGAATAAAGCTCTGCGTAGTCTTCCACGGTCTCGCTATAGGCAGGGGCTGTATTCCAGTTGATATCGTAGATCCAGCTGGTGTAGTTGGAATAGCCGCTTGGCTTATCCCCGGTCACCTGGCGGATCTGACCATAAAATTTGCTCATGCCAACATGGCTGTAATCCATCTTGTACAGGCTGACTGTAGCACCCACAACGGAGCAGTTGGCAGGAATTGTAGGCAGCGTCTTAAAGTACAAATAAGCGTTGAGATTCTTTCCGGCTCCGCCCTGGTTGCCCATATAGAGCTGGCTGCCATTGTATTTTTTGGTTGGCGATGCCTGAGACACAAAATTGGCGACAATATCATCCTGAACGCCACCGGATGTAACCAGCAGCGCCGGGTCGATGGTCACGGGCAATGCCCGGCCAGACTCCTCAATCCAGGCACGATCCGCCGTCACCGTCAGGATATAACCGTTCTCAACTTCATCCAGTGTATAGGTAACATGATATGAGACTTCGCCGGCAGCATCAATCATGTAAGGTGCAGGAACGGTATAAACAGCTTCCCCGTCTGCACTGCACAGCAGAATCGAGCCATCTTCCTGCAAAGATGGCGTCAAGCCAGCCAGAGAGAGCAAAAACCGGTATGTATAGTTGGCCTGGCGCTCATTGACGATGATGCTTTCCTTAATATTTTGGCCTGCGGTATCATACCGGAGGTCCACGCCAGGGAGCACATCCGGATATAGAATCGTGGAACCGAGCTTGGGCAGCTCCACCTGCTCAGAAATCTCCTCTGTACTCTCATCTTCCAAGGTGTATAAGGAAACTCCGTCATTTGGATTGATGATTTGGGCCTGTGCCGGTTGAAGCTGCGGTGCAGACGAAGCTGTCTGCGCGTCCACAGTTTCTTCTACAGGCATGAAAGATGGCTCCTGCTGTGATACGGGAGCGGTTTCCTCTGTGGGCGCTTCTGTTGCCGGTTCCTCCGTGGGTTCCGCCTCCGTTTCCCGGGCCGGGGATTCTTCTGTGGGTGCGGTGGCATCCGGGGACTCCCCGCCCTCTTCCTCCGGCAGGCTGGTTGTCTCAGGTGTGGGCCGGGTTTCCTCACCGGATCCAGTTTCCTGGGGTGCGGCGATTGCCGGATCGCCGGTGTCCTGGGCTGGTACCGTTTCTTCGGAAGCATCCACATTTTGCGCGGTTTCTTCCGCAGCTGCTTCCTCAGACGGACTGCTTTCCACAGGCACTGTAGTCTCCGGCAGGGCAGCCTCACTCTGATCCTCCGGGGGTATGGCTTCCTCAGACGCCTGGCTGGCCGCCGCCAGCAGCTGATTGACCGTCGTTTCCTGCATCAAGGACATGGAAACCCCGTATTCTCCCAGTCGGGAGGAGAAAAGATAATCGTCCGGCATGAAGACGGACGCAAAAGCTTTAGCCTCATTGCCGTTGACGGCCGTATAAACGGCTGTGCTCTCCGCGTTCATTTGTGCCACAGACGCAGAAAGGGTATTGTCGATGTCCACCCATGCGGCGTTATCCCCCTCCCCCTGAGCATAATGAACCGGCATACCGTAATCCACGACAATATAGCTGCCGTCGGACAGCCGATAGTGTTTTTCCGTCTCTGTCCGCAGAGCTTCCACCTCGCCCTCAACGGACAGATCTTCCGCCTCCTGCGTAGTAACATTCTCTGCGCCAGGTTCAGATGTTGCTTCCGTCGCCCACACGCTGGACGGAACGAGTTCAAAAATCATGATAAAAGTGAGCAATAATGCAAGTAGCCGCGAATACCAAGCGTGTTTCATACAAATCCTCCATTCCATCTCTCTAGCTATGTTTTATTGGATCATTCAGTATAAATTGTCAAGCAATTGTTCTATGCTAAATTTGCCCCAAATTGGGACTAATTTGCGTAGTAGTGGATTATTCGATGGGTCTTTTACAGTAATGTGCTTTAGTACGTTGCAGAGCAGGTATCTGTAATGTATTCGACAGTTGAGGCTGTCAATGTGAACTTTGCAACGGCCCGGTACTGTCCTTTGCTGCTTAGGCTGGCACTGTACGGCTTGCTAAAGGATCGACTTGTCGTTGAATAAACCCATTCATCATTCGCCGCAGAAATATCCACACGGACCCAGACACCATTAACCTTTTTTTCAAGGTATGTAGTTACGCTGGCTTTTTTTAGTCCAGTGTTGCCACATAAAGTTACCGTGACCGTAGCTCCCCCCGAACTGTTAATGGAAAGGTACACCTCCGCTTGCCGGGCATTGACATATTGTGGGGTAATCTCATTTGGTTGAGCAGCAAGCGCAGGCTGGGCCAGTGCGAAGATGGTTGCAAGAATCAGAATACAGCTAAGAATTCTTTTCATTTCGCGTTTCCTCACTTTCGTAATCGGCTGTTTCTTATTGCCTTCACTTATTAAGACATGTCAAATTCCGAAAGTGATACAAAGAACCGAAAATTTTTTCTGTTTATGTGTGGGCAGCTTCTTGACATTTTGCCGTCTGTTCTGCATAATGAAATTTAAAGAAAAGAGGGATGCTTCATGCTTTTTATGTACGCCGCCATGATTGACGACGAGGTAGATCAGCTTCGCTTTGCGGACATCTATCATGGCTACCGCAAGCAAATGCTGCTTGTCGCCAAGCGGGTATTGAACAATGATGAAGATGCGGAGGATGCGGTTCAGATTGCGTTTCTAGGCATCGCACAAAGGATCAAATCCGTACCGTCAGACGATCCCAAGAAGCTGCGGGCTTATGTTCTAACCGCCGCAAAAAAGCCGGCACAGCAGGGAGACAGCAGATGAATGTTTTGGTGGTAGAACCGGGCTTGCCTCTCTGCAAAATGCCGAAAGGTAACGTTAGATGACAAACTAATCCTTCTGCCGGTGAGCCACTGCGCCAGTGGCAGCCTGAACAATGTGGTGATTACAGGAGCAAGTGGATTTGTTGTAATCGCCAAGCCACAATTTTACGGCGAAGGATGAGTCCCGCAATTTGCAAAAATTCGGAGTGCGGCTCTAAATGAACCGCACTCCTTTTTTCACGGATTTACCTGTGCCAGACACTCTATTTTCTGGCGGCAGAGTTTGCGGGCTTGCACGGTCAGATTTGCACTACGAGAACCATTGCAAGGCAGACAACGCTTGTCACAATGATTCCAAGAGCAGTTTGTCCGGCTATGCTTACTGCCAAAAGATATCCCATCAGGGTCAGCAACCATATTTCCGCACTAATTATCCTGCAAAGATAAACATAGCAAGCCTCACGAAGCACCCAGGGACTTGCTTTGCATTGGTATTCCGCAACGGAAACATTCGGCCCGAATACTTCAAGCCTGGGTTGCTGAAACTGCGTTGCTCCCTCTGCGATTGTGATGTTGCACGTTGTTTCTCCCAGTACATTAAGCGTTGCCTTTATCCTGAAAGGAATGACGTTATCCCATTTCACCTCAGAAAAATAAAGATAAGCAACCTGCAATGGAGCAGTCAAAAAACGCCAATTGCCACAAGCACTTTCAGCAGTTTCGTCATGGGATCATTCTGCAACAGCGTGACGGAACTTTCCTCGCAAAGATCCACCTCAACCGCTTCATCTTCCGAGAGATATTGCCGTTTTCCACGGTTCACAAGATATACGCCGTATCGTTCGGGCAATGCCGCTCTAATCTGGAGATGAATCATTGTACACGATATACCCAGCACGGCTGCCATGTAACGCAGCCATGGTCGCACAGTTTGATTACCTGCGGAACATCGGACACACGATCACACAGCAAGCTCTCGTTCAAGAGCGGTTTTGGCAGCGCGTCTGCACCGTTTTCCAGCAAGGATTCCGCCATTTCATGGACAATATCGATTCCTAAAAAGGTCAGCGACCTTCCATATGCGCTTTCCAGCGGCTGCAAATCATATGCAATTACTTCGCAGGCAACATCATATTTTCTCAGTGTGCTGCAATAGGAAAGCGCTGATTCAAATGTTTCCTGACATACAGGCTTTAGAAGATCTGCAATATAGTGAAAATACCCCTCAAGGAGATCGTCCATATTTTTCTTTGTTCGCTCTGACCGAAAATTCTGCGGAGTTAAGGAACGTCCAATGCCCCTGTAAGAAGAACAAATCGGTACAACATCGTATTTCAAATAACCACTCCCTAATGCAACAATCTCCAAAGGAAATCCCATGCAGCTTTTGTAATCGTTGGCGGTGAATGTGTAGCGTGATTCTTCCAATGCGGGTGCTCCATTCCTTGTCTTGAAATCCGTTCCGGCTGACCATCCTGCTCTTATATGGGCAGGACTTTCAACGATTAAAGAACCAATTTAACGTTAGTATTACCACACCGTCAAGAGCGGCAATAATTGCGGCCGAGAGCCAAAGATTATCCTTAAGTGTATTCGGAGAGAATCGTGCAAACAGGAAGTTTACAAGGAGCAATGCAGCAAGCAGCGTTAGAAAGTAGATTGGCTGCTTATTCTTCATGATTTTCACCTACCAAATCGTGATTGTCCGAGATCTAACAAATGGAATCCAGACACTGAATTTTATGTCCCTTTTGATATAGGCACGACCCAAAGACCCTCCAATGATCCAACCCAAAGCGGCACCAATAATGCCTGCATATGCATTACCCCCAAAAATTGCCGTACATATTGCCGCAGCAATTGCCGAGCAGCTTGCAGTCAAAAAATCCCGGAGAAAAGCTACCTTAAGGACAATATAGATACGAGCGTATCCGTTAACGTCGTAACTTGAAATCGGCGAATTCTGGCAATATGTAAACAAATTATATTGTACAATACTGCCCTGCTGTAATTCTAATGTCCAAGCAGCGTCTGCATTCAAAAATCTCCCAATCTCAGGATCGTAATACCGGCTCTGGAGGTAGTAGTACCCGGTTTCCTGATCGTAGTAATAGCCCCGGTAGGCGCAGGGATTGATCGCCGCCAAACTAGCGTCGCCGGAAACGGTGGGAACGCCCCAGGGATCGTAAGTATAGCTTACCACAGCGGTACCGTCTTCGTCAAGAATACGGATGACATCGCCCTGAAGATTCTTGACATAGGTGTACACCGTTCCGTCAACGGAGAAACCAACCGCTTCGCCCTCGGCGTCATACAGTACGACCACAGTCTGATTGCCCGTAATCGCAGCCACCAAGCCATTGTCGCCCCAAACATATTGCGTCTGTACGGTTCTTCCATTCCTGGTTACAGATTTGCTTTCCCGCAGGCCGTCGGAATTATAGGTGTACCTCGAAGTATCACCTTCATGGGTAATTTCGGTCAGCATCCGCCCTTCGCCCCAAGTCAGAACTTCAGGTCCAATTTCAGTTGGGTTGCCCATTTCATCCGTCCGATAGGCAACATCTCCATCATTGGATGAAGTGTAGCCACAGAAAATACCGTTTTCATACCAGTATGTCTTTTCGTCCGTTAGCTGCTCGCTGCCATTGGGAGAAACAGTATAGGTCTGCGCCGTTTGAATATTACCCATGGTATCATAGGTATAACGATAGGTTTTACCGGTTTCTCCGTCAACCGCTTCAATCAGCTGTCCGGCTTCGTCATATGCATAGGAAGTACTGTAACACTTCTGCGCTTCGTTAGGGTTGCTTCCTATGGAGCCAGGCTGTAATCCATAAGTCGAAATGGGCGGCTGGGGATCAATGATACTTGAAATATTGCCGGATCGCTCTGTTTTGACAATTCCGGTGATGTTGCCGTTTCCATCGTATGTGTAGTTGAAGGAAAGCCTCGTCTGATAGTCCGCTACAGTATAGGTTGCGGCATATTCCTTCACGAGGCTGCCCGTGTTGCCGTTTTCATCTGTGTTATAGATATAGTCCTGTCTCAATTCAACAGCCGCGGCATCAACGCTTTTACTGCACAGGCGGTTGAAAGCATCGTAAGAAGCATTGGCAGAAAGAATATGTTCTCCTGTTCCACTTTTAATTTCTTTTGTTCTGGAATTTCCATTATCTTGTACTACAGATTGATAGGTTACTCCGTTTAAGGTTTCAGTATAATTACCGTCCTCGCCACCTTCGTAAAAATACAAAAGATCTCCGTTATCAGAACTGATTTCGTATCCAGTTTCTGTATAAGCTGTAGTCCGTCCGGTCTGGGCGTCGTAAATACTTGCGAGAGAGCCGTCCGTGTCATATGTATACTGAAATCTGGAGAGTTGGTCGGTATAGCCTACGGCCTCCACCTGGCCAAGGACATTGTAGGTGTAGAATACCTCCTGCCCATTGCCATAGGTCATGGTTTGTACCATACCCTTGGAAGCGCCGTTTCCATAGTTATAGGACACAAGAAGGGCATCATTCATCATGACAGATAGGACATTACCCCAAATATCATAGCTGAATTCGTAATGATAATCTCCATAATCCAACTGGGTCAAGCGACCTTGCTCATAGGTATAGTCCGCATCCATTCCGATACTGCCTACAATGCTTTCCATGTCCAAATGGACATTGGTAAGCTCCCGCATGGCATTGTAGGTGTATTCCTTCCGATTCCCGTTGCCATCCACTAAGGCTTCCAATAGACCGGTATTGGCATCATAAGTGTAATGCTCAGTATTTCCATTTTCATCTGTTTTGGAGGCAAGGTAGTTGCCGTCGCTGCTATAAGTATATGTAGTAGTCTGATGCAGCGTGCCCTCGGTTTGGGTTTCAGACAGAATATTGCCGTAGGCATCAGTGGTATCCAAATAATCGGAGGCTTCTGTTTCTTCTGGCTCCGTTTCTTCCGTTGAATCCTCAATCACACCATCCGCATCATAGACTTCAATATCAACAACGGAGTTGGTAACTGTACCGTCCTCTTCTGTGACATATCCATAGGTCATGTTGAATCCATAAACACAGGTGTACTGAGAAGAGGCACTGCGGGTGAGGTTCTGGGTTTTTGCCCGCAATTCGCAGTTGGTTAAGCGGCCACAGTTGTCAAAAATAAAGCTTTGCTGAATATCGCCGTCTGTGACTGTCGTTTTATTTTCAGCACCTTTTTCGACTGTAACAACATTGCCGGAATCCTCCAGCGCAGTTCCCATGCCTGCTTTTGCGGTAATCGTAGAAATAGTATTTGTATCTCCAGAATAAGCAAAGGCGAATCCACATGCATCAACATTGGCGGCGGCAGCGAGGCGTCCACTCGAATCATAAGAGTAAACAATTGAATCACCATTGCTCTGGGTTACAGAGATTAAAAAACCATTTTCAATCCTGTATTCGGCTGAAATGAAAGCACCGTCACTGACAATCATATTACCAGAAGTTGCTACGCAAATAATCTGTGTCAAGACACCACTGCTGGCATCAGAGGAATAGTCAAAGCAATACTGACGCCCAACCGCATCGGTAATTTGCTGAATCTTATACTGAGAACCAGGAACATACTCAATCGAGACTCGGTTCGCGTCACTTTCCAAGCTTACCAAGCGTCCAGTGTTGTCAAAGCTGTGATGAATATCGTTGCAGATAATATCAACACTTTCATAGTTGGTTTCCGCTGCATCAGCTGCCAGGTGCAGCACAGCACCGGTTGCACCGATACCATAAGTAGTCTGTTCAGTCCAGATTTCTTTACCCGTATCCGTGGTTGTGCCGGAATCTGCAAAATAAATCCATGTACCATTTTCGTTCTTATATGCGAATTGATTGGCTTCTGCGTCAAAATGTACAATCTGGCTATAGGCAGTAGTCCAGCCATAACCATAGGGATTGACTTCGGCACTGTCCGTATCCAGAATATTTTCTGCATCATAATAGAACTCGATGTTCACAGGCAACCGATTACCGCCAAGAGACAGATCGCTTCGGCGGACATGTAGCGTAGAAAGATAGGTATTCAAATATGCTGTACCTGCCTTGCCAATATCAAAGGGCTGGTACTCATAAATTGTAGACATGCCGGTCTGCGCATCACATTCCAGGTCTGTGGAAAGCGCATCTTGAGCATGTGCCGCCGTAGGAAGAATACCAATCAGCAGCGCAACGACAAGGACCAGGGAAATTGCATTTTTCCAGTATTTTTTCAGCATTGTCATTCTCCTTTTGTATTTTTTATTTGGCTAATAGCATTGAGGCAGCTTTGGTTGCAAGGGCAAGTATATTACAATTTTACGCGGCATCACACCCTTAAGTATTTTATTGTTTGTGTCAGTGGATTTTTAGCATCGTCTCCCTTCATAGCAAGATAGTTACTTTAAGAATTTATTTGAAGGCTGCAAACAGGTATATGAACCGGCTAATGATGCCCAAGCCCAAGCACAGCACCACTCTGCAATGGATTGCTCGACACCAGTTCATAATATAGCATTGCATTTTTAGTACGTTGCAGAGCAAGTGTCTGTAATGTATTCAACAGTCGAGGCTGTCAATGTGAACTTTGCAACGGCCCGGTACTGTCCTTTGCTGCTTAGGCTGGCACTGTACGGCTTGCTAAAGGATCGACTTGTCGTTGAATAAACCCATTCATCATTCGCCGCAGAAATATCCACACGGACCCAGACACCATTAACCTTTTTTTCAAGGTATGTAGTTACGCTGGCTTTTTTTAGTCCAGTGTTGCCACATAAAGTTACCGTGACCGTAGCTCCCCCCGAACTGTTAATGGAAAGGTACACCTCCGCTTGCCGGGCATTGACATATTGTGGGGTAATCTCATTTGGTTGAGCAGCAAGCGCAGGCTGGGCCAGTGCGAAGATGGTTGCAAGAATCAGAATACAGCTAAGAATTCTTTTCATTTCGCGTTTCCTCACTTTCGTAATCGGCTGTTTCTTATTGCCTTCACTTATTAAGACATGTCAAATTCCGAAAGTGATACAAAGAACCGAAAATTTTTTCTGTTTATGTGTGGGCAGCTTCTTGACATTTTGCCGTCTGTTCTGCATAATGAAATTTAAAGAAAAGAGGGATGCTTCATGCTTTTTATGTACGCCGCCATGATTGACGACGAGGTAGATCAGCTTCGCTTTGCGGACATCTATCATGGCTACCGCAAGCAAATGCTGCTTGTCGCCAAGCGGGTATTGAACAATGATGAAGATGCGGAGGATGCGGTTCAGATTGCGTTTCTAGGCATCGCACAAAGGATCAAATCCGTACCGTCAGACGATCCCAAGAAGCTGCGGGCTTATGTTCTAACCGCCGCAAAAAACGCAGCGCTATCCATGCTTCCTAAGAAACAACGGCGGGATAATACCTTTGATATTTCAGAACTGGTAGTAGTAACTGGCGAGGATCTGTTTCAGCAAGTCATGCTATCTCAGGACTATGATCTGCTGCTGCGGGCCATGCGGCAAATGCCGTCGCCCTACCGGGAAGTGCTGCTGATGGTCTGTGTTCAGGAGCAGTGTGTGAAAGATACTGCGGCTATTCTGCACCGCCGGGAGGGGACAGTGCGCCAGCAGCTAAATCGGGGAAAGAAACTCTTGGTCGCGCTTTGCCGGAAGGAGGGCATGTGCTTTGAGCAAAAAGACAATGACGCCGTTTGAGCAAGCCTTGCTGGACGCCACTCTGGAGGAGTTTTCGGATATTCCTGATCATGAGGAAGAGATTGATGTGACATTTTCCAAAGCGTTTGTTGAAAAATCTGAGAGATTAATTCAAAATATGCAGAGGAAAACCTGGCGGTATGTCAATACCACAACGAAGCGGATTGCTTTAATCGCAATTATTGTGGCGCTTTTAGCAACAACTGTCATGGCATTCCCCTCTATTCGAGAGGCGATTATAAAGTTCTTTCTCCACGATGAAGGAACACATTATGAGTTTTCATTCGACCCGGAGCAAGCGGCAAATGCGCCAAATTGTATTGAGACAGCCTATGTTCCTTCTTATATTCCGGACGGATACAGCAAATCATTTGAGACTATTAATATTGCGACTGTAGCTATTGGATGGTGTAATTCTGATAACTGGGAGATATATTATAATCAGGCTCCCATGCCTGACGATTTCAAGAATTCTACAAGGGGAGGAATCAATGCAGAGGGAGCCACTACACAGTCAATCGGTATAAACGGCTACGAAGTTATTCGGATTGAAGATGCAGAAGTAGTATCTTATGTTTGGACCAATAACGAATACATGTTTACATTGATGTGCGAAAAAGCAATTTCAGAAGAAGAAATAGAAAAAATCTTCAACAGCGTCCAGGCAGATCCAAATGCTGTCATAGACGGTGCGGAGTAGTGCAACACGCATAAATCGGCATACCGGTTTTTTACCGATATGCCGATTCACTTTTTGTATCGAATTTCAAATTTCCACAGTCTTAATAATTAGAGCAGCCAAAGGAGGTGGTTATTAAATGTGAGGCCGTTTGAGGAAGCTCTGATTGATGCCATCCTGGAAGAGTATGCGGAAATACCGTCTTACGCCCAAAATACAGAGCATCAGAGTATCCAACATAAGGCTGTGCAGATAAAAAAACGTGGAGAATATAACGTAAGTTATCCCGCTGCAGAACTTGAACGCACTTCCCTCTGGCTTGATCGAGGCAAAAAGTATATCTACCTACATCCTATCCCTGGCGCAAGGCAGTACATCTTTTTGAACCAGGTCAACAAGAATATGTGCCTCGAAACTCTGATACGGAGCGGGTACGTCCTTCTGTACTAGGGTATAAGCTGCACAGTTTCAGAAAACTCAATAAGCAAAGGCTCCCAAGATGCTAAAAATACTGCTTCGCACTTGAGAGCCGTACATCTTGGCGGTCACAATACCGCAAAAAGTAATAGAATTTTGATTTAGTCCTCTTCCAAATATTTATTCTTTTCAGTGTCCCAATTGGGGACGCATTAAATCCACCCAAATTAGGGTGGGTTTTTTCTTTGCTTTTTCAGTTTCTCGTTAGGGATTTGTTTCCTTCCTGCCTATCCAGTGTAATAATATGGTGAGAAAAGGTGCTTTTTGTAACCTTTTGGGAAGTTTTCTGTTTTTTCTGGAAATCGCCCCCACTTCATTCGTGATATAAGTAGAGCCAAAGAAAGAAGGAAAAACAAAATGACAAAAGAACAGTTCTACACATACCAGGAGGATACCTTTGAAGCCTTCTGCAAAGCCCTGATCCGAAACGAGAGCATCGATGCTCACCGGGAGCTTGCCACCCGCACGGAGCGGGAAACAGCAATATCTGCACTTTCCGAAAAGGAGCTATCATCCCTTTGCGCTGAGGATTGCTACCGTCCCTCTTGCACGACCTTTTTTGTACGGGGAGCCACCGTAAAAATCTTCGACCCCTGCCTGGCAGACGCCTTGCAGTTTCTTCCACCTCATTTACGGGAAATCCTGCTGTTATTCTACTGTATGGAATACAGCGCGCCTAAGATTGGTAGCCTGCTGCACCTTCCAACAAGCACTGTCCACTATCGCAGAAATGAAGGGGTTCGCCGTTTGAAAAAACTGCTGGAGGGTATGGCGCATGAATGCTAATCGGATCCCCTACTTAACAATTGTAGCTGCCAAGTCTGGCGACAGCGAGGCTATGACTACAGTCCTGATCCATTTTGCGCCATACATTCGCCACTACTCCAAGCGCACCTTCTATGACGAATATGGCAATCACTATGAATTTGTGGATGATGAAATCCGGCAGCGCATTGAGGTCAAGCTGATGATGGGCATTGTGTACAAATATGACCCAGAGAAATTACCACCTGGCGAAAAACTGGACTTTGACAGGTGAGAGGATGAATACGAAATGGCAATTTACATTTACTCAGAAGACCGCTGTGTCATGTGCGGCCGGATTGTCCCAGAGGGCCGGATGGTCTGTCCCATGTGCGAAAAAGATGCGGAAGCAAGAACGGCACAAATGCAGGCCATGCAATCTCGAAAGTCATTTCCCGCATTGCCTGCCCTCAGGAAGCGGCGGCAATCCCCCAACAGGACGGAATGAGATAATCATTCCGTGCAAGTGCACCTTGCTTCTGAGGCGTACTTGCCCGGGCTGATTATCAGCCCGGGCTATATGCTATTTACAACTGAATAGGGCAATCAGATACGTTCCGTATGTGTTGAGCCAGGCGGCGGGTGCGCCGGGATATTTTCATCGATGGGAGGAGGTTTTAGACCGATGGAAATGGAGCGACTAACACCAGCGCCGCAAACAGCTTTGGCAGAGTTGTGGGCCGGAATGCGCATATGGGGATGATGATACTTGCGCTGGCTACACGTCACAGAGTAGAGCGCCCCGCCATAAGCATGGAGGGAGGCACAATAATCCTATGGAGCGGCCCTGCCCGCCGCCATCTGAGCAGCCTTTGAACATAAAATGTGAAGATTTGCATCCGCACCGCCCAATGGTGCGGATTTTGTCATGAGGAGACGCAAGATGGATAATTTTAGAATAGTCAGTGCGGACAAAGACTCAAACGGACAGTACACACTGCGCCTTTTTATTCATGAGCATGAGGTAGAGGCTACCTTTGCCACAGAAGAAAATCCGATGTTGCTCCCCCGTCTGAAGCAGATGCTTTTTGATGCGTATACGCAAAACATGTCAACCTCAAAATCAGTGTAAAAGTTCGGAAATTTGACATTTTCCATCAAATGTGAGATAATATAGACAAACAAGGCAGCTTGTTTTGTACCTTGACAATTCCATATCGGATATGCTGATCTGCCGTCTCACATTATGATAGAGAGGACAGATCACCATGTTACAAACGAGTGTTTTCCCAAACTATACCAATACCCCCAATAAAGCCACAGAAGAACAAAACCGTACCCTTTGCCTTTATCGTGTTTCTTCTGCCGGGCAGCTTTACCACACCGAGGAAAATGACGCGGATATACCGATGCAGCGGCTGGAATGCCGGCGCTTTGCCGAACGGATGGGCTGGAACATTGTATATGAATTCCAGGAGGAAGGTGTTTCCGGCCACAAGGTAAGAGCTGAAAACCGGGATAAAATTCAAAAGGTAAAGGAGCTTGCCAAGCAAAAGAAATTTGATATTTTCCTTGTGTTTATGTTTGACCGTATCGGGCGTATTGCCGATGAAACACCCTTCGTTGTGGAATGGCTGATCAATGCTGGAATTCGCGTCTGGAGTACCCAGGAGGGAGAGCAAAAAATAGAAAGTCATACCGACAGGTTGACAAACTATATTCGCTTTTGGCAGGCCGACGGAGAAAGTCAGAAAACCTCCATCCGTACATCCACCCGCCTGGGGCAAATTACGGAAGAGGGTCATTATACTGGCGGAGGCTGTCCATACGGATACACCCTGGTCAAGAAAGGGCGTACCAATAAAAAAGGCGTTCCCCTGAATGATCTGGCAATCGACGAGGAAGAAGCAACCGTTGTCAGGATAGTTTTTGACAAGTATGTGAATGAGGGCTACGGCCCACAACGGATCGCAAACTATCTCCGGCAAATCAACATCAAGAATCGCTCAGATAAAAATTGGCATCCGGCTTCCATTCGTGGAATGCTCCGCAATTTGACCTACACAGGCGTTTTACGGTGTGGACAGAGCCGTTCCCCGGTTCTCCCGGAACTGCAAATTATTGACCAGGCAACCTTTGACCGAGCACAGGAAATTATGCGGCAACGTTCCGGACGTTATGAGGAAACGAGGAGCGTTCCACTGAATACGAGAAGCAAATCGTTGCTGGCGGGAAATGTATTTTGCGGCCACTGCGGTGTACGGCTATCTGTAACCACAAACGGAAAAGGCTGTAAACGAGCTGATGGTACGGATGTAATCCGAATGCGGTATGTATGCCAGACGAAAACCCGGTCACACGAAAACTGCAACGGTCAGACTGGCTACACGGTACATATTCTCGATGACATTGTTGGCAGTCTGGTACATCAAATCTTCCAAAAAATCGGCGGTTTTTCCGAATCCGAGGCAGTACAGAGGGCATATGAAAAGAAGCTGGATGAAAAGCACGCATTGGTTTTGCGCCTACAGCGGGAAGCGTCCAAAACAGAAAAAGACCTTCAAAACCTCCGAAATGAGGTATTGAAAGCATTATCGGGGCAAAGCTCCTTTGATCCCGACCTTTTGAACAGTCTGATCAAAGATTTGGAAATGAAATGCCGGGAGCAGCAGGCGGCGTTGGCGGCGGCACAACAGGATGAAGATGAAAATATAAGCCTGATGCGGCAGATGCGCCAAGATTACAGCCGGTTCGTCCAGTGGGCCGATGTGTACGATGCAGCCAACATGGAAACCAAGAAAATGATCGTGTCACAGCTTTTTGAGAGGATTGAGGTCTATCGTGGCTATAAGCTAAAGGTTCGGTTGACCATCACTGTGCAGCAATTTCTGGAGGGTATGGGCATTTCGACACCAACCGATGAAATGATGCAAATTGCGGCATCCTTTTAGGGGTAGGCGAAGGTATGGCTTGGGAGAGCGCTTGAATGGCATTCAAGAGGTCAGCGGTTCGATCCCGCTTATCTCCACCATTTCTTGGGAAGTCAAGATGAAAAAACTCGTTTTGGAAACAAAACGAGTTTTTTCGTTTCCAAGGGGCAGATCAGCATATCAAAATGCCATTCCGCTCCCCCACCGGGCGTTCTGAAATCTTCAGGACGCCCTTTTTCTATGCCCAAATGGAGGTGAGACGATGGACAGGGCGGTTTCCTTTTCCTATTTCTACGGTGAAGAATCCGAGCAATTTAGCTATTACCGGATTCCCAAATTGCTTATCACAGGCGCGCAATTCAAGAATCTCTCCACAGACGCTAAACTTCTTTACGGCCTTTTGCTTGACCGGATGAGCCTTTCCGCAAAGAACGGCTGGTACGATGAACAGGGCCGGGTCTATATTTACTATACGCTGGAGGAAATTATGGAGGATATGAACTGCGGCAAAGACAAGGGTGTGAAGCTGCTGTCTGAACTGGACACCAACCGGGGCATTGGCCTCATTGAGCGGGTGAAGCAGGGTCAGGGCCGTCCTGCCCGAATCTATGTGAAGCGGTTTGCCGCCAGGGCTGTTCCCCCGCCTTCTCCCGAGCCGCCCGCTGATTTAGTAGAAGATCCGCCTGTCAGAAGTCAAGACTTCGGTTTTTCAGAAGTCAGCCCATCATCAGAAGTCTTGACTTCGGAAAAACCGAAGTCTGGAGTTCGGAAAATCAGAAGTCCAGAAGTCGGAAAAACCGAAGTCTATTTTAATAGGAATAACTATCCTGATAATAGCTATCTTTACCCATCTATCCATCCATCGGAACCCCAGATGGATGGGATGGATCGGGAAGAACGCAAAGCGCAGGTTCAGGAGAATATCGGCTACATCGCTTTCACCGGGCATGACCGTGAAACCGTGGACGAGCTGGTAGAACTCATCACCGATGTGCTTTGCAGCAGCCAGGCAACCTTCCGCATTGGTGGAACGCAGTTAAAAAGCGAGATTGTTAAGCAACGCCTTTCCGCACTGCAACAGTCGCACATCGAGTATGTGCTGGAATGTATGCGCAAGAATACCACCAAAATCCGCAACATTCGTGGTTATCTGTTGACCGTCCTGTATAACGCCCCAACGACAATAGAGCATTATTATCAGGCAGCGGTACAGCATGACCTATATGGGCAGCAATCCGGGCCGTAAGGAGGTGTGACTGAGCCTGTCCTACTGCCTATTTCCGTAATGCGTCTCAATTTGGGATGTATTTGTCATTTTTGGACACATGAAGGAGGAATTCAATGCCAACAAACAAGCCCGTATCTGCCGCTGAGCTGAAGAAGCCCGAAACCCCGGCCAAGGCCGCCGACCTCAAGACTGCACCTGCCACTGCGCCAAAAAAGCCCGAGGCTCCCGCCAAAGCCACCGATTCCAAGACCGCACCTGCTGCCGAGCCAAAGACCACCGCTGTGCCGAGCAAAACCGCGGACGGCCCCAAAGGTGTGGCCGTTACCCAGGTGTTTGCCGACCGTCTAAGTTATCCCAGTAAAGAGGATTTAGCCAGCCTCCCGATTCCCAAGGAGGGAGAGGGCTTCTCCATACGCCTGCATCCAGCCTACTTTTTCCAGTTTTTGGATCACCCCTTCTCCATCAACCGGGAGGTCAAAGACTACAAGGATCTGTTTGAATCCATCAAGGAGAACGGCATCAATGAGCCAGTCAAGGCCAGACCCCGGGAGGGCGGCGGTCTGGAGCTGCTGTCCGGTCACAGGCGGCATGATGTTGCCATGCAGCTGAATTACCCTGTCCCTGTGGTAATCGTCCAGGCAGATGATGATACCGCCCGTATCGAGGTGGTAGATGGGAACCTGCACCGCCAGGATATTCCTACCTCCGAACTGGCCCGTGCCGCCAAGATGAAAATGGAGGCCCTGGCCCGGAAGGCCGGACGGCGCACCAAAATGGAGCAGCTGGCAGGGCCGCCTCCAAAACGGACAGACCAACAGGTTGCTGAGGACATGGGTATGAGCCGCAACCAAGTACAGCGTCTTGTCCGCATCGATTCCCTGGTGCCGGAACTCAAGCAGCAGGTGGATGACAAGAAGCTGCCCTTTAATACAGCAGTGGAACTGTCCTACATGAAGCCTGAAGAGCAGTCCAGAGTTGTGGATTTCATGGCACGGGAGCAGGTGATGCCATCCATGGCTCAGGCCACAGCGCTGAAGGAAGCCAGCCGCCAGGCGGCTAAAACGCCCGCCCCTACTCAGGCGGCAAAACCAAAGGTAGACGAAAGGCAGATTGCTTCCATTGTCAAGCCCAAGAAGGAACCGGAACTGCGAGTGACCTTTACCGGCCCGGAACTGGCGGACTACTTCCCCAAAGCAACCCCCACGGTTGCCGAGGTCAAGCGTACTGTATTTGAGGCCCTGGATCTTCGGAAAAAGGCGCTGGAACGCCAGGCCAAGAAACAGGAAATCAAGGACGCCGCAAAAAAGCCGGCACAGCAGGGAGACAGCAGATGAAAGTTTTGGTTGTAGAATCGGGCTTTGCGCCATACGAAAAGGAAATCAACGGCCTTTCTCAGATGCAGGAAACCGTGGGCGGGCTGATTCAAGCCATTTATCCCTTTGAAGAGGAGGTTGCTGTAGTCTGTAACGAGGAAGGAATCTTGCTGGGAATGCCCTTCAACCGCAGCATGGAGGGCGGCTACGGCGGCGTGTTTGGCACCTTCTTCGTCTGTGGATTGGGTGAGGAGGATTTCTGTTCCCTGACACCGGAACAGATGGAAACCTACCGGAGGAAGTTCCGTCACGCCGAAATTTTGCTGGGCATTCGTGGCAATGATCCCGTGACGCTCAAGGTGCAGCCAAAGCAGCGGCCAGCGCCAGACGCCCCCAATCGTGCGCCCAAGCCGCCGGAGCGGTAAGAATATGGCGCTGCCCACGGATGAACGGCTGGCGGAATTGACAGAAAAGCTGGAAAATGGAATCCAGGAATTGTATGCCAGCGGACGGTACGGGGCATATTTGTCCGCCATGTCCAAATTTCACCATTACAGCTTTGGCAATGCCCTGCTGATTCTTCTGCAATGCCCAACCGCCAGCCGGGTCGCTGGCTTTCACACCTGGAAAAAGGAATTTGGCCGTCAAGTCAAACGGGGCGAAAAAGGCATTCAGATTCTGGCCCCATGCCCTGTGCGGCAGTATGTTTGGCAGGAAGCAAAAGATCCACAGACCGGACGGCCTCTCTATAATCCAGACGGAACGCTGAAAATGGAAACCAGCATTGCCACTGTCACACGCTTTAAGGTAGCCCATGTATTCGATGTGAGCCAAACCGAGGGGCGGGAACTGCCAGCACTGGCTGTAACTGAGCTTACAGGCGATGTGGAGAATTTTCAGACCATGTATGATTGTCTCGCGGCCTGTTCGCCTGTTCCGGTAATGCAGGATTTCATTCCAGGTGCTGCAAAGGGATATTTCAGCCCAGCCGAGGGCCGAATCGTCCTGCGGCCCGGTATGAGCCAGGCGCAGACGGTAAAGACCCTGGTACACGAAATCGCCCATGCCAAGCTGCATGACCCGGCCAAGGTATTGCCGGAAGAACAAAAGGCGCGGCGGGAAAAGGAAGTGGAAGCCGAGAGCGTCGCCTATGTGGTATGTCAGCATTTTGGTATCGATACTTCGGACTATTCCTTTGGCTATGTGGCCGGATGGAGCAAGGGAAGAGATTTGTCCGAGTTAAAAGCCTCCCTGGACACCATTCATTCCACAGCCGGAGAAATCATTGCCGCTCTGGAAAGCAACTGTCTGGAAAGGCAGATCCCCGCACAACCGACGCCCAAAAAACGCCATTATGAATATCAACATTAGGAGGTATGTGATTTGGACATCATCAACGCCAATTTGACCCGGATGCCGCAGGTGGAGATTTTGGGAATCCCAGCCCTGCTGACGCCCCACAGGGTAAGCAGGGGCACCGTACATCTGGGGCTGTACTGCTATGAGTTGCAAGGAAATATGGAAAACCCCAAGCAGCCCATCTCGCTTATGGAGCAGGTGGAGGACAATTTTTGCGGAACACTGTTGACGGCTACCCCCATGCTCTTACAGGGCGTTTCTCAATTGCTTCTTATGCCGGGGGATATTGCCGCAGGAAGCGAGGCGGCATACCTGACGCCCGCCGAATTTGAGGCGCAGTACTTTGGATAATGCGGCAGGCCAAACAGTGTTCAGAAGCCCATGATCGGAAACACTGCCCCGCACAGCGCCGCCGCAGGCAGCGCTGTACGAGCAAGTATGGCATTTTGATAGCAAATGCCACTTGTTAGGGGCAGGCCCCTAAAACCCCACGCCGAAAAATTGTCCCAATTCGGAACAAATTTCCGAATCAGTAATGCAGAAATGCAGAAACGGAGGAATGCTATGCAGCCGGATTTTTCTCCCTGGGGAGAAATCGATTGGTGCGAAACCCTGATACCAGGTATGGAAATGGTCGCCACGCCCAGTCATGACGGTATCATGGTTTCCAGGGAGGCGTCCATCTTGCTTTCCCCTGCCGCAAGAAAATGCGGCTTTTGGGCAGGCGGGTATCTTTGCTTTGAAGAGGATGCGGCTGAAAACATTGTCTTGCGGGAACTGCTGGATCAAAAGCTGTGGCAGATTCCCAAACGGATTCAAGACCCTGCGGCCTTTGAGGCGGATATTAACCGGAATATCCAGACCTGCCGCCCGGACTATTGGAGCGCCAGAACCGCCCGGCTTCAAAAAGAGGCCAAATTCTCCCAGCGCCCCCATCCCGCCCCAGGGAGGTAAGCCCATGCGCCAAATCGCGAAATCAATTCTTCTGCGCTTGACCGCAGAGGAATACGCCCATCTGAAGGCCACAGCGGATGCCGCCGGATTGAAGCTGGAGCCTATGCTGCGCCAACTTATTTTGGGGGTGGAACTGCGGCCCAGGCCGCCGGATGAATATACCGCCCTCCTGCGGGAGCTGTCCGCCATTGGCAACAATGTGAATCAGATCGCCTATTGGGCCAATGCCAGGAAATATGTCTCCAACGCTGAAATCCAGGAGGCCGCCGCCCTTGTCCGGGAAGCCTTTGCGTTAGTGAAGGAGGCGCTGTAGGTGGCCTATGATAAAGTCATTCCCATCCGGCGGCGGTTAGACCACTGCGTTTCCTATGTGCTGAATCCGGAGAAAACAGATTTGGGCCGGGTGCTGGAATACATCGGCAACGCCGGGAAAACCATTGCCCCGGACGGGAAAGCCGTGCTGGAAACAGCCATTAACTGCCAGCTGGACACGGCCTGCCGGGAGATGCAGGCTACCAAACGCCGCTGGGGCAAAACCGGAGGTGTTCTGGGCTATCATCTGGTGCATTCCTACGCCCCCGGCGAAGTGACGCCAGAGCAGGCCCATGAAATTGGGGTGGAATTCGCCCGGCAGCTTTTGCAGGGAAAATACGAGGCGGTGGTTGCCACCCATCTGGATCATGCCCATATTCATAATCATGTGCTGTTCAATTCCGTTTCCTGTGTGGACGGAAAGAAATACCGGGATAATTTCAGGGCATACTACGGCGATATTCGGGGAACCTCCAACGAAATCAGCCGGAAGCACGGCCTGTCTGTGATCCAGCCGGAGGGCAGTGGGAAAAGCTACGCCGAGTGGGAGGCAGAGAAACAGGGGAAGGCAACCGTCCGGGGCCTGATCCGTCAGGATGTGGACGCTATCATTGGACAGTCCTTTACCTACGCGACCTTTCTCTCCGGGCTTCGGAAGCGGGGGTATGAGATCAAGTACGGCCCCAATGTAAAGCACACCGCGGTCAAACCGCCAGGCGGTTCACGGTTCATCCGGCTTAGCAGCTTGGGCGAGGGCTATACCGAAGCGGAAATCAAAGAGCGCTTGTCCGCTGGGCGCACTGGCCGGCAGCCAGAAACCGGATTCGTATGCGCTCCAACTACATGGCCCACTCAATCCCGCCGCTATCGGGTTTCCGGGGGAAATATCCACAGCCAGAAGCGCCGGAAAGCAAAGGGCTTTCGTGCGCTGTATCTCTATTACATGTATTTCCTTGGCATACGGCGGCCAGCGAAAAAGCAAAAGGCTGTTCCCTTTTCTGTCCGCCAGGAGGTCACAAAGCTGCACCGCTACCAGCGGCAATTCCGGCTTTTGCAAACCTACCGCATCGACACAGAGGGCCAGCTTTCCATGCTTATGGATGCTGTACAGGCTGAAATCGACGCATTGACCCTGCGGCGCAAGACGCTGTATGCCAGGCAGCGACGGGGAGAGGCCGTAACCAATGAAATCGAAGCAATCAACCAGGCCCTGCGGCCCCTCCGCCGTAATCTGAAGCTGTGTTCTCAAATCGAGGCGGATATTCCCCGCATTCGTGGACAGACCCAGCTTTGCCGGGAGCAGCAGTGCCAGGAGCAGGAACAGGGGGCCAAAAGAAACGAAAAACAACATCATTTTGAAAGGGGGAAATAATTTATGGATGTAAGCGGCGAAACCGCCGACCTGCTGATCCGGGAAGGCGTCCAGGCCACCGAGGGCGCTTTGAAGTTGACTGGCGCCTGCCTAAAAAATGTCACGGCCCTGCTCATTGCCATTTCCCGCCAGGATCATAAGGTGGTGGGTAAGACCAGCTCCAAGCGTTTGGCCCGCGACCCGGCCCCTGCCGAGGTCGTGCAGATCCGCAAGGAGGACATTCCCAGGTTTAAAAAGCTGGCAAAGCGGTACGGCATTTTGTATTTCTTTGTCCACAAAAAAGGAAACGAGCATGGCGTGACCAACATCGTTTCCAATCAAAAATATGCCGCCCAGCTCAACGCCGCTATGGAGGAGCTGGGCTATCCTGTTCCCCGGCAGACACAGGAGAACACGCCAAAAAAAGCAGTCCCCTGCACTCAACCCGAGAGATCCTCCAAAGAGCGCGGCAGTGGCTCGAATCAGAGGGCGGGGACTGCCAATGAACGCTCCTCCGTCAAAGGACGGCTGGAAACCCTCCGCGCCGCCTCTGAGAGCATGAAGGATGGCTCCGTCCCTGTGCGGGAGAAAACAAGATAACGGAATTGGAGGAATTTAATGGCAAATTTAAGTGAAATCATTGTTCGGAAAAATCAGAACGACGAGCAATGGAAGGCGCAAAAGCAGGCGGAACGGGAAAACGCCGCCGCGATGCAGGACGCGGGTATGGAAGAGATTTCCAGCAACCCCGACGCTTATGCCCGGTATTTGGAGATCCAGGGAGACAACCCCTTGTACAGTGCCGGAAATATTGCCCTTGCTATGGTACAGAATCCCAATATCACCCAGTTTGGTACTGTGGAGCGTTGGAAAACCTTGGGCAGGAGCGTGCCGGAAGGTGAACGCGGAAAGGGTGTACAGATTTTTTCCAGGGCCTCCTTTGGAAAAGGCTACTCTTTGGTATCGGCTTATGACATTTCCCAGACCACTGGCCGGGAAATCAAAAAGCCTGTATTGCAGGATGGCAGTCTGGCAATGGAAAGTGCCCTGTCTACCCTGCTGAACTATTCCATTGTGCCTGTGGTCGTGGACACGGAAATGGATGTGCCTGCCTTCTACGACGAGGGGAAGCTGGAGTTGGCAATCAGCCCCAATTACCCGGATGGAGAAGCCTTTGGGGCCATTGCGACAGAGGTGGCCCACAGTCGGTTCCATGCCAAGGGCGCAAACACCCATTATAACCGCTCCGAAAGTGAGCTGGACGCCCAGAGCGTATCCTACATTCTCTGTAAGCGCTTCGGAGTCAAGCGTGATCTGCCAGACCTTTCCGCTCTGCCGCAGCTTTACAGCGGCTGGACGCCCCAGGAAGTACGGCAGGCGCTGGACATTGTGCAAACCATGAGCAAAAAGATGGTAAGCTCCATCGAGCAGAGTATCGCGCCGCAGCAGCACACCCGGGGCCAGGCGAAGCGGCCTGTCAGATAATTTCCACAGCAGCACTTTCAAACAGAAAGAAAGGCCGCAAATAGGAGGCCATAGAAATAGATATCCGGGAACAGAGCCGGGAACAGGGGCGTCACTCCCCTGCGGGGAGGGTATTCCATCGTCCAGTCCCCGTCAAGGCTGGACGATTGCTGGCGCAATCGCCCACGAGCCAGCCAGTGTGCGCACTGGCTGGGCCTTGACCAGGCCAGTCCGTTGGAATATAGGGCATACAAGGGGGTGACACCCCCAAAGGGCGCAAACTGCGCCCTTTGACCACGCCGGAGGCTGGCAGCGGTTGTGAAAGCGGCCGCGATCCCTCCGGCCTGTCCCAAATTGGGACGCATTTTGTACCCAGATTCAAAATTGGAAGGGAGGGTCGTATATCCGGCAGCAAAAGTCCTTTCGGGCAGACGCCCCGGTCTGGGCGGCGTTTTCTCCTGCGGTGCTCTGGCTTGGAGCGTTGGCCGCCTGCGCCTATGAAGATGGCGAAAACCTCATAGAGTTCCTGGGACGCTTTGCGGAAGCTGTAAAGCGTCCCTTTTCCATCCGCTGGACAGCATACACGCCCAAATTTCTGGCCGGAGCCTTACTTTTATATATCTGCGCCATTGCGTTCTACTATTCCACCCGCCAGAACCGCCGCCCCGGTGAGGAGCACGGCTCTGCCAGGTGGGGCAGCGTGAAAACCCTTGACCACAAATACCGGGACAAGGATGCCAGCAAAAATGTTATTTTGACCCGGCGCCTGCAAATGAGCTTGAACGGCAGGAAGCATATGCGCAATCTCCTGCAAATCATAGTGGGCGGCAGCGGAGCAGGTAAGACCCGGTATGTGGTGAAGCCAAACATCATGCAGGCAAACGCCAGCTACATTGTGACAGATCCAAAGGGGGAGCTGGCACGGTCTACCATCCCGCTGCTTCTGAAAAAGGGGTATACGGTGCGGGTTTTTGACCTCATTGACCCCGCCCATTCTGATTTCTACAATCCTTTTTCCTACATTCGCAAGGATTCGGATGTGTTCCGGCTCATCGACAATTTCATCAAAAACACCACGCCAAAGAACGCCCAGCAGAATGATCCCTTTTGGGAGAAGTCCGAAATTGCCCTGGACGCCGCCCTCATGCTGTACCTGCTCCATGAGGCTCCCCCAGAGGAGCAAAACATGGAGATGATGCTCACCATGATCGAGTACGGCGGAGCCAAGGAGGACGAGGATGATTACATGTCACCCTTGGACCTGCTCTTTGAAGCCCTGGAGGAAGAACAGCCGGAGCACATCGCCGTGCGGCAGTACAAAATTTTCAAGCAAGCGGCGGGCAAAACAGCCAAAAGCATTTTGGTGGGAGCTGCGGTGCGGCTGGCCTCCTTCACCCTCCCGGAGATTCAAAGCCTTACCGCCTGTGACACGCTGGAGCTTGGCAAGTTAGGAGAGCGGAAGCAGGCTATTTTCTGTATCATCCCGGACAGCAACGACACCAGTCTCAATTTCCTGGTGGGAATGCTCTATACCCAGGCATTTCAGGAATTGTACTTTCAGGCGGATAAGGTTCACGGCGGCAGTCTGCCCGTCCCGGTGCGCCTGCTCTTCGACGAATTTGCCAATGTGGCGCTCCCCGACGGTTACGCCCGGCTGCAAGCTACCATGCGTTCCCGGAATGTCATGGCCACCATCATCCTGCAAAATATCAGCCAGCTGAAGGCGCTTTTCAAGGACGATTGGGAGGGCATCATCGGCAATGCCGACGCTTTCATCTATTTGGGCGGCAATGAGCAGAGCACCCACAAGTACATTTCCGAGCTGTTGGGCAAGGAAACCATTGATGTTCGGACAAGCAGCCAAAGCAAGGGCCGCAGCGGCTCCTACAGTCAGAATTTTCAGCAGACGGGACGGGAGCTTATGACCCCGGACGAGGTGCGGATGCTGGACAACCGTTATGCCATTGTTCTGCTGCGCGGGGAGGCGCCAGTGATCGATGAAAAGTACGATCTGATGAAGCATCCCAATATCCACCTGACACAGGACGGCGGAGCCTTCCCCTATGTTCATAGCCCGGTATGCCTGTACAGCGCGGAGGATTTGGACTTCACCTTTACTTCTCTGGACGAGATCGAAATTATTGAAATGGAGGAATCTGATTGAAAAAACAACCGAAAGCAAATACTTCACCCCAGCGCAGAAAAGCGCATCGGTATATGTGCCGTTGGGCAGCGCTGGTATTGATCGTATGTGCCTTGCCCCTCAGAGCCTATGCCGCAGGCGATCCGCTGAGCATTGTAAACAACCTGTCTGACTTTATTTTCTCCTGCATCCGTGCCATTGGCGTCATCATCCTGGGCTGGGGTATCGTGCAGGTGGGCATGTCGGTGCAGAGCCACGACGCCAGCCAGAGAACCCAGGGCTTTCTGTGCCTCTTTGGCGGGCTGCTGATTGCCTTTGCCAAGGAAATCCTGGGCCTGATCGGTGTGGTATAAAAATGCGTTCCCAATTGGGACAGATTGGAGGTGAAGTCTGATTGACAATTGGATCGTAAGCACATTGGAATGGGCTTTGAAAAACTGGAACGGGAAGCTGGCAGAGCTGTGGGAGCTCATTACCCAATCTCCCGCAACCTTTAAGGGCGGCGAAATATGGACTGTCATTACGGCTATCAGCAATGCCCTGGTAGGGATCGGCTACGGCCTTTTGGTGCTGTTTTTTGCCATGGGCGTGTTCCAGTCGGCGGCGTCCTTCCGGGAGATCCAGCGGCCGGAATTTGCCCTGCGGCATTTCATCCGCTTTGCCGGAGCCAAGGTCGCTGTGGGCTATTCTCTGGAAATCATGCTGGCAATCTTCCACATCTGCGGCGGCGTCGTTTCCAGTGTCATGTCCGGCATGGGCAGAGCGGTATCCACCGCCGCCACCCTGCCGACGGAAATCGTGAGCGCCATTGAGGATGTGGGCTTTCTGGCCTCCATTCCCCTTTGGCTGGTGTCGATGCTGGGCAGCCTGATCGTCACCGTTCTGTCCTTTATTCTGATACTCACAGTATATGGGCGCTTTTTCCGGCTTTACATGTACACAGCCCTGGCCCCGGTCCCACTGGCCTCCTTTGCCGGAGAGGGAACGGCGGCAAGCGGAAAAGCGTTCCTGAAATCCTACATTGGCGTGTGCATGGAGGGGGCGGTCGTTGTTCTGGCCTGCCTGATTTACTCCGCGTTTCTCTCCAGCAGCAGTCCGGCAGCAGACGCCTCCCTGCCAGCCGTTACCATGGTGTGGGAATACATCGGAGAAATGGTGTTCAACATGCTGGTACTCACCGGGCTGGTCAGAGGCGCCAGCCGTATTACGCGGGAGATGTTTGGACTATAGAAAGCGGAATCGCGTCCCAATTTGGGGCGCATTCCGGCGCAGAAAAAGACGGGCTTGCGCCCGCCTTTCCTTTACGCGTTGTATCCGTATTCTTCTTTATTGTCATAGTCCTCATACTCCGCTGGAGCGTACAGCGGCTTGGCCGTTGCCAGCAGGTAATGGGCGTAATACCGCTCCTCCTGCCTCCAGCGGATGAATCTGAGCGTCCAGTAGACAATGGGGTATAGGGCGCAGGCCGCCAGAAGTCCAATGGCCAGCGGCCTGTGCGCTGCCGCCCAATTGGGGAGGCAGGAAAGGACAAGGCCGCAGACCGCCAGGGGCAGCAATCGCAGCTTTGCCAACAGGGCCAGAACTATTCCCACGATGTAGGGTGTGACCGCCAGCAGAACAAGGACAATGAGCAGCTGCTTCAACATGAAGTCCATGGGAAACCTCCTTGAAATTTCAAATTTTTGCGCTTTGTTTTCCATGGATATTATCTCATTTTTCTGAAATCTTGTCAAATTCTCCAAAAAATCAGAGGTGAATGTTATCGAAATCAAAATTCCAAAAGAGGTGCGGCAGCACAAGGAAACGATTTTCTTCGGGCTGTCTGCCCGCCAATTCATCTGCGCCGTTCTGGCCGTGGGTCTTGCCGTCGGGATCTACCTGGGCCTGGGCCCTGTCCTGGGCAAAGAGGCGGCCAGCTGGCTGTGTATGCTCTCCGCCGCCCCGGTGGCCATTGCCGGATTTTTCAGTTATCACGGCATGAATCTGGAACAGTTCCTGTGGGCGTTTCTCAAATCCGAGCTGCTGTGCGCCGGGAACCGTGTCTTTATTTCCGAGAACTTCCATTACAAAGCGCTGGGCAGAAAGGAGGGGCAGGACTTTGATTAAATCCCTCCTTGCCGCCCAGCGCAGCGAGAAAGTAAAGTTCCGCATTCCACGCAGCGTCCAGCAGTCCATCCCCATTCGGTGCGTCTATGCGGATGGAATCTGGCTTGTGGGGAACAAGCACAGCAAAACCTGGCGCTTTGCCGATGTGAACTATGTTGCCGCTTCCGATGAGGACCGCCGGAGTATTTTTACTTCCTACTGCTCCGTTCTGAACAGCCTGCCTACCGACGCTGCCGCCAAGATCACCATTATGAATCATCGTTTGAACCCGGTGGACTTCCAGCGCAATATTCTCATGAGAGAGCAGGGGGACAGCCAGGATTGCTACCGAAAAGCCTTTAACGCCATGCTGAAGGAGAAATCGGCGGCAAGCAACGACCTGGTGCAGGAAAAGTACATTACCCTGTCCATACCGCAGCGGAAAATCGAGGACAGCCGGGCCTATTTCCGGCGGGTGGACGGGAATCTGTGCAAAAGCTTTGGGCGGCTGGATTCCGGGGTCAGAGCCATTTCCAGCCATGACCGCCTCCGTATCTTTCACAACTTCTTCCGGCCCGGTGAGGAGCAGCATTTTACCTTTGACCAGGCCGCCGCCATCCGCCGGGGCGTGGACTTCCGTGACCTGATCTGCCCGGACAGCCTGTCTTTCAAGGCGGATCACTTTGAGATGGGCAGCAAGTTTGGCCGGGTGCTGTTTCTCAAGGACTATGCCAGCTATGTGGGAGATGAAATGATTTCCGACCTGTCGGACTTTTCCCGAAGCCTCATACTCAGCATCGACATTCTCCCCGTTCCCACCGACGAAGCTGTCAAGGAGGTGCAGAGCCAGATCCTGGGCATCGAGACGGACATCACCCGCTGGCAGCAGCGGCAGAACAGCAAAAACAATTTCACCGCCAATGTTCCCTATGAGCTGGAGCAGCTGCGGAATGAAACCAGGGAATTTCTGGACGATCTGACCGTCCGGGATCAGAGGATGATGTTTGCAGTTGTCACACTGGTGCATGTGGCCGATACGCTGAAGCAGCTGGACGCCGACACGGAAACCCTGCTTTCCATTGGCCGGGAGCACTTATGCCAGTTTGCGGTACTGCGGTATCAGCAGGAGGATGGATTGAATACAGTGCTGCCCTATGGCCTGCGCCGGGTGAAATCCCTGCGGACGCTGACCACGGAGAGCACCGCCGTGCTCATGCCCTTCCGTGCCCAGGAGATCCAGGACCCCGGCGGTCTGTACTATGGTGTGAACGCTGTAAGTAAAAACCTGCTGATCTGTGACCGGAAGCGGCTCATTTCTCCCCACGCCTTTTACCTGGGCGTCTCCGGCTCCGGCAAGTCTATGGCTATGAAATCCACCATTGCCAATATTGCCCTGGCAACAAACGACGACATTATCATCATTGACGCGGAACGGGAGTATGGACCACTGACCAGGGCCTTGGGCGGCGAGGTCATTGAAATCTCTCCCCACAGTCCCCACCACATCAATCCCCTGGACATCGCGGATGGTTATGGCGATGGGGAAAACCCCATTGCCATGAAATCGGAGGTGATTACCAGCATCTTGGAGCAGCAAATGGGGGTGGGGATGGTGCATGGCAGCCACAAATCCATCATTGACCGCTGCACCGCCAACATCTACCGTCCCTTCCTGCACGCCAAAGGGAAGCTGCCCACGCCGTTACTCTCCGACTGGCGGAATGAGGTTCTGAAGCAGACCGACCCGGAGGCCCGGGAGCTGGCGCTAGCCTCTGAGATCATCACGGAGGGAAGCCTCAATATCTTCGCCCATCCCACCAATGTGGATATGAACAGCCGGATCGTCACCATTGACTTGTACGAGATGGGAGAGCAGCTTCGGCCCACGGCGTTGGTCGTAACGCTGGAAGCCATTCAAAACCGGGTAGCCTCCAACCGCAGAAAGGGCAAGTACACCTGGATATTCATTGACGAGGTGTATTTGTACTTCAAATACCACTATTCCGCTGAAATTCTGTACCGTGCCTGGAAGCGGTTCCGCAAGTATGCCGCCCCGCTGACAGCAGCGACACAGAATGTGGAGGAATGCCTGAAATCCGAAACAGCCCGACTGATGTTTGCCAATTCCGAGTTTTTACTGCTGTTCAACCAGGCGGCTACAGACCGGCAGGAGCTGGGAAAGCTGCTGCACATTTCGGATATGCAGATGGGCTACATCACAGGAGCGGAGGCTGGACATGGCCTTTTGCGGATGGGCGGTTCCCTGGCTCCATTTTTCAATACCATTCCCAGGGACAATGCGCTCTACCAGCTTATGACCACCACCCCAGGTGAGGGACTCTAATCCACAATGCGGCCCAACCTGGGCCACATTGTCCATATAATCTGTCTCAAATTGGGACAAGTTTGTATATGCAAGGAGGATGCAAATGAATCAAACCTATCTAAAAATCCTGAGTCTGCTGCTGGCTTGTGCATTCCTGCTGGGGATGCTCCCGGCAGCCTTTGCGGCGGAAATCCTGGAGGAAACAGCAAACACCGAACCGGAAGTGTCTACCGCCCCAACAGAAGAAACGACAACGCCAGAGGAAAAAGAAATGGAGGCAGGGTCCTTTGCTCCACTGGAAACTTCACCGGAGCCTCCGGATGGGGAGCCTCAGCCTACAGAAAATGTTTCCACAAATTGGGAAGCAGCAGAGGATGCTATCAGCCCGCAGGCATCTGTGACCGGAACTGTCACCAGGTCGGATGACATCAACGGTAAGTATTATTTCTGGGGCGACGCGGTTCGTACCTACCAGTTTACCTATGCGGACGGCGCAGCGGTCACAGCGAAGGTGGGCGGTATGTGCATCCATTATGTGGATGGTGTGGTGGCCTATTGTATTGAGCCGGGCACTGGCTCCTCTCATAATGTGGCCTATACCGGAACGCCCGGTGAAGAAAGCGCCTTTTGGCTGAAAAAGCTAACCCAACAGCAAAGGAACGCTATTAGTTTGATCCTGCTGTACGGCGCCCCCAATTATACCAAAAGTACAGACAAGGACACGGAATTCGGGTATGAGGGCGCTACCCAGGTGCTCATTTGGGAGATCGTCATGGGGCTTCGCAGTTCCACACCGCCCTATTCCAGAAATGACCGGCGGCTCTACGATACATTTGCAGGCGGGGATTTTCCGTCCTTTGACACTGGCTATGCGCAAATCGTCAGGCTGATGCAGGCCCATTTGACCATCCCCAGCTTCTCCTCCACCAGCCAGACGGGAGCGCCGGAAATCACTCTGAAATATGATGCTGGGAGTAATCTCTATAAGACTTCCGTCACGGATACCAACGGCGTGCTGGCCAGCGATTACAGCTTCACAGCCTCTGGCGTGACCATGAGCAAATCCGGCAACACCCTGAACATTTCCGCACCGCTGTCTGCCTTGGCAAACGGAAGCGTTCTGGCCTCTGCCACAGGCCGCTCCTTGGATCCCAGCAATATGGCTTACATGATCTGGACGGCCAGCGGGAAGCAGACGGTGGCCACGGTAGAGGCCAGCGCCGAGCCGGTAAAGGCCTATTTCAAGATCAAGGCCGACGCCATCCCCGGTACGGCCACCGTCCGGAAAACCACGGACAGCGGCGATGTAGAGGGGTACTGCTTTAAGATCTACCGCTGGGACAGCAATACCTCCTGGTATGGCAAGACGGACGGGGATGGAAACCTGTATCTGACGGACAGCGCCTACAGCCAGAGCGGAACCAAAACCTACGCCTTTTCCAATCTGCTGGATGGAGAATACACCTTTTTGGAGGTTCTGAGCCAGAAGGGGGCTGGACGGGTATTTCCGGATTCCTGGAACATTACCGTCACAAACAAGGCGGAAAAAACCGTGTATGACCGGACTTTCACCGCTGCGGATTTTACCACGGATGATAACGGCGACTGCCGGCTGGACCGGGTCTCCATTACGGGACTCACCGGCGGCGGTAACATGACCATGACCATCCACAACGTGCCGGTGACCGGGAGCCTGGAAATCCTCAAAACCTCGGACGACGGCAAGATTTCCGGTATTACCTTCACCCTGGAAGAGTGGGTTTCCGGCATTGGCTACTGCCGGATTGGGACATACACCACGGACAGTAGCGGCAAAATCAGCATCCCCAATTTGACGGTGGGAACGCAATACCGGGTGACGGAAACCGTGCCAGAGGGCTACGAAGCGGAGGCCCAAAGCCAGGAGATTACGCTTCAGGCGGGAACCAACACCCTGACCTTTGTGAATCACCGGCTTTTGGCTCTGGAGATTCTCAAAACCTCGGACGACGGAAAAGTGGCTGGAATTTCCTTTACCGTGGAACGGCTGGTTTCCGGCAGCGGATACCAGGAACTGGGAACCTACATTACAGACGGCAACGGCAGAATCTCTATCCCGGGCCTTTCCGTTGGAACAACGCTGCGGGTGACGGAAACCGTCCCCCAGAATTACACAGCAGAGAAGCAGACCCAGGTTATTACCATTCAAGAAGGAACCAACACATTGACCTTTGTAAATCATTACATGCTGGCGGATATGGAAATTCTCAAAACCTCCCCGGACGGGAAGGTGGACGGAATCGCCTTTACCGTCACAGACTCCCGGGGCAATGTGGTTGGCTCCGGTGTGACAGATCAAAACGGGCGGCTGGTGGTTCCGGGGTTGACCAAGGGAGTGGCGTATACGGTAGAGGAAA
>OHAT01000658.1_pt1 | contig 34122 bp, 14 predicted proteins | sample 1577141 | NCBI WGS metagenome assembly OHAT01 (sample SAMEA3541578, study PRJEB24748) | human gut metagenome | biome: human gut; feature: human-associated habitat; material: faeces | place: China | collected 2012 | reverse complement strand
TATATTTTCTCAATAAGTTTAGATGACTTCAATATTATTCTGAAACAATATCAACTACAGCTTCTTTTAATCCCTCAGAAATCGCTTTCAAACGTGCTGCTCCTGTTTTTCCATTATTCTGCAATACGACCAAGCATTTACCGTTGAACACCTTTCGTTTATTATCTTTAAAACGTTCCATCGAAGTCTGGTTTCCATTGTCAACTCCAGCTATAAACAGGTTTCCTTCTACCTCAAAACGAACCAGATTATCCGCAAGAGGACAAATATTTCCTTCTGCATCCAAGATTTCTACTGTTACAAAACTCAAATCAGTACCGTCTGCTTTCAAGATATTTCTATCTGGAGTCAGACGTATCATACTCGGTGTTCCCGCTGTACGAATTTCTTTTTCGGCAACCACTGTTCCTGCTTTTCGAGCAACAACCTTTACACTTCCCGGCTCATATTTCACACGCCAAAAAACATGTAAATGATTATCATCTTTCGATTTTATTCCTTGTGATTTACCATTCACAAACAGTTCCACTTCATCTGCCTGATTGTAATAACACCACATATCAACATCCTGTCCCTCGGTCCAGTTCCAATGCGGGAAAAGATGCAAGACTTGTTTATCTGTCCATTCCGACTGATAGAGATAGTATACATCTTTAGGGAAACCAGCCAAATCAACAATACCAAAATATGAACTGCGTGCGGGCCAGCCATAAGGAGTCGGTTCACCGATATAGTCGAAACCAGTCCATACATATTGCCCGCTGATAAAATCATTTTTCTTTATCAACAGCAAACTTTCTTCATGAGTATTTCCCCAGGGAACATGACAGTTTTCATAAGAAGAACATGCAAATGTTGAATCATAAAATGGTTTATCCCAGCGTTCAGGCCAAATAAACATTTGGTCGCTCGGCATCCGGTAATATCCACGTGTCATCAGAGCCGAATTACTTTCCGTAATGATAAACGGTTTGCCAGGGAAATTTTTTGGAACCTCAGGAATGTTGACATTATGATAATTATAGCCAATGATATCCAACGCTCCGGAACGGAACAAATGATTAGCAGGATTAGGTTCATTGCATCCAGCTGTAATCGGACGAGTCGGATCCAAGGTTCTTACAAAATCGGCCAGTTTCTTTGTAAGTAAAGAGTTTACACTTTCTTCACCTTCCTTAGCCAGCATGTCTGCCGAGTGGCCGAAATTCAGAATCAGGTTAGCTTCTTCCAGACTTAAAGTATCAGCCTGCGCATCACTCCATTGTTCCAATACCTCATTTCCGATACTCCACATAAAAATAGAAGGATGATTACGGTCGCGAAGAATAAAATCGTGCAAATCTTTTTCATGCCATTCATTGAAGTAACGTGCATAATCATGAGCAGTCTTTTTCTTGCGCCACATGTCAAACGCTTCATCCATTACAATAAATCCCATACGGTCGCACAAATCAAGCAGTTCTGGTGCCGGAGGATTATGTGAACAACGGATACCATTACAGCCCATTTCTTTCAAGATCTGCAACTGGCGTTCGATGGCACGTACATTGACCGCTGCTCCCAGGCATCCCAAATCATGATGCATGCAGACACCATTTATTTTGACCGGCTTGCCATTCAGCGTAAACCCTTTTGCTGCATCAAAAGAAAACCTACGAATACCGACAGGAGTTACATAACGATCGACACATTGTCCATCTTTCTGAATTTCTGTAAGCAAAGTATACATGTAAGGACGCTCAATGCTCCACAATAAAGGAGAGCTTACCTTTAAATCTTGAGAAACATCAACAGCCTTTCCTGCTATTGTATTCAGAGAAGACTCTGCCTGAGCAACTTTCTTTCCCTCTGCATCTTGCAGGATAGAATAAACAGATACTCCAGCATCTGCCTGCGTTCCTATATTCTCAACCGTTGTAACGACTTTCAAAGAAGCCTGCTGAGTATCGACACTTGTTGTAGTAACATATGTTCCCCACTCTGCAACACGGATATCTCCTGTTTTCACCAACCATACGTTACGATAAATACCACATCCCGAATACCAGCGAGAATTAGGCTGTTCAGCATTATCAACACGTACAGCTATCACATTCTTTTCTCCCCACTTCAGATATGGAGTCAAATCGTAACTGAATGAAATATATCCATAAGGACGCTTGCCCAACGAAATTCCATTAATGAAAACTTCCGAATTCATGTAAACTCCATCAAACTCGATACGAAAATGTTTTCCTTTATCTCCGTCCGCTGGAATAAACGTCTTCCGATACCATCCGATACCACCAGGCAAAGCACCTCCACCTGTTCCCGAAGAATTATCCTGACTGAAATCTCCTTCGATGGCCCAGTCATGGGGTAAATTTAATTTTCTCCAACCCGAATCAGCAAAATCTACTTGTGCAGCCAATGAATCATCAATCAGAGAAAAACACCATCCGTCATTAAAGCTCAGTCTTTCTCTCGGCTCAGAAGAAGGAGAGCTGCATGCTCCCAATAAGAACATGCAGCACACTCCTATTATAATAGATTGAATAAATTTATGACTCATAAATTTTACAACTGAATGGTTTGTGAAGTTCCATTATATTTTACAACAATACCTTTAGCATTCATATCGAACGGCTTCGGGCTATTGGCATTCACTTGAATTATTTCGAATGTACGTTCTTTCAACATACCGTCAAACTCACCTGTACGTTCTCCTATTACCAATTGCTTTTTAGCTTCGTTGTAAGTCATCGGAATCATCGCATATTTACCTTGCTCATAATTATAGTTTACACCTTCATCTTCATATAAAGTAAAGGCAGCATCCGCACCCTGATAAACATACAACTTGATATGTTCTGCCTGCTTTTCATCCGTATACTGGATCTCAGGACCGAAAGGTACAATTGAACCGGCACGCACGAACAACGGAATACGTTCGTAAGGAGCATCTACCATTTTCTTCTCACCACCTGCCTGGAACTTGCCAGTATAGAAGTCGTACCATCCTGCTGATTTCGGGAAATATACCTCACGACTTCTGTCACCGTAGTGATAAACCGGAGAAACCATGAATGACGGACCGAACATGAACTGATCGCCAACATTGTTTACATTCGTATCGGCAGTAAAGTCCATTACCAGCGGACGCATAATCGTATAGTCGTTAAACCATGTCATACCAGCCAATGAGTAGATATACGGCATCATGCGGTAACGCAGTTTAGAATAGTAAACAACCGAATTGTAAGCCGGATGACCTTCGGGAGCAATTTCCCATATTTCGCGGAACGGATATTGTCCGTGTGCACGATACAACGGACAGAATGCACCAAACTGATACCAGCGTGCATTCAGTTCACGCCATTCCTTATAATCAGCATTTTCTGTTTTTGTTTCATTCCACTGTTTCTGTCCTGCTACATAGCGGTTCTCTACACAGAAACCACCAATATCCATTGTCCAGTAAGGTATACCGCTTACTGCAAAATTCAATCCGGCAGTAATCTGTGCTTTCATATCTTCCCAGCGGGTTCCTATATCACCACTCCATGTAGCTGTAGAATAACGCTGTAAACCGGCGAATCCAGAACGGGTTAGCAGGAAGACACGCTTATTATTGTCTACACTGCGCTGGCCGTCATAGATTGCTTCAGCATTCATCAGTGCATAAGCATTGAAATATTCGGCAGAAGATCCCAATGCTGTAGGACCGCATAAATCCTTACGATATTGCAAATCCGTACAGTCGCGTACGTTCGGTTCGCTGGCATCCATCCACCAGGCATCAATACCCAACGGATAATAATGTTCGTACATCTGCTTCCAGAACAATTTACGTGCATCTGCATCGTAAGCATCATAGAAGCCATAATGATAACCCGGACCTACCCAGTCTTTCAGGCTGTCTTTAACTGACTGCTGATAAATCCAGCCATTCTTATCAAACTCCTTGTAATGTTCAGTTGTTACATAGAATTTCGGCCATACAGAAATCATCATACGTCCGTGCATGGCATGAATGGAGTCGACCATAGCCTGAGGATCAGGGAAACGGTTCTTGTCGAATTCATGACTTCCCCAGGCATCTTCCGGCCAGTGATTCCAGTCGAGGACAATATTGTCAATCGGAATCTGACGGTTGCGGAAACCTTTCAATGCACCAAGCATTTCATCAGAGGTATTATACTTTTCACGGCTCTGCCAGAATCCCATTGCCCATTTCGGCATGATAGGAGCTTTTCCGGTAAGAGTACGATAACCGCTGATTACATCATCCATATTATCACCGGCTACAAAATAATAATCAAGCTGCTTGGTCATTTCACTCCACCACGACTGCTTGCCCTGTTCTTTCGGATCAACTGGGCTCAGTACACGCAGCCCCGAGTAAGAAACAGCTCCATCCGGCTCCCATTCTATTTTAAGAGGAACTTTCTTTCCAGCTTCCAGGTTGACAGCAAATTTATAACTGTTCGGATTCCATGCCGTACGCCAGCGTTCAGGAACTACCAGTTCATTATTTATATATACTTTCGTATAACCGGCATAATAAAGGATAAACTTAAACTCACCCGATTCTGAAGGTTCAATCATACCTTCATACGTTACTTTTGCTCCCATGAACGGGAAATTCTCAGGCAGGTTAACTACCTTCGACAAGTCTTCACGTTTCAGATGTTCGAAATAAAGAGAAGGCTCACGGCAAACAATGGTTTCTGCTCCTGACTTCGCATCAGGTACATAAGTACCGGTCAGTGCTCCTTCCTTGCCGTCCTTGTCATATAGTTTAAATACCTGTCCTAGCTGAGAATAGTCATTGGGGTTACCAAAACGACAAAGAGAATAACTGTCCAGCAGAACACCATAATTCTTGTTCGATACAATGAATGGAACAGATACCTTTGTATTATACTGGAACAACTCTTCGTTCTTTCCTTTATAGTTGAATTCCTCTGCCTGATGCTGACCCAGCCCATAAAAAGCTTCATCATCGGGAGATTCGAATACCTGACGGATTGAATATCCTTTGGTACCTTCCACTTCGATAGGAGTAAATGTCTTTCCTCCCCCCTTATTTTCCTGAAGAATCATCTTTCCGTTTTCATCCGTAAACCAGACTTCACCGGTAGAGCTTAAAACAAAAGCCTTGACTTCTTTGGTTGAAACAGTGATTGTATCTCCCTGCTGTGAAACAGTAAACGGAGTCTGTTTTTCCTGAGGAACAACAACCAGACTCTTTGAATCGGTAAATTTGCTTTCCGGAGTAGCAGATACATGTATCAACTTATCTCCCATTACCTGAAAACGAACCAGGCGAGTATCCTGTCCTCCCTTTTGCTGAACCTTAACGATGACACCATTATCTGTCTGTTCATAGACCTTGCCAGAGCAGGATCCAAAAATCAGCCCCGCCAACAAACAGTAAGAAATGTTTTTCATATTCATAAACCTATGTTTAAAGTTAAATACTAAATACATCTTTATCTCGTATTGCAAATTTAAACATTCCCCTATAAAACAACTAGTTATAATGTTTTACAAAAGGGAAAGTTTTCAATACATAGGTCTATCAAATGTTTCTAACTTAGGTATAATTTGTTACTTATCTTCCCTTTCCTGATATGCAGAAGGCAAAACCCCAAATTCTTCTTTAAAATAACGACTGAAATACTTAGGATTATTAAATCCTACCTGAAAAGCAATTTCCGAAACATGAAGCTGACTGTCACGCAACAGTTGAGCTGCTCTTTTCAGACGAATTACACGAATAAACTCGATAGGAGTTTTTCCTGTAATCTGTAACATCTTCTTATACAAATGAACCCTGCTCATGCCCAGTTCACGACTCAGCTCTTCTACCGACAGATCACTGCGAGAGATATTGTCCTCTACATATTTTATAGCTTTCTCTATCAGCTTTTCATCCAAAGAAGTAATGACAATATCACTAGGCGCAGGATCGATAGTACCCTTTGACACATTATAACGGCTTAATTCTATCAGTTTTCTGATACGCAGAACCAGAATAGTCATATTAAACGGTTTCGTCACATAATCATCTGCCCCCATGGTCAATCCTTCCACTTTCGATTCCGTATTTTGTTTAGCTGAAAGCAGAATCACCGGAATGTGTGCTGTACGTTTATCTTCTTTTATCAAACGGCACAATTCGTTTCCATCCATTTCAGGCATCATAATATCACTAACCACCAAGTCGGGCATTTCTTCACTGTTTTGCAAGATATCCCATGCCTCTTTTCCGTTCGATGCTAGTTTCACCCGATACTGCAATCCCAGACTATACTCCATAAACAGACGGAAATCGTCATTATCATCTACAATCAGCAACAATGGGAATTTGCTCTTGTCGGCCTCTTCATTAGACTGTCCTGCTGCTTCAGGAAGTAAATCCGGAACCGGCATGGAGTTAGCCGGATGATATTGCACATCAACATGCTTCACCGGTATATGTACAACAAATACAGCTCCTTTACCGATATTATCGAAAACTGTGACATCTCCTCCATGTAAAGCAACAAAATCGTGTACCAGACTTAATCCAATGCCTGTACCGCTCGTTGCATCCACGTTTTCTTTGTTTTCTGTCTGATAAAAACGATCGAATATATGTTCCTTATCCGCATCACTTATTCCTACACCTGTATCGGCAACCTTTATTTCTATCACATCGATATCTTCCTGAATGTGCTCTACCATAACCGTAACCCTGCCACCTTCAGGAGTGAACTTAAACGCATTAGCCAGCAGATTCATCACAATCTTACCTACCTTGTCGGCATCGAAAGCCATTGTAAAGTGATCTACACTCGAAAAGAACGAAAAGTGTATCTGCTTTTTATCGGCCATCAGCAAGAAAGAATCGCATACCCCTTGTATGTAAGTAATGATATCTCCTTCAGAAAGTGATAAATGATGAGAACTCATTTCACCTTTTCGGAAATCAAGCAACTGATTGACCAGTACCAGCAGACGATGTGCGTTGCGATACATAAGCTGAAGCCTCATTTTTCGAGATTCATCATTGCTTTCTTCTTTCAGCATCTGTTCCAGCGGAGCAATAATCAGAGTCAGCGGAGTACGAAGTTCGTGACTGATATTGGTAAAGAAACGGAACTTCATATTATTTACTTCCTCATTCTTGGCTACTTCCAGTTCTATCTGATGTAACTTGAACTTTTCTCTCTCACGCTTCAGCAAACGGAAACGTGCCAGGAACAGTAGTCCTACACCAATCATAAAATACAATAAATAAGCCCACCAGGACATCCAGAACGGAGGCAAAACTTCTATTTCAAGACTCGATACATCCTGACCGATATATCCGTCGCTATTGACAGCTTTTGCGCTCAGAATATACTTTCCGGGAGCCAAATTTGTAAAAGTCAGACTATGCACGCCCTCAGGCAGTGAAAGCCATTCTTTGTTAAAACCTTTAAGCTGATACATATAGCGTGTTTTCTCCGGCAAAAGCAAATTGTCGGAAGCCAGGAATATAGAAAAAATATTCTGCTTATAATCCAGCGTAAGTTTGCCTATACGATTAAGAGATTCCGGCAACAATACACGACCGTCTACACGTTCGCCTACCTGTATTTCTTTGTTGAACAATGAAAGACCAGCAAACAACACCTTAGGAAGTAATTTATTATAACGGACATTTTCCGGACTAAATACATTTATGCCATACAGTCCTCCTAAAAGTATTGCTCCATTATTCAATTCACGGATAGACCTGAGATTAAAATCACAATTTTGAAGTCCATCTTTGTCATTATATACATGCGGAACAAACTGATACTCACCTGTATCACCTTTCGTTACATTCAGATGAATCAGCTGGCGTGCCGATGTTACCCACATATCTCCGCTATTATCTTCTGCCACTCCTGCAATAATACCTCCGTTATCCGGCATGACATCAGACAAACCCTTCACTTTTCCAGACTTTACATTATAGATATTAAGCCCGCCACGAGTGGCAATCCATACAAGTCCCCGACTATCTTTAAATACCTGATTTATTTCATTATGAGTAATTCCTACACTATCTTTTTCCTGCAAAACAGCCTTTATCTTACGACTTTCTACATCAAAGACAGCTACTCCCTGACTGGCAGTACCTATCACCAGGTCGTTTTCATTGGTAAAGCACAAGGAAACAATATGATTATCATTTAAGCCTGCCTTCTCCAAGTCTATCGTCTGAAAACTATGATCAGAAGGATTCAGACATTGAATACCGGCATCCAAAAAGCCAATCCATATATTACCTTTCCGGTCTTCCTGCAAAGCCCAAATCTTATCACTCAGAAGCTTACTTTCATCACCGGCTTTAAACGAACGTACCGCAGTACCTTCGATACAATACAAGTCCCCATTGAATGTGCCTACCCACAGTTTTCCGTCGGAAGCTCTCAGCAAAGCAACAACAGGTTCTTCTCCCAATGTAAAATGTTTTTCTATTTGACGAGTAGTATAGTTCCAAAGCATTACTCCATTGTCATTTGTACCCAGCCATGCCTTATCTTTTCCTTCAGGCTCTATACTTGTCACATCACCTGTATAATCTATTTCGAATTTAAATATGCTTTCGCCATAGTAAGAGATACCTTTCTTGTAAGTTCCAACCCATACAATTCCATCTCTGTCTGTATACAACGTATAAACCGTATTATGAGATAGGCTCCGGTCTGTATTTTTCTCAGAAGAAACAGATACTACCCGTCCGTCAGCTTTCGTAAGAATATCTATACCGCTATAATCCTTGCCCATCCAAATTCTGCCTTTAGCATCCTGCGTAATGCTATGCACAAAGTCAGAACGGTTACGCCAGCGTTCCGTAACGTCTTCCTGCCATTTTCCTTTCTCCAAATCGTATACCCACACGCCTGAGATACTATATATCCAAATACATTCCTCCCGATCGACAAATAAGGAAAAATCAATTTGCTTACCATCCTGGTTATCATTCTTCACTTCTTCCTTTATCCATCTGACAGTCAACCGGTCACGATCAACACAAACCAGCAAGCCTGTATCATAGACAAATAAAATTCCATCCTTACACTCTGCTATATCCGAAATACCGACCAACGGCAATTTATGTTCCTGAAAAGAAAAACATGCCGGCTTACTGTTCTTATTATACCGGTAGCATCCCTCTCCCATTACATAAATCCATACATTTTCCTTTGAATCGACAAAGATATCACTTGGAACTCCTCTGCTTCCCAATGAAGTCATAAACGGAGTTAAATCGGTTTGAAACACTTCTTTTGCCTTGTCAAACAGTACATACCCCTTTGCTGTCTTTACCCAGAATTGCCCGTCAGGCAGTTCTACTATACTCTCTATAAAGTTATCAGGAAGTGAATTCTGATTATACTCCTGACGAGTAAAAACCTTAAATGTATACCCATCGTAACAGTTTAACCCTGCTAATGTACCAAACCACATAAGTCCCTCACGGTCTTTATAAATACACCGTACAGAATTATTTGATAATCCGTCGGATACTTCGAGATGCTTAAACATGAAAGACTGCGCATGCAGGGAAAGCAATGAAAAAAGCAAGGCTAGCAAAGTGTATATTCTTATCATATCACATATCAATTTCTAAAGCAAAGAAAGTAAATTTTTGTAAAGCAAACAAACCTTTTACTTCCTTTTTTCTCTCTCGACACAATGACTAACTCAATCTGTTATCGTTGTATTCCGCATAAGCAAAAAGACGATTTATCTATCTGAAATAAAAGGAGTTGCATACCCATTCCCGAATACTATAAAAAATATCAAGATGAGTTACTTTTTCTTTGTACAAATTTTCAAAAAACATCAGCATAAATAAAACAAAACATGCTGATCTTTTCTGAGAAAGAACAGCATGTTTTTGTTCCATATATAAAAAGCCCTTCACACTTACACAAATAAGTAAAAGGTGTGAAGGGCAAAACTAGTATTTATTTTATACCTTCCATCAATCCATTATATTCCAGTTCATCATAAACCTGCAAATTTTTACGGTCGAACACTCCATCACCTCTATCCCAGTAGAACGGAACGAGTCCACGAGCATTGGCCTCGCGTACAACACACTTATCGAAAGCGGCACGCGACAAATCATGTCCTTCCTGAGCCTGCTGATCGGGCAAAGTACGACGGACAGCTGCAAATTCTCCAATAATAACAGGTACTCCCTGATCGGTAAACTTCTCTTTCAGCTTCTGGAACTGCGACTTTATATAATCTTCCCCACAGATATTATCCCATCTGCCTTCATACGTTCCGGTAGCATATTTTTTGTTTTCCTCACCCCAGAAATAGAAAGCCTTTCCCCAGCTTTCATCATTTTCCATTCCACAGAACTGCCAGGAACTATAATAATGCACTTCCACACTCAAGCGGTCAGGAGTCATATCAACAGGCAAAGAAGTCATATACTGCATCGTTTTGTCTATGTCAGTAGAAGGTCCCTGAACAATCAGGTTACGGTAAACATTCTTTCCACCGGTAGCTCTTACAGCATCCACAAAAGTCTGCTCGTATTTCAGCAAAGTAGCCATATCATCTTCATCTTCTACATTAGGCTCATTACATCCGGCAAACAACAAATGTTCATCATAGTCGCGGAAATAGGTGGCAATCTGTGTCCACAATACTTTCTGCTTATTATTTACCTCTTCACTATATCCGTTGGGAATATCATTTTCAAGCCATCCGCCATCCCAGTGTATATTCAGAATAGCATATAAATCGTTCTGCATGCAATAATCCACCACTTCCTTCACACGTGACAACCATGAAGATTTTATTTCGTAAGTAGTTTCATCACTCAGATACTGATCCCATGCACACGGAATACGTACAGCGTTGAATCCCATCTCACGTATCTTGTCTATCATGGCAAGGGTTGTAGCAGGATTTCCCCAAGCAGTTTCACCACCTGTTGCCTCCAGTGAGTTTCCCAAGTTCCATCCTATTTTGATATTTTTCATCAATTCAGGAGCATCCTGTTCCATTCCAGTCTTGTCAGCTTCAGGTACAGAAAGAGCTTCCTGAGTAACAGTAACAGATTCTGTCAGATTATCCAATGTAAATACAATGGTAGCAGTACGTATCTCTCCTGTTGCATTCTGAGCCACCATGAATGTTTCAGTACGTGTTTCTACCGCACGTGTATCCACATGTTGAATCCAGTCTGCATTAATGTCAATCTGACAATCACCGGTAGTCTGCATCTGTACTGTAAATTCTCCTCCTTCACCAGGCAACGTGTATTCATGCTGTTCTACCAGCAAATAGTCATTGGCTGTCTGTACCACCTTCACCGTTCCATTTACCTCAGCTCCTTTTACTGTAATTACAGCTGTTCGATTTTCTGTATTCGGATTTTCTGTGACATGTACCAAATATTTAGCTGTTTTTTCGGATGTTGAAACTTGTTGAACAACAGAACACCAGTCGGCTGCATCGGAAGTTACTTCATAAACAGCATTAGACTGTATATACAAAAGAGCTTCACCTTCATGCTTTCCAAAAACCAGTTCCTCTTTCGAAATCTTCAGATATGGAGCACCGGTAGCATCATCTTCAGAGCAAGCACTCAACAGCAAACTCATTAAACAAGTAAGAGTTCCCAGAAAATAAATAAAAGTATTTTTCATAGTTCGTTATGGTTAATAGTTTAAGAGGCATACATATCTGGCAGCAGCCATCAATATGTATGCCTCTTTATATTTGTATTACAAAATTTTCAGACTGTCAATTGTAACATTTACAGCATCCAGATCAGCAATATCACTGAACATATCGAAGATATCGATTACAAATACAATGACACCATTATAAGCAGCTTCCGGTTTCATCTTGATGGTATAAGTACCGTTACCTTTCACCTTCACATCGCTTGTACCTGAATAAGCAGGCCACCATCCATCAGCAGTACACATCAGTCCTGCATTATATTCTTTGGTAGCAGCATCTCCAGTAAGGCCACTGATAGTAAATGTCAGTTCCATCGAATAATCGAAAACAATGCTTGCCGGATCAATCGGACTGGCAGATGCAGTTTCGCCATACATATTATAAAGCTCGATACGGAAATTATTCTTATCGGTTTCCAGATGTCCCCAAACCAGTTTAGAGTTGTCTACAGCTATCGATGTAGCCTCCGGCTGTGAGGTTCCTCCTCCTGCATTAGGAATAAAGTGATAAGCCTGGTATTCATCTTTTTCAGCACTGCGTGCACCTACCCACATTCCCATAACATTACCGGCAGCTGACTCAATGCTCAAAATACGTAACTGATTATTGCCATCAGCTCCAAACATGATATCACCACCACCGATATGATAAGAAGGAACATTTCCACTAAAGGTATAAATACCCTTTTCATCCAATGTATAAGTTCCACTTGCAGTAGTACCGTCAGGCATTGCAAACTCATAAGTCATAGTTTTTGAATCGAGAGTCATAGAAAGCTGATCCAATCCGCTAACAGGTGTTGCCCAGTCTGGATAATTGCCGGCAGTAAAGTTATTCATCAGACTACCGTCCAGATTTGCCCAGTCAAAAGGAACATCGGCCGACATTGTCCATTTTATTTTGCTGGTAACCACTTCCGATACCATATCTTCCCATCCGTCGGGCAAAGCTGGTTCTGGATCTGGTTTATCTTCAGGCACATAATTGTCAGCATATTCTTTCGAAACGAAGTTCCAGATTAACCACCACGGACCTTCACTGTTATCACGCATTACTCCAATACGCATATGGTTTTCATCCAATTCTAGCAACTTCAAGTCGCGGCTCCAGTTAGTACTTCTGTCGCTCCAAGAAGGAGTATGCAGCAGTTCACAGTCAGTAAATGTGATTGTATGATTGCTTGTATTAAGCATGAACGTACCAGAAGCAGTTTCTTTCGAAGAAGAATTGTAAACAGTCACGTTTGCTCCACCTTTCAGACCAAATGTCATGGTACTTTCCCAAATAGCATCATCACCGGTATGACCTACTCCCGGATCCCAGTTAGCACTCCAGTTATTCCATTCTACTGTTGTACTAGGATCGGCATAAGTCATTTCTCCAGCAGCATAGCCATACGATCCATTATCGAATATCCATACTTTTTCATTGTTTACACCTCCGGTAAGATATGTCCACAAATCATCATTTACGAAATCTGCACAGAAGCTATCTATTGTAAATGTTGCCGGATTACCATAAACAATACCACCTCTTGTCTGAACACCGAAAGTCACTTCATACTCTCCCTCAAAAGGCATTTGCAATGTTACTTCTCTTTCCTGACTTCTTCCCTGAGGATGTTGCCAGCAAACCTGATAACTTGAAGGCATTAAACTCTTCAGATAAACAATATTTGGATTTTCCGAATCGTGAGTGATAGAGAAAGCTATTCCTTCTACCAGGTCGTCTACGGTAACGTCTTTCCCTTCCAGTTCAAAGGAATCGGGAGTACATGCCGAAAATAGTCCGACTGTTATAATCAGCCATGCAATATATAATTTAGATATCAGTTTTTTCATAACTTCTTGTGTTTTTAATTCCAACCTTCATTTTGTTTCAATACCCCATTCGATAATGTAATCTGATTGTTAGGTATCTGAGAGAGTCCCTGCTTCTTTACGATATCTGATTCCTTAATAGTTACATTATCAGGATTGCCACCACTGGTTACAGAAGTATTGGTTGCAATCTGAGAAGCGGCATATTCTACTCCCTGACGTAACAAGTCCCAATAACGCTGTCCTTCGAAAGCAAACTCCAGCATACGTTCATTCATGATATTATCTTTTGTAGCTGTCACTTCACGATAGTTGCTTGAAAGAGTCAGACTACCATCTTCATCCTCAGAAGTATAAGCACGCTGGCGGACTTTATTCAAATACTCTTGTGCATTTGGACTTCCCAGCTCTGCGGCCATCAACAAGACATCAGCATAACGCATTACAATGAAATTCTGATATTGAGAAATCTGGAAATCTCCTTCTCCAAGACCTGAAATTTCATCAACCAGTGACCAGGCACCACTAGCTTCGTCTTTCATCCATTTAGACATCGGAGTATATTTCTTCACTGTATATCCGGTGTATTCACGCTGATCTTTATAAGAAGTTTCAAAATCAGCTTCATCAGAAATATCCTCACTTACCAAATTAATGATAGAAGCTTCACGACGTTCATCACCTGTACCGTATGATGTCCACATCTTAGGATTTACTGTACATCCTCCCCAGCCTCTTCCGTAAGGTGCATGTCCCAGATAGTTACGTAATCCCATGTTAACCAGCCAGCGGTTACCATCATTGTTTCCGTTATAGTCTTGAGTATAGTTAAACTTCTGTGCCAAAACGACTTCTTTATTACCGTCGCCAGCATAAGTAGAAGTTTGTTCGTAATCGCCAGTACTCTTATTTAAAGTCCATGTAGTAGAAGCAGCAGGCCACAAATTTTTAAATTCGTCTACCAGTCCGTAGCCTTCAGATTCGGCAACAGCGATGAAATCTTCCAATCCCTGCAAAACAGTGCTCTTTGTTACACCTTCTACCTGAGGTTCCTTTCCATAATAACCGGTATAGAACAGATATACTCTGGCCAAAAGAGCTGATGCTGCATATTTGGTAATATGACCATCATTTGATGCTGCCGCACTCTTTGGATAAGCACTGGCCGGAATATTATTAACAGCATACAGCAAATCACTGAATATTACATTATAGACTTCATCCGGATCTGACTGTGGACGATTTTCATTGACAGGTTCAGTAAACAAAGGAATATTTCCCCACATACGTACCATATCAAAATAACATAATGCTCTTATCGCACGACATTCGCCCAGATAAGTACCTTTCGTTTCTTCGCTGCTCCAAGCTATCTGGCTTTCATGAGCCAGCAATTCATTACAACGATATACTGCTGCATAATAATTAGTCCATTCTGTTTCCAGAATATTCATATCCGAAGGCGACTGATTGACATCAAAACGGTCGAGTACCTGATAATTACGGGCATCTGTATTTCCCATGCCGGCAAAACATTCATCAGCCATAACTTCTGAGGCAAAATAGAATGCACATCCTGCACTAGAACTTGTACATTGCCATCCATCGTAACAACCAATCAGTGCACGCCATGCATCACTCTCAGTACGATAGAAATTGTCTGTCGTTGATTCTGTTTTAGATTCCACATCCAGGAAACCAGCGGTACATGAGGCCAATCCCATAGAAGCCAGCCCCAGTCCCAACATATATAGTTTAAATTTATTCATAGAGATGTTCTTTTAAAATTTATAAATTAGAATTTCAGATTAACACCAACCAAGAAGGTACGTGGACGAGGATAATATCCTAAATCGATACCAGAAACCCAGTCGGAAGTACCGTAACCGATTTCCGGATCCATACCGTCATACTTGGTAAATGTAAATGCATTCTGTACCTGGAAGTACAAACGTGCCTGACTGATAGCCTTCACATTTATCAACTTGGCAAAATCGTATCCCAACGTGATATTACTGATACGAAGATAATCGCCATCCTGTATATACAAATCAGAGAACTGCCAGTTGATATTAGTATTAGTCACACGCGGAATTCTGTTTGAAGTACCTTCACCAGTCCATCTATCCAATATAGCTGAAGTATAATTAGCTTTGCTGTTTGCATGGTTTCTATAAGACTGTACAATCTGATTGCCTGCAGCTCCATATGCCACCAACGAGAAGTCAAAGTTCTTATAATTGAAGCCAAGGTTAAAGCCATAGGTAAAATCAGGAGTACCGTTACCCAAATCTACTTTATCGTTATCGTCAATGATACCATCCTGGTTCTGGTCGACATAAATCACATCACCCGGCTGAGGATCAGACTGTAAAATACCATGTTTTCCGTCAGCATTCCAGTTTGCAATCTGTTCCTTGTTCTGGAAAATACCAGCTGTCTGATATCCCCAGAAATAACCGATAGCATGACCATTCTCTGCACGATAGAATTCAGGAGAGTTATCATACAACATATTGACATCACCATGAATAATTCCATCTTCAGTCGGAATGTTACCTACCTTATTTTTATTGTAAGCTCCGTTGATACCAACATTATAGCTAAAATCACTTCCGATCTGATCATTCCAGTTCAGAGCCAGTTCAATACCGGTATTTTTCACATCACCACCATTGATGTATGGTGCACCAGTACCAGCTGTAGCCAGAATAGGAGCCTCAACCAACCAGTCTTTGGTAGTCTTGATATAGAAATCAGCAGTCAAGCTCAAACGGCTTCTCAAGAAACGTGCATCAATACCGATGTTAGTCTGTTCTGAAGTTTCCCATGTTACATCAGAGTTTGCCAGACGGCTTGGATATGCTCCCCAGTAACCAGACTGAGCAGAAGCGCCATAATTAGTTCCGAAAATATAATGTGTATTCGAAGAAGTAATAGGAGCTGTATACTGGTAATTGTCTATATTCTGATTACCAACCTGTCCCCAGCTGATACGTAATTTCAAGAAATCCAACCAGTTCTGAGTAGTTTCCATAAACTTCTCATTCGAAATAGTCCATCCGGCAGATACAGAAGGGAATACACCATAACGTTTACCTCTTGCAAACTTAGAAGAACCATCGGCACGCAAAGTAGCGTTAATCATATATGTTTCTTTCCAGTTCCATCCAAAACGTCCGAAGTAAGAAACTGAGCGGCTTTCATCCTGAGGATATCCGTCAACCGACATACCATCGTCTGCACTCGATGCTGTACCGTTTGCAACATAAGCATGATCCCAATCGTCGAAACCTTCTCTCAGTGTACCTGTACCGGCAGAAAGATAAGTTCCTGAATACTGATAAACTTCCATACCAATCAACGCATTGAAAGCATGATCTTTTACTTTCCAGTCGTAAGTAGCTGTATTAGTCCAAGTCATACCCAAGCTGTGACTCATATTCTGTGAAGCAGAAGTACGTGTATTGTTGTAGCTGTAAATAGAGAACTGATACATCGGAGTAAAACTACGATATTCAGAAGAGCCGTAAACAGCACCAAAAACAGTTCTCAATTTCAAATTTTTCACAGGCTGCAATTCAGCATAAACATTACCAGAAAAAACAGCATTTTTATTTTCATTATTTGTGTTTGTCATCATTAATCCATAAGGATTACCGTCGCCGTTATACCAATCAGAATTGGAAGTATCGTTGTAAGGAGAATCATAAATATTGTTATCACTATAAATCGGCGATAAAGGAGAAGTACTGAACGCTCCTCTTAATGTATTGTTATATTGATTACCTACTGAAACACCATTATTTAATTTATAAACGAAACTAACTTGTTCGCCAACCTTCAACAAATCCGAATCCTTAAAAATCTTATGTTCCGAATTGATACGGAAATTATAACGTTCATAGTTTGAAACATCCTTACCACCTACAATACCTTCCTGGCTCATGTATCCCAAAGACATAGCGTAAGTTGATGTTTTCGATCCACCAGTAACACCCAATGTGTAGCTCTGTGTCTGAGCGTTATCCTTAAACATAGAATCTACCCAATCAGTATCATAGACATTTCCATTGGCATCATAAATACTTTTAAATGAACTCCAGTCATAAGGAGCATTACCTGAATTGACAGCCTGTTCGTCCATGATAGTCATGTATTCTTGTGCATTCAGCATATCAGCCTTACGAGTTACATTCTGTACACCGTAATAAGCATCGAAAGCAATCTGTGCCTTACCTTCTTTTCCAGATTTAGTAGTAATCAAGACAACACCATTGGCAGCCTGTGCACCATAAATAGCGGCAGAAGCAGCATCCTTCAAGACATCAATACTTTCGATATCGGCAGGATTCAATGTTGAAATATCACCACCAACACCATCAATCAAATAAAGAGGAGAAGCATTTCCTACTGTACCCAAACCACGGATACTTACCTTCATATCAGAACCCGGCTGACCAGAAGTAGAAGAAATATTCACACCCGGAGTCTGTCCCTGCATTGCCTGCAAAGGGCTGTTAGTATTCATCTTTGCCAAGCTTTCTCCTTTCACCTGCACAGTAGCACCGGTTACCAGTTTCTTTTTCTGAACGCCATAACCTACAACCACAACTTCTTCGAGGGTTTCGGTATCTTCTTTCATTTCAACATTTAATGTTTTCTGATCGGCAACAACAATTTCTTGTGTAACAAAACCGATATACGAAAATACTAAAGTCTGACCTTTTTCCACTCCCAAGGAGTAGTTTCCGTCAAAATCCGTAATAGTTCCATTAGTGGTTCCTTTCACCAACACACTCACGCCAATTAAAGGCATCTTGTCTGTTGCCGAAGTAACAACTCCCGAAACTGTCAAACTCTGAGAAGCAGCCTTTATTGCCATCGAAGGCAAGAACAATAGTAACATTACCATTGCAAGACTACATAGATGCACGTTTGTGCATTTTACGAATAAGTGTTTACTCATGGTACATTGTTTATAGTTAAAGTTTACATTTATTATGTTTTTCTTTCCAGTATTATTATATTATCAACATTGCAAAGTAAGCCAAAAAGAAGAATCTTTGAGGTACGGTTTTGTTTCCCTATAGGGTATATTTTGTTTATATCACCTCTTTATAACTTTTTATACCCATATAGATAAAAAGTTAATTATCAGAGAGAAACAACATAATCAATCTCTTTATATTACTTTATTTGCCATTCATATATACCCGCTGTTTTTTCATCGGGAAGTACGACTTCCAATTTTATTGCTTTCGTTTTCACTGTTTTAAATTTAACAGCACTTCCCTCTCCTTTAACGATACTGTATGCATTCAGATTCTCTACAGGGAGCCATTTTCCTTCAGTATTTTTATAATAAATCTTCCATGATTTCGGAATGCTGCAACTGCCCCAAGGGGTGTCATCAAACCAATAAACAGTTGAATTGGAAACCTGCACTTCTTCCGGAAATTCATAAGAAATCCATTCAGTCGTACCTGTTTTAGGATACCAGTGGTAATAAGGAATCGTACGGTCATTTTCATCCTGAGGTATCAGTCCATCGGTAACAGAAAATAATGTCGGTATTTTATGTGATGCATCTATCTTACTTTTTGAAGCCAAAGTAGGAATAGCTTTCGGACGAGTTGCATTGACTTCATCCGGTAACCACACTGCCATATTTCCAGTTCCACGATGTGCCCATGCATAATAAGGAATCAGTGTCAGTATACGGTCTTTTACCAGCAACCGTCCTGCCTTATCATATTCCAGCGACTGTGCCTGTGTCTGAATCTGATTAATGCCACAAAGCAAATCTTTCCTCTCGATTACTTTAAACTCCGAACAAGGATTCAAGAGTACACTTAATACATCAAAATCATTATCTGCCCACTCAGCACAATAAACGACAGGTCCACGTTCTATAGCTACACGTCCCCGATCGGCTTCTACTTTATTATTGGCTGTAACTGTACGCACATTCATATCAAAATGTATTTCCACTGAATCTCCTTTCTTCCATTGGCGGTTAATAGAAAAATAGCCATCTTGCAAATCGGCATAAACTTCTTCACCGTTCACCATCACACGATATGAAGGATCAAGCTCATCCGTGTATGTATACAAATTACTTGGGACAACCTGATTTCGTACCCAACCAGGAATACGGATTTTCAGTGTAAAATCTCTTGCCGAATTATGAGTAATCCTAAGCTGGATATCTCCATTCCACGGATACGAAGTTGTCTGCGAGAGAGAAACCTTCTTACCTACTACATTCAGTGTAACATCATTCGACATGAACAGATTAACATATACCTCCTTGTCTTTCACAGCATATATATAGCCGGGGACAGAAGGTATAAAACGACAGATATTGGAAGGACAGCATGCACATCCGAACCAGGGTTGACGTTGATGTTGCCCCATAGACTCCAGTGGATTAGGATAAAAGAATTTACCACCATCAAGAGAAACTCCCGAAATCAGTCCATTATATAATGTACGTTCAAGTACATCATAATATTTTGCATCTCCATGCAATAAAAACAGCCGGTAATTGACATACACATTTCCAATAGCCGCACAAGTTTCACAATAAGCTGACATATTAGGAAGTTCATAGTTCTTGCCAAAAGCCTCTCCGTTGCTTGTTGCTCCGATACCTCCTGTAATATATAATTTCTTTGATACTATATTTTCCCAAATCCGGTCTATAGCATGCACATAAGCAGTATCGCCTGTAAGTGCTGCAACATCTGCCATGCCGGCATACATATATGCAGCACGCACTGCATGTCCGACAGCTTCATCTTGTTCTACAACTGGCTTATGCGCCTGACTATATGCATCCCTTCGGGAAGTATATCCGCGCTTGTCCAGAAAGAATTTTGCCATATCAAGATATCTCTGTTCACCCGTTACAAGATAAAGTTTAGCCAAAGCCATTTCCGCAATCTGATGTCCGGGTACACGTACCAGTTTTCCCGGTCCTTCCCCTATCTCCCTACAGACACAATCTGCATAGCGAATTGCAATATCAAGATAATTACGTTGCCCCGTAGCCTGATAATGAGCTATGGCCCCTTCAATCATATGTCCCAAGTTATAAAATTCATGACTTAGCTCTTCCACTTTTTCCCAACGCCGACTGCCAGCCCATTGATGTGGATGTGCCGGATTCATAGTGCGTGAAGTATATAGATAGCCGTCAGGCTCCTGTGCACCGGCAACAATGACCAGCACACTGTCTATGTATTTCTTTAGTCGTTTATCCGGATAAGTCTGAAGCAGATAACTTGCTCCTTCAATGGTTTTATATACATCAGTGTCATCAAAAGAATATCCCGTCACTTTATTGCTGTCACTGGGGTGGGCAGCCATTTCAAAATTTTTATAACGTCCAGTTTCTTCACATTTACTAAAAGCCAGTGGGATGGTAACTTCACGACTTGCCTGTAAACGTTGTCCCCAAAATGAATCCGTCAATTTCACAGATGTAAAAGGTACTGGAGTTATAGGATAACCGTGAGATATCACCTTTTCACGAGCATAAATTCCACCTCCTGTTATTCCCAAAAGCAATGCGGAAATTATCAGTTTTTTCATAGGTTTATTTTTGTGTTTTCCATATTGATTCAAAATCTCAATCGTATAATACAAATGTAAAAAAGACATATTTGCAAACTGGTATAAATTTGTTTCTTTATATGGTACATTTTGTTTTTCTCTGCATCAAAAAGACAGTATTTTCCCTGTTTCAGAAGAGGTGAAAACATTTTATACCCTTTTGTGAAACATTTTTCATTCCATTAAAAAACGCTTTCCATTAGTTTTGTATCAGTCTTTAATAACATCACATTATGAAAACACATAGGAAACTTTTTTTCACCTTGCTCATAGCAAGTACTACAGGAATCATACATGCCCAAAATGTATTTAATGACCCGGCAGTAAACGAAGAACAACGGCTTGACGATTTGATTGCGCGAATGACTCTCGACGAAAAAGTGGATGCTTTGGGAAACAATACTCAAGTCCCCCGCCTGGGAATACAAGCCTCAGGAAGTGTAGAAGGCCTGCACGGAATCGTACTGGGAGGACCAACATACGGCGACAGAGCCAATACTCCAACAACAGGCTTTCCGCAAGCTTACGGACTGGGAGAGACTTGGGATACCGACTTACTACATCGTGTAGCAACTTATATCAGTACAGAAAACCGTTATCTCTTTCAAAACGCAAAATATCGGAAAAGCGGACTTATCATGTGGACTCCCAATGTAGACTTGGGCAGAGATCCTCGCTGGGGACGAACTGAAGAATGTTATGGTGAAGATGCATTTCTTACTTCACGGCTTGCTGTAGCTTTCATCAAAGGCATACAGGGAGATCATCCTAAATACTGGAGAAATGCTTCACTTATGAAACACTTCTTATCGAACAGTAATGAATACGGACGTACATTTTCTTCTTCCAACTATTCCGACAAACTGTTCCGCGAATATTATGCTTATCCTTTTTATAAAGGAGTAACCGAAGGAGGATCACAGGCTTTGATGACTGCTTATAACGCCTACAACGGAACTCCGTGTATCATGCACCCCGTATTACGAAACATCGTCATGAAAGAATGGGGACTGAACGGTACGCTACTGACCGACGGAGGAGCATTCCGACTGCTGTTGAGCGACCATAAACGTTTTGACAACGACCGGGCAGCTGCGGCAGCTGCATGCATCAAAGCAGGTATTACGAAGTTTCTGGATGAATATAAGGATGCCGTATACGAAGCACTGCACCGAAAACTTATTAGTGTGGAAGATATAGAAAAAGCAATCCGGGGAAACCTCAGAATATCTCTCAAACTTGGTTTGCTGGACCATGCAGAAGACAATCCTTATGCAGCCATCGGTGTCACTGATACCATTGCCCCATGGAGCAAGCCGGAAACCAAAGCACTAGTACGCGAAGCTACGCTTAAATCGATTGTCTTACTCAAAAATCAAGACCATTTGCTTCCACTTGACAGACATAAGATAAAAAAGATAGCAGTCATCGGACAACGTGCGACTGAGGTCCTGCAAGACTGGTACGCCGGTAAACCTTTTTATACAGTAAATGTACTTGATGCTATTCGCGAGGAAGCAGGTAACGATATTGAAGTACGATATGTAAAAACCAACCGAATGGACAGCGCACGCACGGTTGCAGCATGGGCAGATGTCGCTATTGTATGTGTCGGCAACCATCCTACCTGCGATGCCGGCTGGGAACAAGCTCCCGTCATAAGTGAAGGAAAAGAAGCCGTCGACCGCCAGTCGCTACAACTGGATCAAGAAGATTTGCTTCTACAAGTTGCTCAAACTAATCCCAATACAATTGGAGTATTGATCAGCAGCTTTCCTTATGCCATCAATCGAGCTAACCAGACAGTACCCGCTCTGCTTCACCTCACCCAATGCAGTCAGGAGTTGGGACATGCTGTAAGCGATGTTATATTCGGACATTATAATCCGGCAGGCAGACTAACCCAAACCTGGGTAAAAAACATCACCGACCTTCCTCACATGATGGATTACGATATTACTCACGGCCGGACATATATGTATTTTAAAGAAAAGCCATTATATCCTTTTGGTTATGGACTAAGCTATACCCGCTTTAATTACTCTGGAACAACTCTCAATGACCGTGTTATTGAACGTGGCGATACCTTAAGGGTATGCTTCAACCTGAAAAATTCCGGCGATATGGATGGTGATGAGGTTGTACAACTTTACGTTTCCGCACGAAAACATACGGACAAAGATCCTATCAAGCAACTGAAAGCATTCCAGCGCATCAGTCTACGTAAAGGAGAAACGAAAAAAGTAGAGTTAACCGTCCCTTATACAGAGTTACAAATATGGGATGAAAAGCAGAACCGTTTCATTCTTTCTGACAAAGGAATGACACTGGAAATAGGAGCCTCATCATCGGACATCCGTTTACGGACAACATTCCGAACAGAAGAATAAACCTCCAGTCAATTAATAACAGAAAGGAGTTGTACCGCTACCACGATACAACTCCTTTTTTGATAGTTCAAAATTAGAAAACTCCAAGCTATACAGCCAAACTTACCATATTTAAATCGTTTTACTAGAGTGAAATGGTCGCTTCACCTAAATGGAAATAACGTTTCACAGTAATGAAACGATAGATTCAGCCTAATCAAACGTTATTTATATATTCAATTCAGTCATTGTTATACCACACACAATTATCAGAAAGCCCCGAAGCGCGAACTGTTACCTGATTCTCTCCCGACTGTAAAGGAACATTGTTCCATGTAGCCACACAGACCTCATCAGGCGTACATTTTCCCATACTTTTTCCATTCACAAACAACTCTGCATCACCACAATTGCTAAACACCTGAATGTCAACCGATGAATTCGACCTATTCTGACAACGCTTCGATGCGATATACAGCACTTTTTCTTTCTTGTTCCAATTTGCTTTATAAAAATAAAAAGCATCTTTCTTAATCTTCCGATCGTATGTCACCAGTCCCTTATCGTTTCGACCGAAAGTCGTGCCTTCTTTTCGACCGGACGCCGAGAAATCAAACATACACCAAACAAATTTACACCACAAAAACGGACGTGAAGCAAGCTGTTTCCAGTTCTCTATATGGTAATAAGTCTGCCAGTTTTCTGGATGCCACTGTCCCCACGGCTCTGGATGAATCAAGGAATCCGTCTGTTGAAACACATCCGCACCAGCACCGTATTCACTTATGCCCATACATCGCTGAGGATATGCCCGATGCTCCTTATCGATCCACTCACCCACCTCTTTACAATCGTCCCCATACCATCCGAAATAACGGTTGAATGCAATCAAGTCAGGTATTCCGTTCAAAGGATCTTCCTGGTTACTTGCCCCCGTTGTCGGTCATGATATATCCCATTTCTTAGCCAACTTGTTCAGTTCTTCTGCCATAGGGTTTGGATTTTCCAGCCATCCCGGGTTGATTTCATTAAAAAGTCCCCATGTCAAAATACAAGGATGATTATAATACTGACAAATCAGTTCCACTAATTGTTGCTTTAAATTTTCTCTATACAGAGGGTGGCTGACAAATACATTTACAAAAGGAATTTCGGCCCAGGCAATCAGTCCTCTCCTATCCATCAAATTATGCAACTGTTGTGCATGCGGATAATGCGCCAGTCGAACAGCAGTACATCCCATTTCCTGTATCAAGTTCAAATCCGATTCAAAATCTTCAGGACGAAAAGCCGATGCTCTTTCTGCACGGTCCTCATGATAATTGACTCCATGTATCGAATAGGACTTACCATTTAAGAAAAAGCCTTTATCCGGATCTGCTGAATAAAACCGGAAGCCAACATGTTCTTCCCGACGATCAATCTCTTTACCACCTCTTTTCAAAACGACAACTCCGGTATATAAATATGGATCATTAACTCCATCCCACAAATGCGGATTATTAAGTTCCATCTTCACCACGGCCTCCTTACCAGACACACTTGTTTCCTTACACCAAACAACTTTATGTTTCGCATCCAACAAAGAAAACTCAACAGAACAATCATTCAATGCCATTTCAGTTCCCGATAGCAATGCTTTCATTTCCAGTCCGGCATACTTTTCGGAAACATCACACTGAGTAAAGAAAACTCCAGATGAGCCATAAAATGTCGGATCAATACAGGCATCATCCGTATACAAAAGCTCCACGCCACGATTCAGCCCACCCCATATATTAAAATCGCCGCATATCGGAGCTATTTCCATAGTTTGAGCGTTACTCACCCTGATATCCAGTTTATGTTTTTCTCCTTTCCGAATCAGATGAGTCAGCTCTACGGTAAAAGAGGTATATCCACCTTTATGCTGAGCTACAAAATGATTATCCAAATACACATCAGCTACAGTTTGTGCAGCTTTTACGCGCAAGAAAACACGCTTAAAGTTCTCCGATGAAGGTACAACGATAAAACGTGAATAAGTTGACATTCCCCGATAATAATTCACATTACCAAACATCGCATCAGCAGCATTCCACGTATGCGGAAGATCAACCGTTACCTTATCCGCAGCCTGAGATTCATACCCGCGATTAAAAAACCATCCCCTATCTAATGACTCAACTTTCATTGCAGCCAGCTTCACCCCCGTAACACACCATAAAACAAGCAATATGCTCCACCTGATATTCCATCTGCCCATCTGTTTATCCTCCTTTATTACAATATATGATATTTTTCTATTTGTTCTATCCACAAGTCTGCCATCCGCTTATGTCCGGCAGGTGTCGGATGAATTCCGTCCCAAATCCAATAAGTATCCGGCAATTCCGGGTTTTCTTCCAGCAAACGGTGAAACATCGAAGCATATGGGATGAACACAGCTCCATAATCGGCTGCTATCTGTAAGGTTATTTTTCCCAGACGCTGTATCAGGCTATCCCGTAAAGCAAAATCTTCAGTCTTTTTCATATTTCCCGTACAAGCTGTAAATGGCTCACCCAATACAATCTTCACCTGCGGATTATCCTGACGCAGACTATCCAGTAAATTCCGATAAGTCTGTTCCCACGAAACAAAATCGAAAGCTCCATTGTCTTTTTTACCTAAATATTCATTCACATCATTCGTTCCTATCAAGACAGAAACTACATCAGCATGTATCGCAAGAGCATCTTCCTTCCACCGGTTCTTCAAATCGTTTAATGTATTTCCGCTGATACCCCGGTTGAAGAACTGATATTCTTGCTCAGGATAATTACTTTGATAGTAAGAAGCACACAGATACATATACCCACTTCCATAGATATGATTCATATCCCAATGATTGCGGACAGAAGAAGGTTGGGCACTTCCATCACTATTTCCCCAGTTGCCATCAGTAATGGAATCACCGATGAACAATATTTTAGGTCCTGCGGCCCAAACATTAACCCCGCCAATTAACAGAAAAAATAACCAGACAAAAAATTTCATAGTAAAATAAGATTATAGATTTTATTATTAGATACCTACTTTATTCAACAAAAATAATGTTTTCTATGTACGTTAAATCATAAAAGAACAGGGAAATAAACAGGTTTGAAACATTTGAATACCCTATTGGAAACATTTTAGCTCGTGACAGGAAACAAAAGAACGGATGCAGAAAATCAAAATCATGTATCTTTGTAATCGAAGTCAAGTAAAGACTTAGTAACTTTTTAACTTTAATGAATTATGCGAAACATTGGTATCTTACTTTGCGCCTTAGCTTGTTCTCTATGCGACACATTTGCTCAGGGTTATAAAAACCCGGTAATTCCCGGATTTCATCCCGACCCTAGCGTATGTAAAGCTGGCGATGACTATTATCTGGTAAACAGCAGTTTTCAATATTTTCCAGGAGTACCTCTCTTCCATAGTAAAGATTTGGTAAACTGGGAGCAGATAGGCAATTGCCTGACACGGGAATCACAACTTAACCTGAAAGGAGCCAATGGAGGAAGCGGTATCTTTGCTCCTACCATACGTTATCACGAAGGAGTATTCTACATGATTACAACCAATGTATCAGGCAAAGGTAATTTTCTGGTTCACACAACCGATCCCAAAGGAGAATGGTCGGAACCCGTATGGCTGGAACAAGGAGGAATCGACCCTTCTTTGTATTTCGAAAACGGTAAATGCTACATGGTAAGCAATCCGGACGGTTACATCAATCTGTGCGAAATAGATCCGATGACCGGAAAGCAGCTCACACCTTCCAAAAAGATATGGAACGGAACCGGAGGACGTTATCCGGAAGGACCACATATTTATAAGAAAGACGGCTGGTATTACCTGCTTATTTCAGAAGGAGGAACAGAAGTAGCACATAGCATCACCATCGCACGCAGCCGTTACATTGACGGACCATACGTAGGAAATCCGGCAAATCCGATTCTGACTCATGCTTGTCAGGCTGGAGAAACTAACCCTATCCAGGGTACAGGTCATGCCGATCTGGTAGAAGGTACAGACGGTTCATGGTGGATGGTTTGTCTTGCTTACCGTATCATGCCGGGATTCCATCATACCCTGGGGCGTGAAACTTATCTGGCTCCCGTACGCTGGGACAAAGATGCATGGCCCGTTATAAACGGAAATGGTACAATCCAACTGGACATGAATGTACCTACTCTTCCACTTCAGACAGTAAAGCAAAAACCCGAAACCATCACTTTCGAGAACAAACAATTATCTCCCGAATGGATGTACCTGCAAAATCCTGATATGCAGAACTATGAATTCAAGAACGGAAACCTCCGTCTGAAAGCAACTCCGGTTTCTTTGAATGAGCAAAAGAGCCCGACTTTTGTCGCTATCCGGCAAGAACACTTCAATATGGAAGCCGCTACTTCTTTGGAATTAAAAGATGCACAAGCAAATGATGAAGCTGGTATCAGTGTATATATGGAATACCACTCACACTACGATTTGTTCGTCCGTCAGAACAAGGATAAAAGCCGTTCGGTTGTCCTTCGCTACAAACTGGGAGAATTGGAACATATCGAAAAGGAGATGCCGCTAAACAGTAAAGGAAACATAGAACTGAATATTAAATCGGACATAAACTTCTATTACTTCGGCTATACAGAAAACGGTATTTATCATGAGCTGGGAAAAATGAATACCCGTTATCTCAGCAGCGAAACAGCTGGAGGATTTACAGGAGTCGTACTCGGACTATATAGTGTATCTGCTTCCACACAATCGAAAGCGTATGCCGACTTCCGATACATGAAATATAAAGGAGAATAAACATGAGAAAACTATACCTGTATATATTAGGAATATTCCTGATTCTTCCTTTTGCCATACAGGCACAAACGGAAAAGAGAATCAAGATAGCTTGTGTAGGCAACAGCATTACCGAAGGATTTCTGTTGAAGAATCCTTCGGAAGAAAGTTATCCGGCTGCCCTTCAGAAATTACTGGGAAACAATTACGAAGTAGGCAACTTTGGCGTGACTGCCCATACATTGAGCCTGAAAGGAGATTTGCCTTATATGAAAACCACACGTTTTCAGGAAGCGCTGGATTTTCTGCCCAATATCGTAACCATCAAACTTGGAACCAATGATTCCAAGCCGCAGAACTGGCAGCATCGTGCTACATTCAAGGACGATCTGAACCTGTTGATCGATAAATTCCAGGCACTTGCATCACATCCTCGCATCTACCTTTGTCTGCCTATTCCTTCTAACCGTAAAGAATGGGGCATCAACGACAGTATCATTGTAAACGGAATCATTCCATATATCCGGGAAGTTGCAGCCGAAAGAAGCTTACCCGTGATCGACCTCCATACAGCAATGCTTCCTTATTACCCACAACTCTACGTCGACGGAGTGCATCCCGACAAGTACGGAGCTGCTATTATTGCTGAAACATTGTATAAATGTATTACCGGAGAAGAACCTCATCCAACTCCAGGACGCAGTGACCAAACATTGTGGTACGACGAACCTGCTGCACAGTGGGAAGAAACTCTTCCGTTAGGCAACGGCAGACTGGGTATGATGCCCGACGGAGGAATCGGCAAAGAACATATTGTTCTGAATGAAATCAGCATGTGGAGTGGATCGGAAGCCAATTATCTGAATCCCGACGCTTCCAAAAGCCTGCCCGAAATACGTCGGCTGTTATTCGAAGGAAAGAACAAAGAAGCACAAGAACTGATGTATACCAGCTTTGTTCCTAAGAAACCGGAAAAAGGAGGAACGTATGGAGCCTTTCAGATGTTGGGCGATTTATTTTTAGAGCATCAGTACGGAGTACATGAAAAGGATGTTCCTGCTGATTACCGTCGCTGGCTGGATTTAAGTAAGGGAATCGCATACACAACTTTCTCCCGCGGGAATGTAAATTATGTGCGCGAATACGTCATTTCACGTGATAAAGATGTCATGCTGATACACCTGAAAGCAAACGTTCCTGGTTCCATCAATTTCAAAATGAATTTGAGCCGTCCGGAAAGAGGAAGCGTACGCAAACTGGCTGAAGGAAAACTGGAACTGTATGGTAGTCTGGACAGTGGTTCCTCGCAAGCAGGTGTCCGTTATGCTGCCATTGCCGGAATAACATGCAAGGGCAGGCAGACAAATCAGTCGACTGACGAACAGTCTATCACTGTACAAAATGCGGACGAAGCATGGATTGTAGTATCGGCAAAGACCTCCTTTCTGGCAGGAGAAATTTATGAAACGGAAGCAGACCGAATACTCAACGATGCATTGAAAAGCAATCTCTGCGAAACTGTATCGGAAGCAATCCTAAGTTACCAGGCTCTGTTCAACCGTGCAGGAATCCGTCTGCCCGAAAATGAAGCCGTTTCACATCTGACTACCGATCAGAGAATTGAAAGATTCCAGCAGCAGGACGATCCTTCGCTGGCTGCTCTTTACTATAATTACGGACGTTATTTGCTGATAAGCAGTACACGTCCGGGAAGCCTGCCTCCTAACTTGCAAGGACTTTGGGCTAACGAGCCGGGAACTCCCTGGAATGGCGACTATCATACGAACATCAATGTACAAATGAACCACTGGCCGGTAGAACAAGCTAATCTATCGGAACTATATCTACCACTGGTTGACTTAGTGAAACGTCTGGTTCCCAGCGGAGAAGAAAGTGCAAAAGCCTTTTACGGTCCGCAAGCAAAAGGCTGGGTACTCCACATGATGACCAATGTATGGAACTATACTGCTCCCGGAGAACATCCATCATGGGGAGCAACGAATACCGGAGGAGCATGGCTTTGCGCACACTTGTGGGAACATTATCTTTTCAGTGGCGACCGGAACTATCTGGCGGATATTTACCCGATTATGAAAGGAGCTTCAGAGTTTTTCTACTCTACCATGGTACGCGAACCCAAACACGGATGGCTCGTTACAGCTCCCACTTCTTCACCCGAAAATGCTTTTTATCTACCGGGAAAAGACCGTACGCCTATCAGTGTATGTATGGGTCCGACAATGGATATCCAACTAGTACGTGAACTTTACACCAACGTGATAGAAGCTTCACATATTCTGCATACAGATACTGCTTATGCTGAAGCTTTGCAAGAGGCCATCGGGTTATTGCCACCTCACCAGATAAGCAAGAAAGGATACCTGATGGAATGGCTGGAAGATTACGAAGAAACGGATATTCATCACCGTCATGTATCTCACCTGTATGGTCTGCATCCGGGAAACCAGATTTCGGTTCTTAAAACTCCCGAGCTGGCAGAAGCCTGCCGGAAAACCTTAAACCGACGAGGGGACGAAGGTACAGGATGGAGTCGTGCATGGAAAATCAACTTCTGGGCACGACTGGGCGACGGCAACCGTGCATATAAGCTGTTCCGCAGCCTGCTTTACCCAGCATATACGGCTCAGAACCCCACACAACACGGAAGTGGAACATTCCCTAATCTCTTTTGCTCACACCCACCCTTTCAAATGGATGGCAACTGGGGAGGAACTTCAGGTATCAGCGAAATGCTGTTGCAAAGTCAGGATGGCTTCATCCACCTGCTTCCCGCCCTGCCTGATTCCTGGAAAGACGGAAGCTTTTACGGACTAAAAGTAAGAGGAGGCGCCACAGTCGATCTTGTATGGAAAGATGGAAAGCCGGTACAGGCAACCATCACCGGAGGATGGCAGAACAATCTGAAGATGAAATGGCCCCAAGGAGTCAAAAAAGTACTCCTCAACGATACAACCTGTCGCACAGACTCTTTCATTCCGTTCACTGTAAAACAAGGACAATGTATTACGTTCATATTCGAATAACTGATAAACAAACTATAACAACTAAAAAATAATTGACCATGAAAAACTTCAAGAAACTGGCACTGGCATCTGTGTTATGTACTGGTGTCTGCCTGACAGCAGGAGGACAAAAGCCGGCTCCGGCTATTCCCTCCGATCCGGTTATCGAGGCACATATTCAGGAATGGCTGAAGAAAATGACACTCGAAGAAAAAATCGGCCAGATGTGTGAAATCACCATCGACGTAGTAAGTGACTTCGAAGCTAGCAAGAAAAACGGATTTACACTGAATCCTGCCATGCTCGACACTGTAATTGGTAAATATAAGGTAGGTTCATTGCTGAATGTTCCGCTGAGTGTGGCACAGAAAAAGGAAAAATGGGCTGAAGCAATCAAACAGATTCAGGATTTGTCCATGAAAGAAATCGGCATACCTTGTATCTATGGTGTCGACCAGATTCACGGAACTACCTATACACTCGATGGAACCATGTTCCCGCAAGGCATCAATATGGGAGCAGCTTTCAACCGTGAACTGACAGAAAAGGCTGCAGCCATTTCGGCATACGAAACTAAAGCCGGCTGTATCCCCTGGACCTATGCTCCGGTAGTCGACTTGGGACGTGATCCACGCTGGTCGCGTATGTGGGAGAACTACGGAGAAGACTGTTACGTAAACGCTGAAATGGGTAAGGCTTCTGTCAGAGGTTTTCAGGGAAGTGATCCGAATCATATCGGCGAATATAATGTGGCAGCCTGCATGAAACATTACATGGGATATGGTGTTCCTGTTTCGGGTAAGGACCGTACACCTTCTTCTATCTCACGCAGTGATATGCGCGAAAAGCACTTCGCCCCGTTCCTTGCAGCTATCCGTCAGGGAGCACTGAGTGTAATGGTTAACTCAGGTGTAGACAATGGCATACCTTTCCATGCTAACCGTGAATTGCTGACCGAATGGCTGAAGGAAGATTTGAACTGGGACGGTATGATTGTGACCGACTGGGCAGATATCAACAATCTGTGTACACGCGACCATATTGCAGCAACCAAGAAAGAAGCTGTCAAGATTGCCATCAATGCCGGAATCGACATGTCGATGGTTCCCTACGAAGTAAGCTTCTGCGACTACTTGAAAGAACTGGTACAAGAAGGTGAAGTTCCCATGAGCCGCATCGACGATGCCGTAGCCCGCGTATTACGTCTGAAGTACCGTCTGGGACTGTTCGAAAATCCATATTGGGATATCAAGAAATACAACAAATTCGGTTCTGAAGAGTTTGCCCGTGTTGCTTTACAGGCCGCCGAAGAATCAGAAGTACTGTTGAAGAATGAAGGCAATATCCTGCCACTTGCCAAAGGAACAAAAATCCTGCTTGCCGGTCCAAATGCCAACTCCATGCGCTGCCTGAACGGAGGATGGTCGTACAGCTGGCAAGGACATCTAGCTGACCAATGTGCCGGTGCTTACAACACAATCTACGAATCTCTATGCAACAAGTATGGTAAGGAGAACATCATCTACGAACCGGGCGTGACTTACGCTCCTTATAAAAACGATAACTGGTGGGAAGAAAACCAGCCGGAAATCGAAAAATCAGTTGCCGCAGCCAGTCGTGCCGATGTGATTATTGCCTGCATCGGAGAAAACTCTTACTGCGAAACTCCGGGTAATCTGACCAACCTGACCATGTCGGAAAACCAACGCAATCTGGTAAAAGCTCTTGCTGCAACCGGAAAGCCAGTCATTCTGATATTGAATCAAGGTCGTCCGCGTATCATCAACGATATTGTTCCACTGGCAAAAGCCGTAGTCAACGTCATGCTGCCCAGCAACTATGGTGGCGATGCACTTGCCAACCTGCTTGCCGGCGATGCCAACTTCAGCGGAAAGATGCCTTTCACCTATCCTAAATATATCAATGCATTGGCAAACTACGACTATAAGCCTTGCGAAAACATGGGACAGATGGGCGGAAATTACAACTACGACTCGGTAATGGATGTACAGTGGGAATTCGGATTCGGTCTGAGTTACACAACTTACAGCTACTCAAATCTGAAAGTCGACAAAACTTCATTTACAGCCGATGACGTGCTGACAGTCAGCGTCGATGTTACCAATACAGGAAAAGTTGCCGGAAAAGAAAGCGTACTGCTTTATTCAAAAGATTTGGTAGCAAGCAGCACTCCCGACAACATCCGTTTGCGTAATTTCGAAAAAATCGAACTCAATCCGGGTGAAACCAAAACCGTAACCATGCAACTGAAAGGCAGTGATCTGGCATTTGTTGGTTACGACGGTAAATGGCGTCTGGAAAAAGGTGATTTCAAACTGAAATGTGGCAACCAATGGACAGATATTCAATGCAGCGAAACCAAAGTCTGGGACACACCAAATAAATAATTTTCCAGAAAGTATTCATTTGATAATCAATAAGTTTTAAAGTTTCCCTCGCCTATTCGTATTAGTTGAAAAAACTTAACGGAAAAGGCGAGGGATTTTTGTACAATTTTAAAAAAAACATCAAGATAAATCAGACAAAAGATGCTGTTCCTTTTAATAAAAGATCTGCATCTTTTTATTTTTAGACTCTTTGCTCATTCCTTCTTATCCCATCATATACTTTAATTTAGACATTGAATTAATCATATAAAACTACTTTACTTCTGTTTCTTGTATCTGCATAAAATATCAGCAGGGGAATAAATAAACAATAGTTCGTTAAAAATTCGCCAAGCCTAAGCGGCTCTGGCAGTAAATAAAA
>OHAT01000657.1_pt1 | contig 34122 bp, 38 predicted proteins | sample 1577141 | NCBI WGS metagenome assembly OHAT01 (sample SAMEA3541578, study PRJEB24748) | human gut metagenome | biome: human gut; feature: human-associated habitat; material: faeces | place: China | collected 2012 | reverse complement strand
AATGCATAATGTACCAGATTATAGAGGTATGTTTCTCCGTGGACTAGGTGGTAATAGTGCAGATTTAGGTGAACTTCAAAACTATGCTTTAATAGAACATACTCATGAAATTACAATGCCTGCATCTCATGGTAAATCTGGGAATGGTGGTATTCCTAGATTTAGTGATGGTGATGTATGGTCTAATAATAAAACTAAATTAACTACTGGTATAACTGATGATATTCCTATAGCTAATGAAGTAAGACCAATTAATAAGGCAGTTCGTTATTTTATTAAGGCTAAATGACTTCTTTAGGAAGTGGAGATAGTCTTGAAGTTGGTATGGTTATTGCCTGGACACTAGCAACTAATCCTTCAGACAATTATCTCGAATGTAATGGTCAATCAATAGACAGCACTAAATACCCTAAATTATATGAACTAATGCATAATGTACCAGATTATAGAGGTATGTTTCTCCGTGGACTAGGTGGTAATTCTGCTAGTCTAGGAGTTACTCAGGGAGATGCTATTCGTAATATAGTTGGTTCTCTTCCTGTAAATGACAACGTTGGATTTCCAACATCTACAGGAGCTTTTTACTATGGTTACTCATTTAGTTATGGTCCTAAAGATGAGAATGGCACAGTAGGTGGTATCTATTATTTTGATGCAAGTAGAGTTGTTCCAGTAGCAGTAGAAAATAGACCTATTAATAAATCAGTTCGTTATTTCATTAAAGCCAAATGACTTCTTTAGGTAGCAGTTTTTCTGTGCCAATAGGCGGTATTATTGCTTATACAGGTTCTCTAAATACTTTGCCATTAAACTATCATATTTGTGATGGAACAAATGGTACTCCAGATTTAAGAGATCGTTTTATTGTTGGTGCAGGTAGTTCTTACAATCTTAATACTATTGGTGGTACAAGTACAAATATACTTGCACTAAATCAATTACCTAATTTAGCAGATTTTCTTAATAAAACTATTGCGGTTCAAGGAAATAATCAAGTTAATGGTTCTAATAATTTAGTTAGTAATTTACCAATTAGAGCTTGGTCATGGGAGTATTTTCAAAAAAATGAAGGAAATACACATGGTTATTTCAAAAATGCCTTTGCTACTATTCCAGGAACTAGTACTTCTTTTGGACAACCAATAGAAAATAAGCCACCATATATGGCTTTATATTGGGTTATGCGTATAAAATAAAAAGCAGTTCATTGAACTGCTTTTTTTTACATTTTTTATTTACATGGTGTGAAATAAACTCCATTATTACCACCACTAAAGGTGATAACATCACCTTTAGATACAGGTATAATATTATAATTTTGTTCATCTCTATTATAAGCACAATCCCAATATAACCATGCTGTAGAAACTAAAATATTATTAATATATAATCGCATACCATAATTATATATTCCTCTGTAAATATTTATCCAACCGTTATTAGGACATTTAAATCCACTACTTATACGTTGAACTTTAGTGAAATCTGGTGTATTAAAAGAGGATATCTTACTTCCTAAAGAATTTATTTAGCTTTTATAAAGTAACGAACAGCCTTGTTAACAGGACGATTTTCTTCCGCTGTAGGAACGACTCTACTTATATCAAAAGCTAAACCTTTACCAATATAACTATAATATGAACCACTATTATCTACAGATTGTCCTCCTAAATCAAAAATATAGAAAGCACCTGTTCCATATTCAAATCCAGCTACTGTTGGAACATTTGTTGTATAAGTTTTTCCTGTTATATTACGAATAGCATCACCTTGAAGTTCTCCTAAACTAGCAGAATTACCACCTAATCCTCTTAGAAAAACACCTCTATAATCTGGAGTATTATGCATTAAAGCATAGAGCTTAGGGTATTTACTACTATCTATAATTTGACCATTACATTCTAAATAGTTATCTGAAGGATTAACAGATAACGTCCAAGCTACTACCATTCCTATTTCTAATCCATCAGTACTATTTCCTAAAGAAATTATTAATATTCTATAACAACATATCCATAATCAAATATAGGCGTATTAATAAATACGCCTATATTTATGTCTGAATCGAATGAGTTTTATTTTTTGAAATTTGCATATAATTCATCTATCGCTTTTATTTGACTTTCTTGTAAAGTATGGGCATACAAATTTAATAATATATCTGGATTTGCCCAACCACCTAATTTTTGGATATCTACGATAGCAACTTTATTATGAATGAGATTTGTAGCAAAAGTATGTCTTGTGCTATGAATATGCAAGTCCTTTGGTAATCCTAGACGCTTCAATCTTTTTTTCATATTCTGTAAAAGATTATTAGGATTGTAAACATCGCCTTTTTTAGTACAAAATACAAGATTATACATATTAGTATATTTATGCTTAGAAAAATATTCTTCTTGTTCTTTTTTTAGTATTAATAACTTATTCATTAATTCTTGTGGCAATGGTATAACTCTAATCGAAGATTTATTTTTAGGAATAGCTTTTAGTTTAGGTTCATTGTTAACGACAACTAAAACTTGACTTACGAATATAGTATTATTGGAAAAATTAACTTTGTCCCAACTAAGCCCTAATATCTCGGATCTTCTTGCTCCTGTGAAAAATAATAATTCATATGCTAAATGATATCTATAATTTTTAGAATTATTCAAAAATAATACTTGTTGTTCTTTAGTAAAAACATTTTTAGGTACATTAATAATCCTAATATTCTCTGTATATGAGGCTACATTTTCTTTTACAATATTTTCTCTAACAGCTTGATTTAAACAAGAGATTATAAGTGAACGTATTTTATTAACAGTCCAATTAGATAAACCTTTTTTCTTCGTACATAAAATAGATTTATTCCCATATTGTAACAAATTAGATAAAAATTCTTGTATATCTCTAGTTGAAAGATTTTGAATAAATCTTCTGCCTATATTAGAAGGTCTTACATGAATATTAATATAGGTTAGACATACGTTTCTTGTAGTGATTTCATGTTTAGGATATTTGTATATCATATACCAGTTATACATATAATTACCAAAAGTTACATTTTTGCGTTTCATAAAAAACACTCCTTTATTTTTGTATTATTATACATAAAGGAGTGTTTTTTTACTAAGTGAATAACATTTTAGTTTTTAAATGCTATTTCTTGTTTATTCCATCTATCCATAAACCACTGATAAATTTCTAGTTCATTTATAGAAATATTGGTTACATCAGATATATATTGCCAATCATCACTATTAGCCATCATTCTCATAGCAATTTTTTGAGCTACTTTTTTAGTAAATTCAATATTTAAATTTTTTATATTTTCTTCAAGATAATCTATTACTCTACCTAAAGCCTCTGTAAAACATAACATATAATCATGAAAAAGTTCATTTACTACACTATGCTTTAAAGTTTGAAAAATTTTTTCTAAATATAGCGTTTGATTATTTTCTTTTGATATAAAATCTCCAACTTCATCTATATCATAACAATCTAATAAATTTATAGGATATTTTGAAATATCATTTCCATTTTTTTTACTAAAGAATATCCGACAAACACCTTCGTGAACTAATTCTTGTATTTTTATATCCATGTCTTGATTATACCTATAGATTTTAAATATATTATCTAACCTATTTTTAACAATATTTTCTTCAATATCACATAATTTAAATTCTGCTATACTTGTCATTTCAGAGATATATTTTTTATTTTTATTATCTCTTAACATATTATAGGCAATGTTGGTTGCAACTTCATCTTCAAGTATAGTATTATTTTTTTCTATTTTTGTTTCTAAATACCAAACCAAATTATTCATCATAGACACTAAATTACTATATGTGTAAAAGAAATATAAATCTCTAAAATTATCATGAGTTAATGTTTGCAATTCTTTTCTAAGAAATACGATTTCTGATTTATCCGCAGATAAAATATTACCTACTACATTTAAATCTTCTATCTCATCAATTAAATATGTTGGTGGATTTTCATATTTTGAATCTAATAATAGTTTATGAGTAACTTCAAAAGCTATATCGCTTATTTTTATATCTAAACTTTGATTTCGCAATATTGTGTCTTCTATCATAATATCATCTCTTTCATTTATTTTATCTTAATTGTAGCATATTACTAAATAAATATTAATTATTATGATTTATTTTAATATCCTCAATATAAAAGATATCATTACTGATTAATCTTAGTTTTAAGATAATTTCATACTCAAATTTATGTTTAAATATTACTAAAGAACTATCTATATCGATATCATTCAAAATAAAGCCATAACTTTCAAAAGTAGCTAATAAATTAGTTGTATTCATTATTTTTAGTTTTAAGGCTTTAATCTCATTAATTATTTTGTTGTTTAATTTAGTCATGTATATCTTCCTTTCTACCTATGCGACTGTTTTTTTTGTTGATTTTCGCACGTCTTGAGATAATGGCAGAAGGGAAAAAAAACAAGGGTAGCGAAGCTATTCATTTCACCCTTGTTTTTTTGGAATGAATGCCATTATAGTGCGAGCAGAAAAGCGACAAAAAGTTATTTTATCATTGTTTTAAATTTAAATCCGCAGGATTATTTTTATCATTTACTATATTTATTTTGTGTTCGAATCGAACACAATTTGGTTAAAAGTACATTCTAAAAATTAAATATAATTACTAAAAAAATGTGTTCGAATCGAACACATTTTTTAGTTACTGACAAAAAGTTCAGCTTTTTTTGCCTATTTTCATCGAACACAAAACCATTTTAAACTCACAAACCCTTGATATATAAGGATAAAAAAATTTTTTCATTTTTTCAAAAGTCGATACTTTTAAAATTCACTTCCATGATACCATAGTTTTAACAGGGATTTAGGAGGCGTTCAAATGAACAAAAAAGCATTTTTAGAATGGGAGTTGATTTTATATTCATCTATCATGTTAATACTTTGTCTTGTAGGGATATTTTCTTTTACAAATTATGCTATGGCTAAGTTTGATATACAAAAAGAACAAATAAACAATTTAGATGTAGCATTAGAAAGATATAGCACAGACCATTTAATGATAAAAGATGTATATATAGATAACGAAAATAATATTGTAGATAAAAAGCAAAAAACATATCCTGAAAAATTAGATGAACTAATAGATTTAGGGTATATAAACCATATTGAAAATATAGATGACTTTGAATATAAACCATATAAAAAAGACAACTATTATATTTACTATGAACTAAAGATAAAAAAGCCGTTATCTAACTCTTATTATATAAGCGAAGGTAGTAAACGAAGTGAATATATAGCAAAGGAAGACTAAGAAATGTTATTAATGAAAATACTTATTGCTATTAATATTTTATATTTAATCATTGAAGATTTTCGCACAAAGACAGTTAGTATCTATTATTGTATCAGTCTATTTACGTTAAGTACCACATATGCTATATTCTCTAATTTTAATATTGTATGTTATCTAAACAATTTATTATCTGGAACATTATTTTTGGTGTTTATCTATGCTTCATCAATTAAACTAAAAAATTGCAATAATATTAATATTACTTTTGTTAATGAGGATAATCGCCTAGATAAAGGACTTTCGTATTTACCAATAATATTTTTAGGTTATGTAATATACAAAATCTTTGATTTTGATGATATATTTGCTAATTATTTAATAACATTTCAAAATAGCATGGATTTTTTATCATTACCACTGTGCATTCTAACATGTTTGATAATATTTATTCAGGTTTTAAGATGCTTTAAATCAAATAAGCAAATAATAACCAGCATGGGAGATGGAGATATTTGGGCAATGATGGGGATAGTTGGCTTTATACCTTTAGGTGAATTTTTTATCATAATATTTTTAGCTAATATCACATTCATTTTAATTTACACAACAAGGAGATTTTTATGCAGCTAGGATTTAACCGAGTCAATTTTATAAAAGACATTATTAACAATAAATTTAATGGTAATATAACAAAATGTGCAATAGAATTATCCTTATCTAATAGTTATCTGCACGCTGTAATTTATGATACTAAAAATAAAGGTGGCATAAAGTTATTAAATGCTATTATTAATTATTGTACTAAAAACAAAATAGATTATCATAAATATATTTTTATAAATTTAGGAGAATGAAATGAGTATTAAAGACTTTTTAAAACCAGCACCATACATTAATAACACAAATCCCATAAATCCCTCTGATAGGGCAAAAGATGATTATGATGTTGAATTATCTAAATTAACCAATGATAGATTTAATCTTTTGCGATTAGTGGCAATTTTAGCTTTTGTTATAGTTATAATGGCAATTTCATTAATTTACTTTGCTACAAAATCTGAAATTAAACCATATATAGTAGAAGTAGATACACAAACGGGAATAGTTAGAAATGCAGGCTATCTACAAGAACAAAAATATGAACCACAAGAGGTAGCTAAAAAATATTTTATAACAGATTTTATCAAAAAAATGCGAGAAATACCTTTAGACCCTGTGCTATATAAAAGGAATATTAACTCATCTTATGCCTTTTTAAGTAGAGATGCTATGGGAAAATTAAATCATTATCTACAATCTGAAGATATCGCTAAAACATTAGGTCATAAGACAGTGCAAGTAAAAATAAATGTTATTTTGCCACTCACAGAGAGCAATAATTCCTATCAAGTCAGATGGGTAGAAACAAGATATAGTTTAGATACAGGAAATAAAGAAACTGTAGAAATGTCTGGAGTATTTACCATTGCCATAAAACCACCAGAAAATGAAGAAATGGCATTAAAAAATCCACTTGGCATATATATAACAGATTTTTCATGGGATAAAGAAGCTGTAAAACAAGATAAAAATAAGAAGTAGGAGAGGTAATTATGAATAGAAAAATAGCTGCAATTTTAGCAGTATTAATGATAAATAGTTATCAAATAACAAATGCAAACGCAAATGAAAATATCACAGTAAATGAAATAAAACAAGATATAACAAAGCTTAATGAACACAAAGATAATAAAGACTATGATGTAGAACAAGCTGTAGCTGAGCTTTATGAAAAAATAAGTGATTTAGAGGCTAAATTAGAAGTTGAAGTAGACCTTGCCACCAAAGATAAAGACGCTAAAATAACTGATTTACAAACAAAACTAGATAATATCACTAAAGAAAAGCAATCCGTAAAAGAATATTTAAATGACCTTAAGCAAAATCCTCCAGAAAATAAAGTAAATGAATTACCAAAATTAACTTATGATGCACCAAAACAAACTACTAAAGATTATGTAATTTTGCCACCTAATTCTTCAAGAGCTAATAACTATATTCAAGATGGCAAAAATGCTCAGGGCTATGCTCGTATGGTATTTTCTTATGGACCAGAACAAGTATATAAGATTTACTGCAAAATAGGTTATCTAACAGATATTAAATTTAAAGATAATGAAAAAATAACTTATGTGGGTGGTGGAGATACTGCTCAATGGTTAATAGACCACGCTACAGTAGAAAACACATCTCATTTGTATGTGAAACCTATAGCTAATAATATATCTACAAATGTAATTGTAAATACGGATACAGGTCATATTTATCAAATACTATTAAATTCTGGCGATTGGTTTAACCCTATGGTTAGCTGGAGTTATGGAAATGAAGATGACATTCAAAAACAAATAAAACAATCTATGGATAATGCCTATATTGAAAAAGATAATATTAAGCCAGAAAATATAAGTTTTAATTACAAAATTAAAGGCAATAAAAATATAGATTTTATGCCAACAGCTGTATTTAATGATAAACGAAAAACATATATTAAATTTAAAGAATTAGATACATTACCTGTTTTATTTATTAAAGACAAAGATAAAAAATTAATCTTAGCCAACTATAAAACTTCTAATAATACTTTTATTGTAGAAACGATATTTGATGAAGCCATTTTAAAATCAGCTGATGAAGAAGTAACTATTACAAGGAAAGATTGATATGAATATATTAGACAAGGTTCGTCATAAAGACACAACTTATTTAACAAACAATATAAAAGATAATCAGCCTGCTGAAACCTTAGGTGAAGCACTGAAAAAAGATGAAGAAGACATAGATAATCTACAAACCACTACACAAACATCAACTGTTAATAAAAAAGTAGTTATAGGATTATTTTTATTCTTTATGACTGTAGCTGTAACCGTATTTATTTTTAGTTCAGATGATTCTTCCGATGAGAAAAAAGAAAATAAACCCAAGGTTGAAGTTGCAGATACTCAAAATGATTATAATGTAGCCAAAACAGGTAGCGTAGATACAATTCCAGATAATTATGATTCTCTAGCTAAACACGAACAACAACCAAATAAAAATATTAATAATCAAAATCAAGCTCAATATGTACAAAAAAGACCAGCAACTAATTCAAGTAATAATACTAATTATTATCCAGAAAATAATAATGAAGTTCACTATTCAAGACCTGTACCAATATTACAAAGCCAGCCTCCTAGTTATATACCTAAGCAACAAACATCTAATACAGCCAATACTACTTCTATAAATTCATCAAATACAAATAATGAACAAAAACAAGATGAAAAAAATATATTTGCAGCAGCTATAAAATTTATGTCATTTAACCAAGATAACCAAGATGAAAATACAAGTGAAACAGTAACTACTGAAAATCCTACTAATAATACATTTTCCTATCCTCAAGTTAATAATATAAACGAAAATACTATTTTAGCAGGAACCTTAATCAATGCTACTCTTTTATCAGGCATTAACAGTCAAATCGGTGGGCAAATAATGGCTCAAATTAATAATAATATCTATGACTCTTTATATGGAAATAATTTATTAATTCCTGCTGGTAGCAAAATTATAGGTCAATATGAAAGTGCCATTAAGCAAGGACAATCAAGAGTAGATATATCTTGGAATACACTTATTTTTCCTAATGGAGATACCTATAATGTTGAAAATATGTTTAAATCAGTAGATGCTCAAGGTTATGCAGGTATAAAAGGAGATGTCAATAATCACACGGGAAAACAAATAGGAGCTGGTATATTAGCTAGTGCTATTGGAGCTTTAGGAAACATAGCTACTGGTAATAATTACAGTGAATATGGCTGGAGAAATAGTGGCGATTTAGCAGCTCAAGGAGCAGCTACAAGTCTTATAAATACAGCATCTAAGCTATTTGAAAAGCAAATGAATATCGAGCCAGAAATAACTGTTAATCCAGGAACATCAATTAATATCATGACAATTACTAATCTGGTTTTTTAATGGAGGTTTGTTATGCAAAATCCAATTAATAGATTTATAACCTTTCTATCAATAACCGTTTTATTTACCTTTATAGGGATATTTGTAGCTACTCAACAAGTAGCTTATCACTGCGAATATGATAGTGCTTTAGGACAAGGGTTTCAAATTACAAATAATATTGTTTTATATAAACCATGGATGTTTATTATCTGGTATATACACGCTTCAGATATAATTCCTACAATTATTCATAACGCTGAAAACAGCATCTATATTTGTATATTACTAGGTATGAGTATATCACTATTTATCATAAGGCGAAAATCTCCAAATACCTCTCATGGCTCAGCCACTTGGGGAGGTAAAAGAGATATAAAAAAAGCCCATTTCAAAGCTAAAGAAGGTGTAATTTTAGGAATTAATCCTTTTACTTATACAAAAAACTTAATCTATAAACAAACATATCTGCTGCAATATGACATCAATGAAAAATCTCATACACTTCTTGTTGCCCCTACTCGTACAGGAAAAGGTGTAGGCGTTATTATTCCTACACTATTAACATGGAAAGAATCCGTTTTTGTTCTAGATATCAAAGATGGTGAAAACTGGGATTACACAGCTAGCTTTAGACGCAAAGGTTTAAAGCAAAAAGTACTAAATTTTAATCCTTTAGATACAAAGGGAATAACTGCTCGTTGGAATCCTATTGCTGAAGTCCAGTATAGAACAGATAGGGAATACGCTGATGTTATGACCATAGCCAATATGATAGCAGACCCTACAGGAAAAATGGCAAATGACCCTAAAAGCAAGCACTGGGTACTCACAGCATCAGCATTAATTGAAGCTGTTATTATGCACTTATTATATGTCCATGATAAAGAACATAAACCTGTACCTAATATGGGAGATGTAACTAGATTTATTTCTTCATCATCACGGTCTTTCGATGAGGCTATAACTGAAATGATGTATTATCAGCATATCACACCAGAAGAAGCATTTTCAGATGATAATATCTTTCAAAAAATTTATGGAGATTATGTAGAAATTAATGCTTTTAATGATAGTTTTTTAGAAACTGAAGAAACTGATAGTCTAAAACTCAGAAAAATACGCTCTGATATTTTAAATATTTCAGAAGATGATTTAGATAAAAACTCATATTATAACGATTACAGCAAGTTCTTAAATTTTAGTGAAATTAAAGCATATTTTAAAGATGATTATCAAAATCTAGATTTTGAAATGAAACCTTATTGTTTTTTATTAACTCACCCAAGAGTTGCCTCTGGAGCTTATAAAATGGCATCTCGAGCCGAAGAAGAACAGTCTTCTGTATTATCTACAGCAGCTACAGGATTTCAGCTTTATCAAGACCCTGTAATTTCTAAAAATACGGCTGTAAGTGATTTTAAACTTGATGATGTAATGAACTATGAAAAAGCTGTATCACTGTACCTTGTAGCTTCATCAGCAGATAGAGCAATTTTACAACCAATATTTCGCTTGATGCTAGATTTCTTTTTACGACGCAATATGAAAAATTTAACTGAACGAAAAAAGCATAAATGCCTACTATTATTAGATGAGTTCCCTCAAATAGGTAAAATTGACCAATTTGAAATGGCTATAGCTACTATGGCAGGCTATCAACTTCGTTCTTTAATCATTATTCAGAATTTAAGTCAGCTATACAGCATCTATGGCAAAGACACCTCGATTATCTCGAACTGTGCCGTAAGGGTATTTTACACGCCCAACGATGATAATACACCAAAAGTAATATCAAACATGTTGGGTAAAGAAACTATAACCGTAACCTCTAAATCTGAAACCAATAATTTATTAAAGAAAAACAAATCATGGCAATCTACTGCTAGAGATTTAATGACAGTCGATGAAGTATTAAATCTTCCTGAAAGTCAAGAGATTGTTTTTATCAATGGTAAACGCCCTATTTTGGCTAAAAAGCTTTTATATTACAAAATCCCTTTCTTTTTAAATAGGGTATCTATATGGCAAAAAGAAGATAACAATGTACTTAATCCTAAGTACCCACCACTTTTAAAATCAGATTATTGTACTATCGTGGATAGTTATACTAAGTTATTACCCAAAGCTGTAGAAAAAGGAAAATTAAATTCATTAAGCAATAACATAACGCTAAAAAAGAATACTAAAAAAATTAATAGTAAATTAAGCGTTATCAGTTTGTATATATCAACAATCAAAAATAAAATAAAAACCTTATTAGCTAAGAAAAAACAACAACCAGAAAAAATAGCACAGCCTAATTTTGTAGTTAAAGACAGTATAAATGAACTGCAAAAACCTAAAACCAAGACATCTATTACTTCAGCTGAAGAAATCCCTGTAACAGCTATAGAAGATATACAACAAATTGAAGAATTAGAACCTATACAAAATGAAAGTGAGGATAATATGAATATGTTAGAAACTAAAACTGATGAACAAATACCAGGAATGGGTGATTTAATAACTAAACAAAATACAACTAAAACAACAGAAAATGAAGCTACATTTACAGATACCTTTGAAGATGATGACATTAATCAAGTTGAAGATAACTTAGAAGAAACTGTTAATAACAATAAAGATGAAGCTAAAAATATAGAAAAAGCTGAAGATAATAAAACTAATCAAGTAAATGTAGCAACTGAACAAATACCTACTGAAACTTCAACAAATGAGTCAAAACCTGTAGCAAAATCTGAAAAAACAATTATTAGAAGAAAACTTATCCAAAGGAAATCTTCTTCTGAAGTAGATATAAAAATGCTTTCATATTTACATGATTTAGGAATTACAAATGTTGAAGAACTAAATTTTTATTTAGATAATTGCACTCTATCTATAGATGAAACTCAAGAAAAAATAGCTAGATATCAACAAGAACTTGATGAATTAGCTGCTATTTATGATGAATTAGAGGCTAGCTGATGAAAGATAATACTAGATTTAATGAAAGATTAGATTTTCTTTTTAAAGACATAAAGCCTTATTTGGTAAATGATGATGTCTGTGAAATTATGGTAAATGATGACTCTAAAATATGGATAGATACATTTTCTAAGGGACTTGTCTATACAGGGAAAATCCTCACAAATGATATCGTAAGTAATATTATTGTACAAATTGCAAACCACTCACATAAGATTTGCAATAAGGATAATCCACTTCTTGAAGCCGAGATTTTAAATATGCGTTTTCAAGGATTTTTATCGCCAGATATAGTTAAAAATTCAAGCTTTTGTATTAGAAAACACGCAAAAAAAATCTTTAACCTTGATGATTATGTACACAACAAAACCATGACTAAATATCAGCAAGAAATTATTATACAGGCTATTTATAATAGAAAAAATATCATAGTAGCAGGTGGCACAGGTAGCGGCAAAACGACCTTAGTAAATGCCTTGCTTTTTGAAATAGCTAAATTAAATAACAGAGTAATAATTATTGAAGATACCAAAGAGTTAAAATGTGATGCCAAAAATAAGCTGGCTTTAATTTCTACTAAAACTACATCAATGGAAGATTTATTAAGAGCAACGCTTCGTTCTCGCCCAGATAGAATTATTGTGGGGGAAGTTCGAGGTAGTGAAGCTTTCACACTTATAAATGCCTGGTCAACGGGACATAAAGGTGGTATCTCTACTGTACATTCTAATAGTGCTTTTCATACTTTAACAAGAATTGAAACTTTAGTAGGTTTTGGCACAGATAAGGTGCAACCTTCAATTATTGCAGATGCCATAGATGTAATAATTTATATCAAAAAAACGCCAACAGGTAGAGTAATAGAAGAGATACGCAAAGTTATTACTTACGACAAGAAAAAAGAAGAATATATAACAGAAAAATTAGCTTAAAGGAGATTTTATCATGCAAAAAATTATTAAATTCATTATGGAAAATAAATTATTTATCTTACAGTTAACATTTTTAGGAATTATAGCTATGAATCAAACAGCGTTTGCTTCGGATTTTACCATGAATACCTCCTCACCATTTGATGAACCTATTAATAAATTGAAAACTATACTTGTAGACAATTTGCCTAAAGTATTTATTTTGATTGCTACCGTTTTAGCTGGTTTTACTATCGCTATGGGAGAATCACAAATTACAGGTAAAATATCTAAATTATTTTTAGGTGCTATAGCTGCTTGTTTTGCTGGTAGTATAGTAGCGTATTTCTTCTTAGATAGCTCTTCTGGAGCGTGTTTTTAATGAAATACACCATTCCTGTATTTAAAGCACTTACCGAAAGAGCAACACTACTTGGTGGTCCAAAAGAAATTGTCTTATTAAATGCAGTATTAGCACTTATTATTTGGACCATGTTTAATACTTTATGGATAATACCATTCAATCTTATAATTCATTTTTTCAGCATTTATGTAAACAAATTTGATGACAGATTTTTCATCTGTCTACTCAAATTTTTACACAAGAAAAAATTTTATGATGTGTGAGGTAAATATGTACTTGTTTAAAAGATACGATGAAAAAACTAATACTTTAGCAAGTTATTTGCCATGGCTATATTTAGTTAAAGATAACATTATTAGAAATAAAGATGGCTCACTATTATGTGCTTTTATTTACGAAGATATAGATACTGCTATTTTAAAACAAATAGCAGTATCTAATATTTCTCTATGGATAGATTATGTAGATAAACAAAAAACTTTATACATTGTCTATAATCCACTACTTTATAATGCAGATTTAAAAAAAATAAATTCATCTATAGAAAAATTTAGTGAATTTATCTTGGAAATAGAACATAATTTTCGTCTATGTTCACTTAAAAATACAACATTAATTAACAGTTTATACAAAATTATTACCATAGATAAAACCATTTCTATGATGAATAATCCTATTTATTTAGATTACAAATTAACTAAAAATCACAGTTATAAAAAATATCTTAAAGAATATTTAGTGATCGATGAATATTATCTTCAATGTGTGAAATTATTAGGATATCCAGAATTTTTAACTAAAAGCCTTATCCTTTATCTTGAGCATAACAATATACAATTTCGCTACAATAAACGCTTAATTTTTCTATCAGATAAGGATAAACAAAAAGAAATTCAAAGATATACTAAAAATTGGAGCAAAAGCCATAAAGAATTTTTAAAAGTATTAACCTATGAAGATAATTCTCTTTGTGCTTACTACAATAACATATTAGTTATTTATAACAAGGATATACAAAAATTAGTTGAAGATATAACAAATGTTACTAAATTTTTAAATCACTATGGAGTACCCACCGTAATAGATAAATCCAATATGGGTGATATTTGGTATAGCACTATTTCGGGAATGTTTCGCTCTAATCTAGTATCTCCACTTATGGAAATAGATGAAAGTAAAGATATATTTTTTATTTGAGGAAGATTACTATGTACAATTTAAAACGTTTACGTATTAAGAAAAATCCATTATATACACAAATGAATTTAGGGAAAATAATTCGCTATGAAGATATAGGTATAGTTATTAATAAAGATGGTTCACTTATGGCAACGATAGAATATCGCGGACCAGATTTAGATAGCTCTGTTGAAGAAATACTTGCTATTTTAACCAGCCAGCTAAATAGTCTATTTATGACACTTGATACAGGTTTTATATTTTATTTTGAAATGCAACGAACACCCTCTTTAGATTACCCTACGAAAAACTATTTTCCTGATGAAGTAACTAAAAAAATAGATTTAGAACGACGATATCAATTTAAAAATCTGCATAAAAACTTTGAATCAAGATATTTTTTAACAGTTTATTATATGCCACCAACAGATAATGAGCAAAAAATTAAATCTTTTGTCTTAGAAACTAAAACTAAGCTAAAGGATTTAAACAATTATTTATCCATATTTAAAGCTAATATCGATAAAATATATCGAATGTTTATTCAATTGAAATTACCGTTAGTTAAAATGCTCACTCCTGACGAGCTGGCAACATATCTTCACAGTTGTGTATCAACTAATAAAATGAATATTCACTTACCAGATAGAGAAAATCAAAAAATTAAAGATAATAATATTGCTTTAGTTAAAAATCCTATACACCTAGATAATTTACTTTACGATTGCTCACTTAACGCTAGTTTAAAGCCTATGTTAGGGGAGCAGCATCTAAGAGTTATTACGCCACTATCTTTTCCAAGCGAAACGCATTTTGGTTTTTTTGATGAGCTTACGTATCTAAATTTCTCTTATCGCTTTGTAACTAGATTTTATTTTTTATCTAAAAGCGATGCTTTAAGTGAGTTATCCTCTCGTTCTCGAGATTGGCGAGGTAATTTAAAAAGTTATTGGACTTATGTACGAGAAGCTTTCCACGTGGAAAGGGCAGATGATGACTTTGATGCTAATGCTGTAGAAAAAGTCAATGAAGTGGAAAACGCTCGCATATCGATTGAAAAATCTGAGATAAACTATGGCTTTTATACAACTATGATTATCGTAACAGATAAAAATGAAGAACTTGCTGAAGATTATATAGATACTATTGGAGATATTTTTTCTACCTTGGGACTTAAATATAAAAGCGAAGATTTAAACGCTGTAGAAGCTTGGCTTTCTTCTGTTCCAGGAAATGTGTATAACAATCCTCGTCGTTATTTAATAAATACAGGTAATTTAATACATTTAGCTCCGATTACTGATGTTTGGGCAGGTGATGAAAAAAACTACCATTTAAATGCACCTTCGCTTTTATACACTAAAACCAAAGGGAATACATTATTTCGCCTAAATATCCATGTTAAAGATGTTGGCCATACAATTTTAATTGGTCCACCAGGCAGTGGTAAATCTGTTCATCTTTGTATGATAGCTGCTCAATTTAGAAAATATAAAAATGCTAAAGTATTTATCTTTGATAAAGGGGCTTCTTCAAGAATTTTAACACTGGGCGTTGGTGGCAATTTCTTTGATTTAGGAAATAATGATGTAGCATTTCAACCACTTAGTAATATACAAAATGAAAAAGAACGCTCATGGGCTTTAGAGTGGCTTTGTTCCTTCTTAGTGCAAGAAAATGTAGTTGTAACCCCTAATATAAAAGATACTATTTGGCACACTCTATCATTAATAGCTACTACTTATCCAAAAAATCAATTAACGATGAGTACTTTTGTATCTTCACTAACCGATGAAACGCTTATTGAAACATTTAAACAACTTACCATAAATGGTTCATATAAAGTTTTTGATGCTAATAAAGATAGTCTATCTTTTACAGATTTTCAAACCTTTGAAATGGAAAAACTAATGCAAATGAAAACTATAATAGCACCAACACTATTATATATTTTTCATCGTTTAGAGGAAGTTTTAGACGGCTCACCTAGTATTATTATCTTAGATGAAGCATGGGTTTTCCTAGATAATGAAGCATTTTCGCAAAAAATCCGAGAATGGTTAAAAGTACTTAGAAAAATGAATGTATCCGTTATCTTTGCCACTCAATCTTTGGTTGATGTTACAAATTCTAATATTTTTCACACTGTATTAGACGCTTGTCAATCCAAAATCTTTTTAGCTAATCCCACAGCTATAGAAGAAGCTAATAAAAAATTATATAAGAGTTTTGGTCTTAATGATAGACAAATTCAAATCATTGCTCAAGCAATAGCAACAAGAGATTATTATTACACCTCCGTCAAAGGCTCACGACTTTATGATTTATCACTTGGCAAATTTGCCTTAGCTTATGTAGGCATAAATAAAGCTGACCAAAATAAATGTGATGAAATACTAAAAAATTATCCAAGAGAAGAATTCAATGATGAATGGCAAAAATATAAAGGAGTAGATAATTATGACTTTACTTAAAGACTATTTAAATCAGTGGGCTACCTTTGAAGATGAAAGATTGTATCTACTAAAAAAATTAGACTCTAGCATAATGAAAACTATGCTAAAAAATAATATACCACTAGATGAAGTAAAAAAATCCATTAGAGATAATAGTAGCCTTTGCAAGGGAAAATCTTTTATAGCAATAAAAAAATATATAGATTCTTTTGAGCATGATATACAACCTTCCGAAACTAAACCTACTACTAGAGATTACAATGATTATAAACAAAAATACATGCCACGAATTTTTGATTTTTATGTACAAAAAGAAACAAAAATCATGCAGATTTTACAGCAAAAAGGCTACAAATTGACTGATATAAAAGATATTATCGTAGAAAATACACCTCTTTTAAAAGATATAGATATAAATTTATCTGAAAAACTAACATATTTTAGTAAACTCAATATTAATTACACTAAAAAGATAACTGATATAAATAAAGCTAAAGAAATATATATGATTGAACTCAACAACTTAAAATTACGACATACCAATTTTAAGTTAAATCTATATTACGATGCCAAAATAGCTTTTTCTATGTATTATGAGAAGAACTATGACTTATCTACCATAGAAGAATTACTTGCTAAATACACCCAAAATTCCCATGCCAAACAACCAGAATACACCAATGCTATTATAAACTTTGTAAAAGAACATACACACTTATACCATCAATTAACTAATACCAACATAATTAAGCCACAAAATACTAAAGAAAAATATATAAAATATCTAAATGAATATCTAAAAAATACTTTAACGAAAAGCCTCACTCCATTAGGGGAAAAACAGATTATAAAACGTCTTTTATCTGAAGGAGCAGATAATACTGAAGTATTAAACGTAATAAAAGCATTTTCTCCAGTAGTTCGTGAAATAGGTAGAAAGAAAAACTATGCGGATACTATTGTTAATTTAGCCAGTGAAGATATAGTCAAAGCTCAAAATCATTTGAAAAAAGTATATGATATTTTTAAACAGAAGACACAAAACTTGCCTCAAAATCCTGATAACTTAGCATATTGTTTACTTGCAAAAGAAATGATTTTAGAAGGTTGTTATCCTGAATATGTAGTAAAAATTTTTAATGAAAAAATTTATTCATCCAAAGATAAAACAGCATATTATATAGTGAAGTCTGCCCAAAATAATATTAAAGCAGAAAGAGAAATAGCAGAGTTTATCTGTCCAGATAAACTCTGTAACATGACTCTTGATGAAATAAATAATAAGCATATTTCACTTAAAGATGTATATAAAGATGCTATTAAAGAGCGGATACTTTCTTATCCTAATACAAAACTCAATCTATCTGATGAATATATAGATATTGATGCTAGTATAAAACTACTAAACAGATATCCTGGTATTAATAAAAATGAACTTGCTCATATCATAAGAGAAACTTCAGCCAGAATGCAACTTCCAGAAATTCCTCAAGATTATCCCAAACTTGTAATTGAAAAAGCAGCTAAAAAATTAGCTGAAGTATTTCATTATGACAAAACGCAAGAAGAACAAAAAAAAGAACTTAAAGAAGATTATCAATTAGAAGTAGCTATAAACGATGCTACTATCAATAATACAGACAATGATGAAGAATATATAAAATGTGATTATAGGGCAGCTCTTAGCTTTATTAAAAAAGGCATTGAAGAAAATGATATTAAAAATATCATCGCTGAAGAACAAAGCACTAGAAATAATAAAGACGCTTTAGAAAACTTTAAATATGCCGAATATATTACAAGTATTGCTAAAAAAATAAATACTCGGCAGTTAAATATTATAAATGTCTTAGATACTAAAAATAACAGACCTACTGTCGAAAATATGTACAAAACGCATATGAAAGAACTATATCAAAAAACTAATTTATTCAATCAAGATATGGAAATCAATGCAGCTATGTATATGCTATACAAAGACATCAAAAAAGAAGATATTGCTCTTACTCTCACTAAATATTCACCTCATGCAGTAGAACCTAATCATTCATCTTTAAGTTATATAAATAAAGCGATTATATATAATGCTCAACAAAAACTAACTATAGAATTAGAAAAAAGACGAGAATTTGCCAAGAAAACTCTAGTAGATAAAGATATTAATAACTTATATAGCAAATACTACAGCGATTATAAAGAAAATATAGACCTTCCTTTTGATATGATAGCAGATACTATAATTGCAGCTAATATTATAAAAGCAGGCTTTAAATTAAAAGATACCTTAGATGTAGTTGCCAGTCAATCTCCTAATTTAACTAATATATCCAATGAAAATATTTCAAAATATGGTCAACAAATAGAAATAATTTTAAATAAACTTACAAATACATTAAATGATACTAAAGTTCAAAAACATAATTTAGCACATACCTTAACCTTAACTAATGAACAGGAGGCTAATTAATTGCAGAAATTCATCATAAATATATTGCTAATTACATCTTTTTTCATCACACCTATAGTGCATGCTCAAGAGAACAATTACTACAATATAATTTATTCTGAAGTATCCATGTATAATCAAGAGCAAACAGACTGGATAACCAACGCTATACTTTATGCTAGCAGTACCTATAGCCTTGATCCACTATTACTTACAGCACTACTTGAGCAAGAATCTCATTTTAATCTAAATGCCATGTCAGGTGCTGGAGCTATTGGAATCGCTCAACTAATGCCAGGTACTGCTAGTATGATAGGTGTTGATCCATATAACCCTTTAGAAAATATCCTAGGTGGTGCAAGTTATCTGCGTACACAAATAGATAATTTTACGTATGCTGGACAATATAATATAACTTATGCCTTAGCTGCCTACAATGCTGGAGCAAATGCCATTTATGAATATAATGGAGTACCACCATATAAAGAAACGATTGAATATATCTATAGCATTTCAGATATCTTCAATCGATTAAATAGCTATAGATAGAAAAGAGGCTTTTATGTTAGATAAAATCTCTATTATTAGTTCTAAAATAAAAAGAAATTGTCTATCCTTGGTTATTGCTTCAGTTATAATTTCCATTATTTTTGGCAAAAGTATAGCTAGAGAAGTAGAATTTTTATTAGTTATAGATATGCTAATATTTTTTCTAATTTTATTTTGCTTATTTATAGATTCAATGATTGACATTATCAATAATATTAGAAGCTATGATAGCATTATTTCATGGTTTAAACATTTTTTAATAACTAGATATCCTTTTCCAGCATCTATGATAATGAATATCTCAATACTCATAAAAACTCTTATTAAATCAAACTATGCTTTTGAAAGATTTGTAGGAATAATATTTGCGATACTTATGATACAAGTGTGTATGGTTTTTATATATGTAATAGTAAGTGGATTAATAATTCCACTAGGTAAATTATTAATTATACTGTTTAGAGGTGATACGTTATGATACAAATGAAAAAAAGATATCTAATACCAACTATTTTTATGGGAATAGCAGTAGGATTTTGTTTAACTGTACCTAAACAAACAGCTACAGCTGCTATCTATGTAGAAGATATAAAAAATATAGCTGAGAATGCTAAAACAGCTATAAATACCTATACAAATGCTATAAATACAGCTAAACAAGTATCACTGATGATACAAGATTTAACATCTATGGATCCTAAAGCCCTAATCGCTCATTATACAGGATTAGATAAAGAATATAAAAATCTTATGAACGACTTAGACTCTCAAATAGGTACATTAGATAAAGATACTTCTACAGATAGTATTTTAAGTGAACGAATGGGCATAGATATTTATACAGGTGGTTATACTAAACCAGTAGATTTAAATTCATATACACAAAATATAAAAAAACTTTACCATGTAGCTGATGAAACCTATTATTCTGCTTTATCTATAGGTAGACGTCAACAAGAAGTAGAAAATAGCATTAATCAATTAGAAACTTCCCTGCAAAATCTATCTAAAGCACAAGGAACAAAAGAAGCCATGCAGGCAAGCGGACAAATAGCTAGTCAAAATACTATGGAAACAGCAAAAACAAACGCTTTATTATCTACTCTTTTATCTGTTACAGCTACCGAACAATTACAAGAAAATGCTCAAAAACAAGCAGGTATGAAGATAAATGAAAATATGGCAATAGATGTAAAAAACAACTCACAAAAAGTTTTATCTGATATAGAAATGAACAAACAACAAAATATTGAAGACTATAAAAAATTAGTAGGTTATGGATTATGAAAAAAACAAAGATTATACTACTGACTATAGGAATATTATTATTACTTTCATCTATCTGCTTTGCTCAAACACCAGAACTTGCTTGGGACGATATATTTGAAAAATTTATTGGTACTTATGATAATGGTTCATTAGATACTGATGGAGCTATCTTAACCGATAAAGTACCTAGAATAATTGTGACTTGCCTAATAGTTGGCTCTGCTGGAATGCTAGCATTTGGAGAATTATCTGCTACCACTACTACTTTTTTACGTATGATTTTATCTATGACAGTAATTATCAATTTAGGAATATATTTTGGATATATGTTCATTGTTCCAGATAGCTCTTTTATCAGCATTGCCGAACCTAAACCCGACCCCAACTCTGCTAATTTTTTAGGACAAATGATGATGAGTTTTATCTATAAATGTCAAAAAGGTGCTGAATTTTTATATCCCATTTGTGTGAAAATTCTCGCTTGTGCTTGGGCTATTGATGTAGCAATAACCTTAATGCTAAAAATAGAAGACGATATCATAAAATACATGATATCTAACGCCTTAAAAATGGCAATGTATCTATTTTTAATAACAAATTGGATTTTAGGTATGGGAATTGCTCATGCTGTTTTTGCTAGTTTTGAAAGAATAGGCTATATCGCAGGTGGTGGCGAAAATAGCATACTTATGCCTGATGATATAATGGGCAATGCCTTTAAAATTATTGAAAATACATGGAATAGTTTTTCTCAAATATCCTTTACCACAAGCCCATTTGCTCTAATATTAGCTGTAGTGATATTTTTAGTAATTGTAGCCTGCATATTAGTAATTTCAGCTCAAATAATGGTAGTAAGAGTAGAATTTTGGGTAATGGCTATATTTACTATGTTAACCATGTCTATAGGAATGTTTAAACCAACAAAATTTTTATTTGAAAGAGCTATAAGTTCACTTATACATTATGCCACCAAAGTAAGTATTGTAGCTTTTGTAACAGCGATACTTGAACCAATGCTAACAAGTGCTGTAGAAAATTTTGTTTCAGGTGGAGAATCACTTGATTTACAGAAAAACTTCTTAACCTTTATGCAACTTGCCTTTTCACTTGGTATAATGTGTATGCTTGTCTATAAGCTACCAAACTTAGCACAAGCAATATCTTCTGGACAACCAGCTTTAAACGGTAATGATTTATCCAATCAATTAAAAGCAATGCCTACTAAAGCTATGAGAATGAAAGGAGCTTGGGACGTAGCCTCAAGAATGCCTGGAGGAAATTCCGCTAGAGGAGCTGCAGGCTTTTTATCTAATATGAAAAGCATAGGAATGCAAGCAGGCAGAGGAGACCTCAAAGGAGCAGGCAAAACAGCTTTAAATTATGGCAAAGGAACACTAGGAACAGCAAAAAACCTAGCTAAAATGGGCGTACAAAGTGGATTGCTAAAATCTTATTATGAAGCTCAACAAGAAGCTTTCAATAATAGAAAAACTATTGCTACAATGAAAAGACATAAAGATGCTGGTAAATTAGGAAATAATACCTCATCTGATTTAGTAGAAAATGAACAAAATGCTGCTTATAGAGAAAGTCTAAAAAAACAAATTAGTCCTAAAGATAGTTATGAATATGAAAAAGAAAGAGCATATCAAGAAAAAAATCATGGAAAACCAATATCTCCAGAACGTACTACTCCTTTTATGCATACATCATCACCTGAACATAATGATGATAATAATGACTCTAATGATTGAAATAAAAATTTAAAGTAGTATAATAAATTATATAAATATAAAGTAAGGATGTGAATATTATGGATATTGTTATAAATATATTAGGGATTTTAAAATATATTGGTATAGGAATTACTGCTTTAATTGCTTTTTTTGTAGCTCTTTCTCTAATTGGAGGTATACTCAGCCTTTTATTAGATGTAGTTGTATTCATAATAATTGCACCATTTTATATATTATTTCATCCAATAATGTTTGTAACTAAACCAAAAACATGTTTTAAAAATATTCTAATTAAAACACCTGGTATTGGCGAAAATATGGAATATGCTGAATTACGTAAAAATCCTAAACCTATAAAAATTACTAAACTTGATTTAATAGTTGAAAAAGAGTGTGAGGATTTATATTACATGGAGCGATATGGTGTACCTAAATATTCAGAATCCGATTATCTATAATAAACTTTTGCAAAATCATAAACTATGTAGTATAATAAATATGAAAAAAGAAGAGAAAACTGATGTTGAAGCCGTCAGCCTCTTCTCAAAGAATTCGAAAAGAAGAAGTCAGACGTTATGTCATGACTTCTTTTTATTTATAAAGTAATTAATTTAAAAATTTACTTTTTAAAATACATAAGAATGGTAAATGTCATAGTTACGACTCCCACTATAAGGGATATTAATTCGTATTCTGTCATAATTACCACCTCCTCTGATGAGGAGAGTCTGACACATCAATTTATCTCTTCTTTGCTGAATTAACAGCGATTGTTATTATATCACAAAAATTTTTCACTAAAAAGCTAAATTTTATATATTATATAGAAAATGTGTTCGATTCGACCACATTATTCATAAACACAAATAAAAAATCAAATATAACTACTTTTTAACGTGTTCGATTCGAACACGTTTTTTTTATTTACTGACAAAAAGTTCAGCTTTTTTTGCTCATTTTCATCGAACACAAAATTACTTTAAGTCCGCAAACCCTTGATACATAAGGATTTAAAAATTTTTTCATTTTTTCAAAAGTCGATACTTTTAAAATTCACTTCCATGCTACCATAGAATTATCAACTAAGTCAAAGGACATATCAATGAAAATAAAAATTATCTTATCTTTATGTTTATTTATCATTTTTTTACCCATAGTAGTCTTTGCTCAAACTCCATTTATTTATCCAGCACCTGATGGGATAATCACTTCACCTTTTGGTGATAGAGTACACCCTATAACTGGAAATACAAGATTTCATGCTGGTATAGATATCGGTTATGATTACGGAACGCCTATTCAATCAGCAGCAGATGGCATTATAAGATATTATGGTCCAGCAGATGGTTTTGGTAATGCTATTGTAGTATGGCATCCAAAGCTTAATATGGGAACTTTGTATGGAGATGTTGGATTAATTCAAGGACTGCATGAAGGACAAGAAGTATATCAAGGTGATGTAATAGGTATCATCTCTCCAGTTGGAGATAGTACAGGAGGACATTTACATTTTGAGGTACATCTAAATGATATAGATTTTCATGTAAATGGAGCTATTGTTACAGACCCATTACCTCTTTTAGAGGGTACTATGCCTGTAGAAGAATCATTTATTGGTAGTGATGCTCACTTTTTCAATTTCGATTGGTCAAAAATAGCAGATATTGCACTTCCAGTAAAAGATATTATAGATAAAATAGCAACTACATCTACTGAAGGAATACAAAATATAAAACCTTATATGCTAAATCTATTTATGGTTGTAGTCTTAATAGATATTACGCTTACCTTTTGTATCATCAGTATTTCAGATAATTATGTACTAAATGATGCTATTAAAGTTCTAATAAAAAAATTAATTTCTTATACATTTTTTTATTACTTAATTCAAAATTGGGGAAATATAGTAATTAATACAATAAAAAACTTCTTTGTAACTGTAGGCTCTAAAATAATTAATGTAGACCCTACAGTTGCTGGACAAAATGTTACAGACCCCACCCAAATAATACAAAAAGGACTACAGCTAACTGCTCCATTTTTTAATTATATTTCTACATTTCATTCTGCTTTTGCTATTTATACAAATCTTGCAGCAATAATCTTTGTATTTATCTTAGGTATAGCTATTGTTATCTTATTTTTCCTAATGGGCATCATGATTGCTAAAGCTTTCATTGAATTTTATATCATTTCTATCTTTGCTATTTTTGACTTAATTTACGGCACATTAAGACAAACAAAACATATGTCATTTGCTGGAAATAGCATAAATAGTTTAATTTCTTTAGGTTTTAATATGGCATGGTATATAGTTTTTGCCAGCTTAATCTCTGTTCAGTTAACAGCATTTAACTTTGGCGATATGATGACTACTTCTAATCGAGGAGCAGTAAATCTAGAAAATGCAGGTGTTGAAGCAATAACTATCTTTATGTCAGCTATTAAAGATAAAGAGTCTACAAATGATTATTTTGTATATTCTGATGATGGCTATGGATACGGAGCATATCAAATAAACTTTGAAAATTGGAATGCTTGGGTAGAAGAAGCAAATTTACCTCCAGATTATAACTGGACACCACATACAGATACTATGCAACCTGCATGGAGTCCAGACAGACAAGATGCCGTGGCTAGATTTAAAATGCTTGAATACTTCAACAAATACGGTTCATGGCGTTCTGTAGCCGAAGCATGGCATGGAGGCGAAGGCAATGTAGGCAGTGGCGATACGTATGCTGATGATGTCTTTCGTCGGGCAGGGCAAGTAGCACCCGCCCCAACATTTGATGTAATAAAAGCCTTAGAAATATTTGCTTATATCTTAATCATGACGTTTGTTGGAGGAAAAGTATCTAAAGCTATAAAAAATACGTTTGGTTCATCAGGATTTAGATTTTAAAGAAAGGACAGTTGCTAGATGAAAATTATTCGTTTTTTACTAACAATATTAACCATATTATCACTAAGTATATCGATTGCTTTTGCAGGTATTCCTGGTATAACAGAACCATTTGACCCACCTAATTATTATTCCCCAACAAGTGTATCTATTCCAGATTCTGTTCCTAGCCCTTTTGCTCTAAAAGATTTAGCAGCTCAAGGATATAAAGTGCATGATGTAATTAATAGTAAAAAAGATATTATTTCTACAATAAAAACATATATAGATATGCTACAAAACATTACACTTTTTGATACCAAAAGCAATGATTTAAAACACTCTAATGATACTAACGAAGATATCCCTGTATTATTTAGCGATATACAAGATAGAATAAATTACACTGAAGATATAAATTTGCAAGATATAGATAATATGTTATATAACAGTTCAACCATTATAGCTAGTAATCCTTATAAGCAAAAAAATATCTCTCTTAAAGATAAATATAACTACCTAAATAAGATTTATGCTACAACACTTAGTTATGCTAAAAATGACTTAAATAGTTATGACGAAAGAAAACAAGCTCTATTAAAAACTATCCAATCCTTAAATAGTATTGAGACAACTATGCAGGCTCAAGAAAAAAATTCAGAAATTGACACTTTAAGATATATTGAAGAAAAATATCGTCAGCAGCTTATTTATGAGCTAACAGTATTAAAAATAGCTAAGCTAAAAGATACTGAAGATAGTACTTTACGAGAAAAAATCACTACACAAAATATATTAAATATGCAAATTGAAGACCCATATAACCCCTCAGATTACTATAAAGAAAATTATACAAAACCTAAAGCTATAGGATTTGTTGATTTTAAATAAGAAGGTATTAATAATGAAAAAAGTTTATACAAAAATAAAAAAACTTGAAACTAATAAACAGAATACATTAAGAGGTGATACTGCTTATAGATGTTATGAACAAATGTTTGAAGGAAAAGCTTTTTGGCAACAACCATTTGATCCACAAAAAGACATAGATATTAGACTACCTTATGATTTAGGAACAGGTAGAAAATTCTATGGTTATAATCTAACACAATTACTGTCTTATAAAAAACCTGAAGATAAATTTATTCCACTTAGATATATCACCTATAAAGACGCTCAAAATAAAGGCTATTACATCAAAAAAGGTTCTAAATCTATAGCTTTAGAAAACTACTCTAAATATGATATGGGTTATGCAAAAGAACAATCACCTAATAATAAAACTTATACTAAATTTTATAAAAATAAAACAAATAATTGGCACACTTACGAAAATAATATATTTAGTGAACAAATGTTACAGGGAAAACATCAATTCTTTTATCCAGAAAATGAAATTGATGCTATAGAATATATCAAAAATATAGCCTATAACATGAATATGAAAATCATTGAAGATTCTCATAATAATATAGGTTTTTATTCTATAAAAAAAGATGAAATTCATATGCCTACAAAAGATAGATTTAACGACGAACGAGAATATTACAGCGAACTTTTACGTCATTTAGTAAAAGCTGCTACTAAACCAGGAAGAGTTAATCAAAAAGGCATGGAAGGATATGGGGTAAATTCTAAAAATATTAGATATATAAAAGATCGATTTAGGATTGAACTTTGTCGTATGCAAATTTGCTTAGGATTAAAATTGCCCTATAAACCTAGCATGACGCTTTTAGAAAATAAACAAATAGGAGCATTAATTGCTAAATTTCCTAATTATTTAGTATTTATGTCAAATGACGCTTATAGTTTAATGAAATACATAAATCAACAATCTATTTACAGAGCTAAAAACTTGGAAGAATTTATTGCTTATCATGTAAAACAAGGAAAACTCTCTGAAAAAGAGCTAAAGGATTTATGTATAGCTTATAAATTTAAAGAAATAAAAGATTTACCAGATATAAAGAAGAGACAAATTATAAATAATCACTTGAAAAATTTGAAAACGAACTCAATAAAAAGGTAGGTAATAATAATGGATGAAAAATTAAGAAAAATAGCTGAAAGTTTTAAAGAATTTAAAACATATGGTGGTTCAACTGATGATGATGTACTTACTGAAGAAGAAATAGAAAAAATTTTAAATGACGAACAAGAAATAGGTGAATAACAATGGCACTTCCAGAAAAGATTCAACAACAAAGAAATGAATTAGTACAACAAGTTATTAAAGATATACAATCTGGTAAACCATTCTTTTGGGATAGCGGTTATATTAGTAAACGACCTCGAAATCTTTTAAAATCTTTGCAAGGGAAAGACCAATATTATAATGGTATTAATAATATTAGATTAAAATTCTAGCTGCTAAACATTTTGGATTTGAAGATAGTCGATGGACTACCTTTAAACAAGCCCAAGAATTAGGTGCAAAAATACAAAAGGGTGCAAAAGGAATTCACATAGAATATTGGCAATATGCTAAACCTATTATGGAAATAAATCCTAATACTAAGAAAAAAGAACAAGTATATGTAATTGATGAAGAAACAGGTAAAAAAGTACCTGCCTATGTTAAATTAGATTATCCAATATATGAAAATCACGTAGCTTATTTACAAAGTTGGATAAAAGCACTTCAAGATGACCCTAATGAAATATTTAGAGCAGCTAGTGAAGCTGAAAAAGCTATGCAGTATATTGAAACTAATATGATAGGGTTAAAACAAGAGCAAACATTATCTAATAATGAAAATAAAATAGATACAAATAAATTAACTATCATTAAAAATTTTAAACCTAAACAAAATGGCATATCTACTACACAGCTATATTTAAAAATGGCTCAAAATTTATTAAAAGAACATGATGATATTTGGCAACAAGATTTCAACAAAAAAATTGTTAGTAAATTGCAAAATAAAGGCAAAAATGTATTTGACATTAAGCAAGCAATAATAAAATATTCTCCAGTAAATATGCCTACTGAAGAACTAAAAAATATAACTAAGTTAAGCCAAAATAAAAGTTTATCTAGATAATATTTAAAAATGAATTTATAGGAGCGAACACCATGAATGAACAAGATAATAATTGGGCTAGTTTATTAGCATCTGAACCACCAGCAGAAGAATTAGCAGAAAATGTTTATAGTGAAGACTTACATCAAAATAATACACAAAAAATTGCTGAAGCTAAAGAAAACATTCCACAAAATATTAATCAAGAAACAAATAATATTCAACCAGAACATCAAAATATTTCATTAAATACTAATAAACCTCTTACTGAAACAGAAGCCACCGAATTTGCCCAAAAACTAGAACAAATTATCTATTATAATCCTAATAGCAATGATTTAAACCCTATTGAAAATGCTTATTTTTCCCTATATCAAAAAGCCATAGCTATTTATAAGAATAATCTACAAAACATTGAATTTTCTCAAATAGATTACAAAATAGCTAAAACCTTATTAAATAAAGATTTTAATGAGGAAGACATATTTAAAGTTATAAAAGAAAATTCACCTACTAATTGGCAAGATGAGAAACTACAACAAATATGTATAAAGAAACAACAAGAAGCTCAAAAAGATGAAGCTTTTTTGAAGAATATGCTCATCGTCTCGAAGCTATACAATATGTATTAATAGAAGATAAACCATATACTCCTGTAGAAAAAGCTTATCTTGAAACCTATCACGATATGATTGCTCATATCGATATTGAAAATACTCCATATAAAGATGCTATAAACAAAAATCTAGAAAAGAATATTATACAGACATTACTAGAAAAAAACTTTAAATCTGATGAAATATTCTCTGCTGTAGAAAAATATTCTCCATTACAACTAGAAACTGAAGAAATACAAAATATCTTAAATCCTAAGCAAGCAAAACAAGATATTGAAGAACAATTAGCAACTAAAAATTTAGCAACAGAATCTTTATACACCAAAGACGATATAAAAAATTCTATAAATGAAAATCAAGGCAACAATGAAGCAATACAAAAATCCATATTTATTAAAATACAAACGACTTATGATTCATTCATTCGTCTTAATCGCATCAGAAATTTCCCTGAATTTATGACAAAACTAAGTAATGATCCTAAATATTTATATCTAAAAGAAGCCAGTAAATTAAGACAATTACAGGTGCAAAATAGAATTTTATCCAATAGAGCAGAAATAGAATTATACCAAAAATCCAATAATGATTTAATCATAGCAAGTAGGTTATTAGAAAAAGGTCATACGGATGGAGAAATAGCCTCTCTTATGGTCAAATATTCACCACTTAAACCATCAACTGAAGAAATAAATCTAACACTTAAAAACGCTCATACGCTATTCAATATGGAAAAATTAGCTCAAATGAAAGTCGAAGATGTAGCTATAAAAAATATTGCTGAAGAATATATCCTAACTTGTAAAAAAGTAATAGTAGATAATATGAACAACAATATTTTATGGAATAAAGATAGTGAAAGTAAAGTTATAAAAGAATTAATCAATAAAGGCTTTAAACAAGATAAAATAATTCCTGTAATCACTAAATTTTCACCTGTCAAAATAAGTAATGAAGAAGCTAAAAATTTAGTCATGAATACTTTAGGACAAGGAAAAATAGAGTTATCTCTACAAGAATATTTAAGTCAAAATCTTAAAAATAAACATACTTCAGAAGTAAAAATCATTGAAGATGCTCTAAAAAGAAATTTTCCTGAATTACAAAATAAAAAATCAATTACTAAAAAAAGAAACTTCATTCAAAATGAATTAAAGAAAATCAAAAAGCAAACACAAAAATTAACTAGATAGGATAAATTATTATGAACTGTATCACAGATGTCAAAGATAAAATATCTAAATTAATCATAAAAGCTTATCAACATAAAGCATCAGATTTATTTATACGAGAAAACATGTATCCTTATATCAGAAATAGTTTAGGAAAAATTGAAATGTTAGAGGATAACTTTATAAAAGATTCTCAAATGATATCTTTCTTAGAAAAAGTTCAACAACTCACTATAGATGATTTAGATAATGATTTAGATTTTTTTATTAATATAATTAATATTAATTGCAGATGTCATTTTTATAAAACTTTTAAAGGTATGGCTATAGCTATAAGATTACTTCCAGATAAAATTCCTTCATTAGATGTTTTAGGACTACCCGAATCTATTAAATTATTAACAGATATAAAATCAGGATTGATTATAGTATCTGGTCCAACTGGTTCTGGAAAATCCACTACTATTGCCTCAATTATAGATGCGATTAATCAAAAGTATAATTATCACATAATAACAATAGAAGATCCTATTGAATATACTTTTGAAGATAAAAAATCTATTATTTCTCAAATTCTTTTAGGTAAAAATATTACGAGTTTTGCTCAAGGTATAAAAACTAGTATGCGTGAAAATCCCAATGTAATTATGATCGGAGAACTTAGAACACTTGAAGATATAAAGGTAGCTTTATTTGCCGCTGAGTCTGGTCATTTAGTAATTACAACGCTCCATGCAAATAACGCTATTGAGGCGTTAGATAGAATGATAAACTATGAAGAAAAACTTAATTTAAAAAATTTATTAGCTAACACATTTCAAGCTATCATAACACAAAAATTAGTTACCACTAAAGAGCATAAAGTTCTTTGTTTGGAAATTCTATTACGCAATAACGCTACTGTTAGTTGTATAAAAAATGAAGACTATACGAGCCTTATAAATATTATGAAATCAACACCAGGAATGATGACAATGCAAGACCATTTTAATATGCTAAAAGAACAAGGTATTATATCTAAAGAAATTAATTTATGAAAAAAATTTGTCCTGTTTGTTTAAATACATTTGAAACAATATACACTTTTCAAAAATATTGTTGTGTTCATTGCCGAAAAATACATTACAAAAAAATATATTATAATAAACCAAGAATAATTTCTAATATAGAGGATAATGAGCCAATATTAAAACAATTTTATTGTAAAAAATGTCATATATTAGTAATCGTTACAAATATAAAAGATAGACGAAAAAAATTTTGTAGTCCACATTGTGAAAAACTTTATTGGAAACATCCAAAATCATCTACTTGTTGGGAATATGATAAAAAGGAAAGCTTATACAAAGCTTTCCTTTTTTATTAAACCTAATTCCTTTTCATATATTCTTTTTAATTCTTGTATTTTCTCAGCTATAGGTAATTCTAACCAAGCATTAATATATTTTTCTTTTAATAATGTCAATTTACTAACAGTCGGAACTGGAACTGATAAATCAACATTTAAATGAAAATCATAATAATGTTCATCATATATTTTTATAACCAAAGCAACTCGATTATAATTATAAGCATCATAATTTAATCCTAATTGTTGATTTATTATATTGACAAGAGATATGAAATTATCTTTGTTTTTACTTTTTTCTAATACAAATTTTATAAAGTTTCCCTCTATTTCATCAAGAATTAGATAAGACCTGTATATTGAATAGTGTTTAATCAAAGCAAAACTATATTTAAATTTTCCTTTTTTTAATTTTGAAGATAAATCAATCAGTAAACGTCCATCATCAGTAGGTTGACTTTCTATAGTAGGTACAAAAATTTTATATTCTAATATACCATCAGGATTGTTTAATAAGTTGAATACTGTTCTGTTTGAATCGAAATTAGTAGTATTAGGGGCACTAAAAATATTTTTTCTTCCTAATAGTTCATCAATTGATATATTAAAAAAATCAGCTATAGCAATTAAATTTTCAGTAGAAGGAAGTATATTTCCTTTTGTAAATCGTGACACTGATTGACGAGTAACATTTAAATAATTTGCTAAATCTTGATTTGTCATATTTTTCGATTTTAATAAGTCTATTAAATTTTTTGCAAATATATTTTTTAACAAAAAAACACCTCTTGATTTTTGTTACTTAGTAGAAGATTTTATTTTAAGTCGATCAAAAATAAACTTACTTACTTCATTAGCCAAGATGTCATTACAGAAACTATTCTTATGCACAAAGTTAAAATAACACAATAATATATCAGCTAATAACAAACAAAATATTAAATGTATTTCATTACTAAATAATATATCACTACAAGCTATATGAAATAATATAACTATCCAAAATACAGAAAAAATCATAAAAATAGTTCCATCTTTAAAATATTTAGAGATAGCATTATATTTTTTCAATTTTTTAGTGTTTTCTTTAGAGATAAATTTTATAATCTCATTTTCGCCACCAGTACTTCGATTACTATAGAAAATTTGACAATCAGTATTTACCATAGCTAATGTATATTGCACTATTTTATTATTTATTTTTGTAGGAACATATACTAACATAAAGTCTTTTTGTACACAAAACTCTGAATAAAATTTAAAGTTGTGTTTTACTAATTCTTCTCGTATGTCGTTAAGACTTTCAGGATATGTTTTAATACCATCAATAATATGACAATTGGCATAATAATCTAGAGATGTATCAATCATTCTAAGCATATATGAAGCTTTATTTTTAAACCTACGTTCTTTAGTACATCTATATAAATTAACACCTATCAAAATAACCATTATTGTCATAAATAAAGCTAAATATAGTTCTATTTCTGCCATTTCATTCATAATACAAAACTCCTTTACATATTTTTATAATTAATAAACTAAGTTTAAAAAAATTCTTTTAATATAGCATTACTTCTTTTGGCTCGTTTATCTACAATATTTAAATGTTTATAATCTAAGACTTCATCAGTTTGCTCATCTATTTTAGCAACTAAAGGAATTGCTTCTTCAACACCATTAAATGCTTGAGCTAACAGTTTAATCGTATCAGAACTACTTATACTACCACCAGAAATATTAGCTACAGAAGTAGTCCCTGTCTGTAATTTAATGGAATATTTGAAGTTTGTATTTTTATCTAAGCGAACTTGATTATTAACACCAACGGATAAATTTTTTAATTGGCTATGTCACAACAAACAGTTGATAAATAGCCATTTTTATAGGGGAGTATCAGA
>OHAT01000655.1_pt1 | contig 34149 bp, 30 predicted proteins | sample 1577141 | NCBI WGS metagenome assembly OHAT01 (sample SAMEA3541578, study PRJEB24748) | human gut metagenome | biome: human gut; feature: human-associated habitat; material: faeces | place: China | collected 2012 | reverse complement strand
GAAAAGTCCAATACGCCCTGAATGCGGAAAGCTCTCCAGCCGTCATCGCGCTTTATCACATTGGCCGGTACTTCACTCACCGGGCATACCAGAGACTTTTCCTCATCAGTTTTCCCTATAAAACAATACTCAGAATCGAGATTCGCATATGTGTAATCTTCCACCTGACACACTGAAAATTCTTCATCAATCTTTTTTATCTCCATGACCTCTCCTTGAATCTATTTTGTAAGCACCTTTTTGCAATATCTATGTGCACCACAATGAGGACAAACTAATTTACGCTTTGTTAATGTATGTGCTCCCATTACATATGACTTCATATCCGGAACAAACCTTGTGTTGCAATCAGGGCATTCAAATGCTCCTGCCTCTCTATCAAGAATACACGCAATCACTATTCCGCCACATACCACTACTAACCCTATTGCGATAAGCAGAACTCTCAGCCAGTTCTCCATCTCCAGAATTCCTGACAATAAAAACAATGGAACTGCCGCAACTATCGTAAGTGCCGCGACCATTGCAGACAAAATAATTTTCTTTTTGCTTTCCTGTGCCTCTCTAACTAAATTCACCATATTTACCTCCGCTTTCTTTCTATAATCCTCTTCAGATACTCTTTCGCCAGACAGTAATTCATTCACTGTTATCTCTAATTCATCACATAGAGGCAACAATAATGAAACCTCTGGAAAACCATTTCCTCGTTCCCATTTTGAAATTGTTTTATCGCTGATTCCAAGTTTTTCAGAAAGCTGTTTTTGAGTATATCCCTTTCTCTTTCTCTCATCAGCGATGAATCGCCCAATTTTAATCTGGTCCATATGTTTTCCTCCTTTCTGGCTCCATTATCTCCCCTTTTTATTGCCAATCACACCCACGATGCGTAGAATATGGTGAATCTATGCGGGTTCTACGCTTCGTAGACTAGGCAAAATAAGCTATTTGCTCTGAATATTCCATACATATCCCCTTGCATTTATTATCAACGCAATTGAACATACCACTGTCATAAACAACGGCACCACAACAAATCCGGCACTAATATTTTCTTTACTTCTAAATGACGTTTTTTCCACCTGACAATTATGTCATGAAATAATTTCATCTATTTTTATCACATATTTCTCATCAAAGCTACTTATATCTTCTAAATCACTTACCATCTACGACAGCCTGCAAACCATTATATATTCCTCATCATTCTCATCCACTATCTGGAATCCGACTTTTCTATACATTCCGACCGCATAGTTCTGCTTTTGCACAGACAGTGAACCGCTCTTATATCCACAGTTTTTCAGCTCCTCCAGCATCCTTTTCATCAGCTCTGTTCCAATGCCGTAATTCCTGTATTCTTTGAGTAGTGAGATTGCAAAAGACGGTGTATCGTCATCAACATGCCCATAGTCATCCATAATACGAACCCACACAGCTCCAACAACTTTATCATTTGTCTCTGCGACAAATGCCATATCCCCCGCTCTGTTTCCAAAGTCGTCAACGTACACTTGCAATTCCGGCTGATTGATAATGTCCCTTGGAGGTGCCTCCACGCCCTCCGGAATAAATATTGCCTCATATAAAAATGTATCTAATATCCCGGTTTCTTCCTGTTTTAATCTTCTTATTGTGTAATCCATAAAGCCTCCAATAACAATCACCTATGCTCCTATATGCATGACCTGCACACACAAGCCTTCATCAATACTCAGAAATTCTGCACAAGTACAATCAATCTTTTTCTTCTTTGACGCGGTCTCCACCGCCCAATCAAAATTCTTCTTTGTTATAAAATCAGGAAGACGAATAACAGAAATCCAGTTAAATGCAGATTTATCTGTATAATCCACACCTTCCACATTATCCTGCCACCAAAAGCCTTCAAGCGGTGGGACTACATATTCAAAAAATCCCTCTATTTTGTAATCAGTCTTATAACTCATCTTGAGAGTGTACGCAACAGTATATAAAACGCCAATCGCAGCTTTATATTCTCCGCCCTCTTCATTCGGGTCGCCCTTGCCCCTTACCGCTATGTAATTCGCCTTTGGAATCGTTACGACCTGTGGCTTATTTTTCGGCAAATAAAACTCTTTATATTCTTTCTTAAAATCAAACGCCATAACTTATCTCCTCAATCTTAGCAATATCACCATATTACTCCTGTTTTTTTCAAGCTTATTATCATAACCCTTGATAGTCCATATACGCACTATGACAATGCTGTTACTTATCGTAACAGGTGTTTGCCGAGCCCATTTTTCATTCTCATGTATATTCAGTATTGTGTATCGAACATATGTTTGTTATAATATATTTGGTGCTACCCTATTCGGTAGGCGGTTAACCTTCACCACAGGAGTTTGTAGCCTGTGTTTACATAGAAAATCCATTTATGGAAATCTATCACGGAGGTTTTTGCTTATGCTTACAACGGATCTTTTTATAGCCATCATCAGCTTATGTCTTACTTGCTTTAATCTTGGTTATGCCGTTGGCTCTAGGAGCAAGAATAAGACAAAAAAATAACCGCCCAGCCTGGTAAACTGTGAGCGGTTATTTTATACCATTCATATATCAAGGCTAACCGTCTATCGGTAGCACCTTTTGATATTATACTAGCATTTAGCCGCTTGCATGTCAAACGTATATTTGCTTATCATTTACCCTTATAATTTTCACCTATCTCACTTATCCACTATCTCAAGCTCATCCCGTGTAACCCGGCACGTGAGATTTAACACCTCCACGCCAACCGCCTTCGCCTCATAGAAAGTCTCCGCGAACTCCCTGTGTATTTCCGCATTTGGCCTGACCTCAGTTATCCCCGTCATCGGAATGACAAATGCCACATAACATTTATATCCCCCGGAGACCGCCTTCATCAGCTCCCGCAAATGCCTGACTCCCCTGTCGGTGGGTGCATCCGGGAAATATCCTATACCACCGATCTCCTGAGTGCAGCCCTTGACCTCCATGAGATACTTCGTGCCATCCTTTTCCATATAGAAATCAATCCTTGAATCCCCGTATACATACTCCGGCTTTATAAAGTCATAATCCTTAGTTTTAAGCCATTCCAAAACCACCTTATTCGGCACCTGACTGTCCACATTCACCCAGCCAAGCTTTGGATCTTCCACCGCTATGAGATCGTATTTCGTCTTGCGGTTTGGATTTGCAGACTTCTCAAGGCTGACCGTGTTCCCCGGTATCAGCAAACTGATAAGCCTCCCCGTGTTCTTTACGTGCACGGTCTCTGTAACTCCGTCTATCTCCACATGGGCTGTGAACCTGTTTGGTCTGTCTACGAACTTGCCTGAGATAACATTTGTATATTTCACCTTGCCTTACATCTCCCATCTATTCCACAACAGAACGGTTCATCATGTAGAATGAGAACCTTGCCTTGTCAACAAGCTGTCCCTTGTCATCGTAAATATTTGCCTCGTACAGTGACACCTTCTTGCCCTGGCGGATCTCGATTCCCTCACAGATGAGATACTCCGTGTTCATAGCCGGAGCTATATATGTCATGGTTCCATCTATAGTTGAAGAAAACTTTCCGTAGGTACATGCTGCGATCCCGCTCACTATATCCGCAAGTGAGTACAGGCATCCACCATGCACAGAACCATATGGATTAAGGACATCCTCTGTGACCATCATCTTGCCCTTCACATATCCAAGGCTCATATCGACCAGCTCTATCTTCAGGTTCTGAACATAGATGTTGTCCTTGTTAAACCTTATCAGTGCCTGTTTCACATCCTCGGACATAACTTTTTTGTTGTCGTTTATCTCATTCATGCTTCATTTTACCTTTCAACTCTATTTTCATGTTCAGACATCCTGCGCACATATCAAAAGCACTTGTCCAGAATATCCGGATCAAGTCCCTTTCTTCCCGTTATAAATCCAATTCCAAAGTACAGCACCGCACCTACCATCAGTCCCCACACGACCGCATTTATCCCGGCGATCTTGATAAAATACGTTGCAAATATATATGTCGCGATCGCACCTACGCTGCTGCACACCGCCGACTGCTTAGTTCCCTTCTTCCAGAACAGACCTCCCACAAGAGGCCAAAAGAATGTGCATTCAAGTCCGCCAAATGCAAACATGTTGAGCATGAAAATTATATCTGGCGGATTGATCGTGAGAACCATCACCACCACGCCGAGCAACATCGTAAGTATCGTGCTCACCAGCTTGACATTCTTGTCGTATTTCTCATTTTTCACCGGATCATCACCCACCACGTAATTCCTCCACAGATCCTTCACTATAGCTGCTGTGGCAAGTATGAGGAGCGAATCCGCTGTCGACATGACTGCTGCCATCGGCGCTGCGAGGAATATCGCTGCTATTCCAGGCGGCATGATCTTCTGTACTATATACGGTATAAAATAATCCGAAGTTGGAAGATTGTCCGTATCGACAAGTGCACCAGCCCATGTTCCTGCAAGATGCATTCCCACGATCACAAAGCTGCATGTTAGAACTCCGATCCACATCGCTCTGTGCATGCTCTTCGTATCCTTAAATCCCATGGCGCGCACAGCAGTCTGGGGAAGCCCCAGCGTTCCAAATCCCACAAGCACCCAATAGCTGAGCAGCCCTCCTGGCGTGTATTTTGAGAAAATGTCATCGTACACCTCCGGCAGATTTGTCTGAAGACCGGCATCTATCGCGGCAAGACCGCCCCCGCTCCTTAAGACAAAGAATATAAACAGGAATGTTCCGATACACATTACTATTCCCTAAATTGTGTCAGTTATGACAACCGCACTGAATCCGCCAATAGCTGTGTACAATATCACGACTGTGCCAAATATCAAAAGTGAACTCACATGATCCATTCCCGTTATGGATGCTATAAGTGTGGCCCCTCCCGTAAACTGGCTTATCATCTGTGCTATAAAGAAAACTATAAGTCCAAGGCTCGTGATGACCACCAGCGCATCGCTCTTGTATCTCGCCTTGAAGTATCCCACCACTGTCACAGCGCCCGTTCGTCTGGACACTATCGCCAGCTTATTTCCAAGCACACCGAGCACCAGAAATGTGACCGGGATCTGAATAGCAGCTATCCACGCCTGTGCATATCCATATGTAAGACCCGCTGCACCCGGTCCTGATATAAATGAACTAGCAGAGGTATATGTCGCCATGATCGTCATGGCTAGGACGATTCCGTTCATATTTCTTCCGCCTATGAAATACTTCTTCTCAGACGTTGTGTGCAGACTTTTCTCCGCCCTTCTGCTGTAGACAAAGCTCACCACAATATTGAATAACAGATATCCGAGAAAAACCGATAAGATCAATATCTGATTACTGTTCATTTTCACCCTCACTCTCATCCTCTTCATATTGAAAATCTACGAACACAAACTTAAGCAGCCAAAATACACCGATTACCGCAAGCACCACTGTTCCAAGCACCGAGACTACAAACCACGCCGGCATATGGAATACCGTCCACCCGGTGCCATTTAGCAGGAACGCGGTTAGCACATGCCATAAAAAACATATAAATACCACAAGCAGCGTCGCTTTGATCTCTTTTATGCACTGCCTGTGCTGTTCTTCCTTTGTCAGTTTCATCATAATAATATATCCCCTTATATTTCATAAATACATCGAACAATGCTCATTATATCACGCTGATCAGTTTTTTCATAGTTGCCCCGACAGCCACCCAAATCCTGTGCATATACAAACTCTGTATTATTGTCTGCACAAAAAAACTGGCGCACAGACGTTTCGTCCATACACCAGCTATTTATAGTTTACTGTATACCGATTTATGTTACGCTATTTTCTCTTTAACATTTTCCAATTCATATAACGTATCCGGATCAATATCCAGACATTTTGATGTATCCCTCGTTCCTGTCACATCCCATGCCAAAGTTCCATTCAAAATTGTACATGAATTCAAAAAGAAATCTTTGTCTCTAAGCGGTTCAAACACTTTCTTATCCAGTAGTGGTTTTGCATCATAACATACAATTTTGCCATCCTCAAAATACACATATACTGTATAATCTTCAAATGGAACTACCTGTACTATATCATATATCATGCCAATTCCCCCTCTCTGTATAATACATAACTTTTAAATCAATGGATTTATTCTGTTTAATGGCAAACCATCCTTCGATAATTCCCAATTCTGCATTAACTCATCTTGATGAATTACGCACCATGCAAGTATGAGCTTTAACTGCCTTGAAGGCAATGCACCTTTTATAACCCGTGCTTCATTTATATCTATTATAGCTTTATTTCCGTTATATTCTGCATGAAAATGTGGCGGATTATGATCATCATAATACATAGTTATTCTGATTCCATAAAACAGTGATATTTCTGGCATACTATCAACCTCCAATTATTATTGATAATATTATACTATATCATTCCAAGGCTGTTCAATAACTATCATGACTATATCAAAAGATAACCTAAGTAGATTTAGTCTTTTCTAAAACAGCATACACACCCCGGCGACCACAGCGCAGATAGGAATATATATAATAAAGTGCATAACATGCATCTTCATATTGTATCCGAACATATGAGGTCCCACAACTCCCTTGACCTCCGGATAATAACGCGGGAAGAAGTTTGAATGACAGAGCAGCACCCAGTCAAAGAAACCTATATCATAGATCTCCATCACATACATTATCACTATGAATCGCGCGAAGAACTTCCAGTAGCCGAAATCATGCCGTACGCCATCCCACACGCTAAGCACGATAGCTCCTATAAACAGCAGAAGTGCAACTACTTCTATACACCATCCAACCGCATGAGCTCCGCGAAATCTCTCTTTTCTGTCAGGAATCACCGCCAGATTCTCCTTCGGTGCTGTGCTCATAAATCTCTTATCCTGTACAAATGCGACCATTCCGTACAGAAGAAGGAAATAGGCCACCATAACAATTACCGCCGCAACTATTGTCACCAACATCTCTTTAGCCCCCTTAACACTCTTTTGTATTAATTTTTAGGTTAGTTTTCGCTAACCATACTAACACATCTATTTCCAAATGTAAACCTTAGAATGTACCTATTCGTACCTTAGCAAATGCAAATCTAATGAAATTACGACAAGAATTTTTATGCGTAGAATTGAGCTGTCTGTCAGTCCATGTAATCCGCATTTCGCCGCAAAATGACACCCATTCAATATATAAAAAGCGCCGGCACATAAGCTTGTTGATATGTCCATGACAGAACAGACATATCAACACTGCAAATGCGCCAGCGTCTTATTTACTCTATATACATTTTAATTCAGATCTTTATACATTGATCTCCGCAGTAACACCGAGGATATCCTTGTTCTCATCGAGGATAGGCTGAATGACCTCTGCAAGGAACTCTCTTGTCTGCTCAGGAGCACGACCTACGAAGTTCTTTGGCTCAAGGATAGATACGATCTCCTCCTTTGTCATACCAAAGTCAGGGTCTGCTGCGATACGGTCAACGAGGTCATTCTCTCTTCCGTACTTCTTGACCTGCTCGCCTGCAAGCATTGAGTACTCTCTGATCTTCTCATGAAGCTCCTGACGGTTGCCGCCACGCTTAACAGCATCCATCATGATATTCTCTGTTGCCATGAATGGAATCTCCTTCATGAAGCACTGGTAGATAACCTTGTCATATACCACAAGACCATCTACAACATTCAGGTACAGATCAAGGATTCCATCAACTGCAAGGAATGCCTCTGGAACTGAGATACGCTTATTTGCTGAGTCATCAAGTGTTCTCTCAAACCACTGTGTTGCGGCTGTGATAGCAGGATTGAGCGCGTCACACATTACATAATTGGCAAGTGATGCGATTCTCTCACTTCTCATTGGGTTTCTCTTGTATGCCATAGCTGATGAACCAATCTGGTTCTTCTCAAATGGCTCCTCTATCTGCTTTAAGTGCTGGAGAAGTCTGATATCATTTGAGAACTTGTGTGCACTCTGTGCGATGCCTGAGAGCACATTAAGAACTCTTGAGTCGACCTTTCTTGAATATGTCTGGCCTGATACAGGATAGCACTCAGCAAATCCCATCTTCTCAGCGATCTTTCCATCTATCTTTCTCACTGTCTCGTGATCTCCTCCGAAGAGCTCAAGGAAACTTGCCTGTGTTCCAGTTGTTCCCTTTGATCCGAGAAGCTTCTGCTGGCTGATCATGTACTCTATATCAGAGAGGTCAAGGAGCAGCTCCTGCATCCAGAGTGTTGCACGCTTGCCGACTGTCGTTGGCTGTGCAGGCTGGAAATGTGTAAATGCAAGAGTTGGAAGATCCTTATACTGATCTGCGAACTTTGCCAGCTCATTTATAACATTGATGAGTTTCTTTCTGACAAGCTTTAATGCCTCTGTCATAACGATAACGTCTGTGTTATCGCCTACATAGCAGCTTGTTGCTCCAAGGTGGATTATTCCTGCTGCCTTAGGGCACTGAACACCGTATGCATATACGTGGCTCATTACGTCGTGACGAACCAGCTTTTCTCTCTCTCTGGCAACATCATAGTTGATGTCATCAGCGTGAGCCTTGAGCTCCTCGATCTGCTCATCTGTGATTCTTGGATTGCCGTTCTCGTCCTTGTCGGCTTCCAGATCGGCCGTCGCGTCGTTGAAGTCTCTGATGGTCTCGTATGCTTTCTTGCGGCTCATGCCGCTGTCGACGAGTTCCTGATAGAGCGCTGTCTGCGATGCGCTCAGCGCCTTTCCGCCTTCTGCCCAATATACACGCGATTCGTTCAGCGCGTTCTTACCGAAGAGCCCAGCGCGCAGCGCCTCGAACGGATCTTCCAGCAGCGGCTCCACCGGATATTGCAGCCTCTTGCTGCCGCCTGTGCCCTGATAGGACCCGCCGCGCGCCAGCGCTTCAATGCCCTGCGCCGTCTTCTCAAGCTGCCGCCCGCCGGGGAGCGTGTCGCCCGCAAACCCCATGAGCTGACGACCGACCTCGCTCCAAAATTCGCCCGAGCTGTTGAATTTCCCGTTTTTCTTCTTTTTGAGCGCTTTGCCCATACCCGTCAGTGTGCCCCACACGTCCGGCATCGGTAGTGTTTCATCGCCGAGACCCAGCAGGCCCGCCACGTTGCGCACATACGGTACATCGTTGCTGATGTTGTATAGCGTATCTTCCGCCGCCGACCAGCCGTCAAACTCGTCGTTCATGTCGTTTGGATCGGTGTCGAAAAGGCGCTCGCCGAAGATGTTTTCGGTTACGTCATCGGCGATCATTTTGAGCATGTCGCTCGAAGTCAATCCGTTGCCGGACGCGACGGCGTTCAGCCCCATGCCGAGAACATCGAAGGGCGCCGGCGTTCCGCCGTACAGCTCTTCGTCCAGTCGGTTGAGCAGGAATGCAAGCAGCATGTAGGCGATGGCATCGCTCGCAAGCTTTTTAATGGCCTTGCCCTCGCCGATTTTCGCGGCCATTTCCTTGAAGCCGGGGCCGAGCCGGTCCTGCGTGACGTGCTCGAATGTGTTCGCCGCCTCGACCTGGAACATGTTCAGCATTTGTGCGATAAGGTTTTTCGACTGGAACGTCAGCGGCACTGAGCCTTTTGAGCGTGTACCCATGATATCACGCGCCCAGCGGTCCGCCGCTTTCATCGCCTCCTTCGGGCTCTTGCCCGCGTCCAGCTCCATACGGTACTTGCCGCGCACGGCGATCGTGCTGACGAGGGTATCGACCTTTTCCAGTGGACTAAATAGTTTTTCCAGCGCTTTTTCGCCCTTGGTGCTCTGGATGTAGTCAATGCCGCTCTTTTCCGTCAGGAAGTCGCTCTCGCCGCGGAATGCGCTCATGCCGGTCGTCTTCCCGTTCAGGATATCGCCCACAGCGCGCCATGTGTACTTCTGTCCGAGTTCGGTTGCGATCATCGGCAGCTGCGCCGTCTGATTCAGTGCCGACGAGAGGTTCCCCGCCACGTTCGCGCGGGCGAACATGCGGTTGAGCTTCTTCGCGCCGTTCAGCGCTTCGCGCCCGACCTCGCGCTCCATTGCGCGGTCCTCGAAGAGTTGCTTGCCCGCCAGCTTGTTTGCGTAATCATCCAGCCACGAAACAAGATCGCTGAATTCCGTCGCATCGGCGATGCTGCGGTACTTCGCGTCCGTATACTGTTCCATCAGGTTTGTCAGGTCCTCATAGCTCAGGAAGGTATCACCCGTGATCTTCTTTTTATCGCGCAAGTATTCTTCCTTCACATCCGCCGGAGCGTAGCGCATGGCCTCCATTTGGTCGATGTCCGCCTTCATCTCTTCCGGTGCGAATGTCGACCTCAGGTAGTTTGCCATCTGACGGACGCGCATGATGTCGTCCGTGTGATACAGCACGTCGCTCGCATAGTCCACGTATGTCTCGAAGCCCTTGACGATATCGTAGTCCGTCTCATCGCCTCTGCGGTGCTGGAAAAACGGATTGTACCGCTTGTTCGGCTTGAAGGATTTCGTCAGACCTGCGATGCTCGTCGGCAGCTTGCCTACGCCAGAGCCGAGGTCGACGCCGATCGCCTTGAGCGCGTTTTCGAGCTTGTCGTTCGTTTCCTTTGCTTGGAAATGCGGCGCGTAGCCCTTGATAAAGCCGATGGGCTCGTATCCGTGCGCTACAAGGAAGTCGTTGATCGCGGCGTAGAGCTTGTCATAGAGTTCGGTGTATTTCTCGATCGCGTTCTCAACCTTCACGCGGTCGACGTTCTTTGCCGCCGCGTAGTCATCCTGCGTTTGCAGCCAGTCGGCATACTGCCGCGCCAGATCACGCGAACCTTTGTCGAGGCTGAATTCCCGTGCGGCGTCTTTCATCTCTGCGCCATTTTTCAGGTTTTCCGCCGCCGCTCTGATGCTTTCCGCCGCGCCGGACTTTTCAACCAGCTCCTCGACGGTTCGCCCCTCTTTCAATCTCTGCGCAAAGGCGCTCTCGTCCTTGTTCAGTGCGCTTTTCTTGCCGTCCGCGCCTTCAAAGGTTCGAACCTCGTCAAACATGCGGTTGATGAAGCGCTTGCGCTCCTGCTCGTTCTCGTAAACCGGCTCGAAAACAGCCTCGTTGATCTGCTGGCCCTGCTTCCAGCCAAAAAGAGCGCGCATAATGCGCTGCGGCGTGCGATGGTAAAGCACAAGGCCTTTACTCGGGTCGAAGAGCTTGTTCAGACCCTTTCGGTTGATCTCCGGCGCTTCTGTTCCGATGAGCTCGCGCGCCTGCTCGCGCAGCGCGTCATTGATCTCGATGCGCTGCTGCTGCAAAAGCCCCGTCTTCGTCGCCTTTTGTGCCGTGTAATAGTCCACGAGCTCAAGCACGCGCGACTTTTTCACGCTGCGAGGGATATCTGCCATCGAGCGCTCGCCGTTTGCAATGTCTCGCGCGATGGTCTTTTCCTGCCGCGTCGCGCCCAAGCGCTGCTCGGCGCGCTTCGTTGCGTTCTGGATGCTCTTTGCCGCCTTGTCATTGGCGATAAGCTGTTCTGCGTTGTGGTAAATGCCTGCGCTGTTCGCTATCTTCACGCCCAGCTCGTCGAGCGCTTTTGTGCCCTTGAATTCATCCCGGCTCTTGACGCGCAGCCGCTCAGCCCGATCCGCCGTGCGCTGCTTGTCCAGCGCATCGAGATAGGCATCGTAGCTGTCGAAGCCGGATGGCTTGATGTTGTTCGTTGCCGCCGTCCGTGCGCGCTCGAGCTTTGTCTTCCACTCTGCGGGAATTGACAAATAATCTCCGCGTTTACTGTCTCGCTCCGCCTTTTCATAGGCTCGTTCCTGCCTGTCGATCTCTTCGTCTGCAAGCTCTTTGCCGACGGTATCCCTGCTGCCCTGGTCCAGTTGTTCCGCCGCGCCGTCGCTTACCGAAAATCGACCTGCTGGCTTGACATCGCCTTTGTTCTGTGATACGCTCGCGTCCGCAAGGTCATCGGCGCGTGTCACCGGCTCGGCAGTTTCAATGCCGACATTGCGGAGTGGCGCCGTGTCCTTGTTTTCTTCGCCCATGATCTGCTGCCGGGTCTCATCGCCCAGCGTCGGTGACTTGACATTTCCGCCGCGGTCTGCTATTCTCTTTTCGAAGAAATTACGTGATGTTGAGCGAGCCCCTCCGGTAACGGCTGAGGGCACGGCGCCGCCGGTAATTTCTCCGGCTTTTGCCTCGGCAGCAGTGTGCTTGTCGGGGCTTTTTGCTTTGTCCACCAGCCGAATGTTGTTGATGTCGTATAGGATCTTGCGGTCCCGTCCGTCCGCAATGTTCAGCGTTGCCTCGTAAATATTGCCGGATCGGTCTTGCAGATATGTCTTTCTGTGTTCCCATCCGTTTTCATCCATCCACTGATGATTGTGTTCATCGGTGGAGTTTTCATATCTGGACGTCGTGAGCGCTTCGTCAAGGTGGACGACCGCAAGGCTGCGTATATTGTCGCCCGTGCTTCTTGCCAGCTTGTCGATGACCTTGTGGCTGTTTTTTGCGCCGTCTTTCTGCACGCGGTCGTTTGTGCGGGCAAGATAGATCGTTTCAGGCTTTCCGGCCGCGTCGTATGCCGTCAGCTCCATTCCGGCCATATTGTTATAGACGTATCGGCCGAGCGTCTTGCCCCAGTCTCTTGGGCGGATTCCGTCAAAGAGATTCGTGTCGAGCATGACGCCCTTGCCGTATGTACCGTTTTCCCCTTCAACCTCTTCGAGCACGCTGAACTTCTCAGGCGGTCCCGTCCTGCGTTCCGTCGCCGCTGCGGTCTCGCGGCCTTGTTCCACCGCGCCCGGCGTGCGTTCGCTCTGTAAGACACTTTCACTTTCCTGTCCGCTCTGCGACAGCGCGCTTTCGGCCTCTCGGTTGAATCGGCTCGCCTTTTCGTCATACTGGTCGATCTCGGCATAGGCGTCGCCCATGATCTCTTCCCACACATAGAGCTCGATATCGCTCTCGCTCATTCCCGCGTAGTCGCCCGTCAGCGCTGCATAGCGGTCAAAGTAGGCATCGTACACCTTGCCCCACTCTTCGCTGCTGTACCGGCTCTGAACGTCGCGCATAAACGTCTTGACGTTCTCGCGCCTCGCCACTTCGGCCAGATAATGCGCCGTTTCATGCTCGATCGTCTCGCTCACGCTGCGCTGCACTGAACCGGCATTGACGAAAATTTCGCCCGTGTCGGCGTTGAACGCGCCGAAAATTCTGCCGGTTTTCCCGTCCTTTTCAACCTTGATGACGCCCAGCAGCGCCGTCACCTTTTTCACGCCCTTGGACTTTGCCCAGTCCGCCGCGCCGATAAGTTCCTGGTCCCAGTCCGCCTCGTCAAAGATGGTGACGGTGTTATCGCTGCTTGCGCCGTTCGGCACGTTGGCCTCCCGCGGGCTGATGAATTGTGAGATACCGGATACCGTAAGCCGCTGTTGTACCGTCAGCGCGTTTCCGTCTTCTCCGCCGACGTTCCGTACTTCTCGAGGAATGCGCTCAGATTCTCTTCCGTTACCCCGGCGCTCTCCCCGTTCGGCAGCTCCATCAGATAGTGCACGCGCTGCGTTGACCTCGCCTGGTGTGCTTCTTTCGGCAGCGTCGGCAAGCTCAGCCCCCGCGGCATCGTTCCGTGTTTCTTGTCCTGCATTGTCAATTCCTCCGTTCCGCCCCTCCGGCATGTCATAGATCGGGAGCTCTTCGTGTGTCCGCTCGCTCATGTCTGCGCCGGGGATGGCTTTCTTTGCTGCAATGTATTCTTCGTTCGGCGCAATGTGCTGCCCGTGGATATCCGTATAGCCGTTTGTCAGCATGTCGTCCAGCAGCAGCTCCACGCGCTTCGCCGCCGCGAAGTTTTCCTGCCCGTGGTTGTGGATGATCGCACTAAGCGAGCGGTCGATGTCGTCGTAGCGCACGCCCTCGTCATCCAGCAGCCGCGCGATGCGCTCGCTCACGCCGCGCTTGGTGCGGATGTATTCGTCGTCGCCCGCCTCACGGCTCGTCCGGCGGATGAGCTCGCCGCCTTTCTGGGCGAAGCTCATCTCCTCCTGCAAGACCGCCGCCGCGTCTGCGTAATAGCTGTGCAGCTCGGGGTGGTCGAACTGGAAGGCGTTCACGCTCCGCTCGCCCACGCTCGCGCTGTCGCGCCGGTCAATGTGCTGATCCTCGTTCACGCGATAGATGTTCTCTTTCGCGTCCACGGCCAGTGTGCCGTCTTTCAGTCCGTCTTCAACCTTCTGCGCGTTCTGCTCGTTGCTGTACTCAAGAAGATTGACGCGCTTGCCCGCGTCCAGCGCGTCCGCTTTGCCCTCTGCCGCGCCCTGTGCGGCGTTTGGCTGTGTGGGCGTCAAATTACCCTCGCCCATGCCCTGCGCGCTCTCAGGCGTCACCGCAGGCTGTGCGGGCATGGTGTTCTGCTGCTGCGCCGGCCGCTGCGCTGTTGGTGCGGTCTCTTCCGGCGACGGTGTGGCCTCCGTCGTCTCCGCCGCGGCGCGCTCAGTCTCGATTTGCGCGCTTCTTCGCTGAATACCCTCTACGCCGCTGCCCAGCAGGCCCAGCGTGCCGCCGACAAGAAAGTCGTTCAGGATCTCCGCCGCATCAAGCTCGCTGTAATTCTGTCCGGCGCTCTTACCGTTGTAAATCGTCTGCAAGGCAGGCTGTACGATGTCTTCGATACCCTCCTCGCCGCCCTCAGACAGGAACGACAGGGCGAGCCGTCCCGCCGCATTCCCGTTCATCTTGGCGATCGCTCCGTCGATTGCCTTGTCGAGGAAGCCGCCGCCGAACGCTTTCTTGAACGGCGCTGCGACGTTGCTGATCTTTTCCGTCGCAATGCTCACCGCGCCGCTCGCCATGCCGTACAGCAACGCCCGGTTCTGCGCGTCCAGCTGTTCCGCCGCGCTCATGCCTGGCTTGTCCGCCGCCTCCGCCGCCTCCTGCGAGTTTCCGCCGAATACGCGCAGGAACATCGGGCCGAGCGCGCTGCCGCCGCCGAGCGTCGCGTCGGCGACCATCTGCGCGCCTGCCGCGCCGACGTTATTGAGGTACTTGCCGACCGGCGTGAGCCCTTCGTTCGCCTTTTCCATGTTGTCGGATGCGGTCTTGCGCAACTTCTGATAGGTGCCTTGCAGCGTCTCCTGCGCACCCTTCGTCACGTCCTGATAGTTTTTCACCCGCTCGCCCGCGGCCTTGCTGTTGATCTCGATGAGGCGCTTGTTGCGGTCGATAAGTGTCTGCCACTGCTGGCGCTCCTCCTCGGTCTTCGCCGCCTTAAGCCTTTCGGTATAGGCGGCGATGTTCTTTTTTGAGGCTTCGATCTCTCCGCGTTCCTGGCTCGCTGCGTAGTTCAGTCCGCTCGGCGCGCGCAGCAGCGTGTCCGCCGCGCCGACCATATCCGCCGCATAGCCCGCCGCCGCGCTCTTGATGATCGGCGTAATGCTCTTTTTCGTCTTGTCACCGGTGATCTCGCGCACCTCCTGCGCGTGTGTGCGATTGTAGCTCTTGCGGCCGCGCTCTTTGTTTTTCTGATCCGCCGCCGCGCGTTTCATCATCGCTTCGTCCAGTGCTTTTTGATAAACGCTCTGCGCTGTCGGCGTCTTCGCCGTATTCGCCGCAGGGGATGTGCGCTGCCCATCCCCTGTTTTTACAAGCCGACCGTGCGCGCCGGTGCCGACCACCGTGCGCTTTTCTTCCTGCTGCTCCTGTGCCGCAGGCGTTGTCTTAACAAGTCGTCCCATTTAGCCCTCCTCGTAGGAATAACCATACTGCTTGAGCAATACCTGCATTTCTGCTTTCTGCTCGCTCGTCATCATCGGCCAGGTCTTGTCGAGCGTCGAAAGGATTCGCTCGCCCTCGCCGTTCTTGAGCGACGTGTTGAAGCCAGACAGCAGCGCAATGAACGGCCCCTGTGCCATCGTCTTACGGCTGTTCGACACGCCGCCGTTTTCCAACCACGTCTCATAGTCCGAATACAGCCCGCTCGACGAGGTGAAGCCGAATTTCTGATAGTTTGCCTTCTGCGCGAGCCAGCTCTTGGGATTGCCGCTCTTTTTCGCCGCCTCGAAAAGGCCCTGATAGTCGAGCCCGCTTTCGTTGCCGTCGGTCGTATTTCCGCCGCTCGTCCCGCCGGACCGCCTCGTGGTCCTGCCGCTTCTGCCGCTCGTCTTCGCCGCGGCCTGCGCCGCCTGCTGCTTGTAGTAGTTCTCGAGCGCCTTGACGTACTCGCTCTCGTACCCACTCTTGCCGATGAGCCCCGCGCTCGGCGAAACGCCTACTTGCAGCATCGCGTCGACCTGCGACCGGCTGAGCTCCTGGTCCTGCTGCTGCTTTTCCTTGATCGCATCCAGCACACCGAGATAGCGGTTGTACTCCGTGTTGTCCTGCCCCTGCAAATTGCCGAGGTAGTCCTGCAAGCGGCCGTACTCGCCGAGATAGTTGTTGTAGTCGAAGTTCCTGTCGGTGTTGAACTGGTTCAGCCGGTCGAGATACTTCGCGTAGTCCAACTGTTCCTGATTGTTCACGGCCTCAAGGTCACTGAGCTTCATCTGGTAGTCCTTGAGATACCGCTCGTATGCCTGCTGATAGAGCGTTGGGATCACGTCGGAGAGCTTCGTCGCGTAATAGTCGCCCGCCTGCGTCGCCGCGCTCACGGCGTAAGAGCTCGGCCGTCCGCCGCTCGCGGCGCTTGCTTTCGCCAGTGCGTCCGCCGTCGCGCGCTCCCCCTCGCGCAGATACGTCTTTTTGTAGCTACCATACTGCGGATCCGTCTCCTTGCTCCACGAGAACGGATCTCGCTTGAGCGCCGCGTCCAAAAGCTCCTGCTGCTTCTGCTGGAAGCGGTTTTCGTAGCTCGGCGCGCTGCCGTATGTAAACGGCTTGAACGAGCCGATCTTGTCGAGCGTCTCGTCGATCTTCGGCGCGTACTTGCCGTCGCTCACGTACTGGCTGCCATCCGCGCCGGCAGTGTAGTTGCCGTAGCTGCTGCGCAGCTGGTTTGCCTTGGCGTTGATGAGCGCGCGCTGCTCCGCCGTCGCCGCGCCCGCGTACTGCTTCTTGAGGTCGAGCACGCTCATGCCGAACTCGGGGTACTTTTTCGCAAGGTCGAGATCGTACTGCGAAAAATTCACATTGCTGCCGCTCGCCGCCTTTTGAAAGTCATCGTATGTATACGCCATTTTCTTCTCCTCTCTGCTTGAATTTTACTGTGGTCCGCGCGTGCTCTTGAGCTCGCTGCCCGCGTAATACTCGCGGTTCATCGAATAGACGCGGCACTCGCCCTTGCCCTCGATGCGGATGCGGTAATGGTCCGCGCGCCGCGGCACGATGGGCAGGTAATAGCTGCGCTTTCGCTCCGGTTTCAGCGTTTGCCCGGCCTGCACCCACTTCCCGTCGGAATCAAACTGCATCAGCACCTTTGCTTCGGCCCCCGCCGCGACCTCGATGCGCACCCACAGCTTGGCGATGCTCTTCTTCACGCCGTCGTAGCTCGTACTTTGGCTCGAGCCCTTTTCCGTGAAGTCGCCCGTCTCGGCGAACCACGTGAAGTCATCCTCGTCCGTGCAGCCCTCCGGCGCGTCGAGGATGTTGCCCGTCAGCGCGATCTCGCCCTCCGCCGTCAGAAAGTAGGTATTCCCCTGATGACGGCAGAAGTGCGTCGCGTGCGTCTTGTCCTCGATGTGCCACATGCCCTTGCGCGTGTCGTAGACGTAGAGCTTCCACTCCCCGCTCTCGTCCTGCGCGCTCAGATAATACTTGAGGCCGTCGCTCCCTGCACGCCCGCCGCGCAGCCTCGTCATGCCGAAGGCGTCGTGCAGGCTTTGCGGGATGCCGCCCGAGTAGATCATCACGCCGGAATTGGAGAGGTACAGCAGCCGCTCGCCCGCGATGGCGAGGCTCCCGCCGCTGCCCTTGGCAACGCCCAGCGTGGCCGAGCCCATCACCTCAAAGTTGGACGGAATACTGCCGTACACCTTGTAGATGTGGTCCTCCTTGAAGAACACCGGATAGCCGAGGAAGCTCACGCACCCCGTGAAGTCACCCGCGCTGCCCGTGTCCACGGCGTAGCTGTCGGTCTCAAGGCCCTCGAACACGTTCCAGTTGAAGGGATCGCCGAGCTTGCTTGCGTAGATCGTCCGGCCGTCGCAGCCCCACAGCCGGTTTTCGTTCTCACACAGGTATTCTAAGTCCGGCACCGTGCGCCGAACCGTCAAGTTTCCCGTCTCCGTGTACTCTGTCGTGCCGTTGTCACCATCCAGCTTGAAGACGTTTTCATAGAAATACATCTTGTCGCCGTCGATCTCGCGGATCACCGGCGTTTTGTTGTTCTCCGTGTGCTTCGTGCAGCCCGCAATCGTCACCGCGTCGCCTGCCTTGAAGTAGTCGCTCCATGCGACACCGCTGCACTGAATGGTGTTCGCCTCCGCGGCCTCTTCGTAGAGCTTGCCGTTCGTGAACGTCAGGCTATTGCCGCTCCACGTGCTCTCAAGGCTGCCGAACTCACCCGATACCGTGTTGTAGCACTTCTTGTCCGGCAGGATGATGATATAGGCGCCGATGGCGGCAAATCGCTTCTCGCCCGCCGTCACGTCGCCTTTTTTCACGCCGCCGTAGTAGAAGGCTGTGCCCTCCACCCACGCGAGCGCATCCCACGCGAAAAGCCCACCCGGATTTACAAGATTCTTGTAAATTTTGCGCTTTGCGCGCGTCGAAAGCACAGGATAATAGTCGCTCGTCAGGTTTTGCATGTCCCACAGCCCGCCGTCCCCTGCACCCAGGTTGTGGTCAAGGCCGTAGAATTGCAGCTGCCCGCGCTTGCCGATGCCGTCGGCGTACGGGACCTCCGGCAGCTTCATTTGGCCTCACCGGCCTTTTTCGGCTCTGCCGCCTGCTTGTCCTGCGCGTTGCCCTGCGTCGGCTCTTCTGCCGCATCGCAGATCGTCACAATATTGCGAAGCGACTGGCGCACCGCTGCCACCACATCGACGGCATCGCCGTTGACGTTCAAAATGCCGATCAGGCGCATCGCGTGCGCCGCTTCCTGCTTAATTTTTTCATTCATGCTCTTTACCTCCAATTGGGTTGCGAATAGCTCCCGTAATTGTTGACCGGTCGAACCGATAGCCAATTTGTGTTGTAATACGTCCCGATGTTGACGATCGCGCGGTATCTCTTCCAGTTCGGATGGACATACGTCCCGACATTGATGACCGCCTTCGCGCCGCTTCCGCCGCCGCCACCGCCGCCGCTGTACGTTGTGGCGGTACCCTCGTCGGAGTAATCCGATACGATCCAGTCGCCGCCCCAATAATAGAGGTTGCACACCCACTCGTATGTCGTCCCCGGCGATAGCCCCGTGATCGTGCCGACGAATGTGCTCTCCCCGCCGCCGACTGCCGTGGAATTGAACTCAAATGTTCCGACGCCGGTGATGCGCACGTCGATGAGCCGCTTAAAGGTGTAATCATCCGAGCCGCCCGTAAACTTGGCGTACACGTTGAGCTGTGTCCCGTCTCCGTCGACCGGTGATAGCGTACAATAAAAGCTCGCCATGCCTTACTCCTCGATGAAAAACACCGTGCCATACGGCGCGTGGCCCGGCGGCGAAGCGCCGAACGTGTAGTTGCCGCTCAGCACCAGATAGCCGCCGCCGAGCGAGACGACAGGGTAGTCGCTGGCATCGTCTTTTCCGATCAATGCAAACGGCCCCAGCTCGGATTCAAGAAAGATATTTCCCGCTGCGTGCATCTTCATGCCACCATAGGTCGCCGTCAGACCGACGCCGACCTGCCCCGTGCCCGTGTAGGCAAGATCCATGCTGCCGACAGGGGTATCTCCGGCCAGCAGGCTCACGCTCCCGCCGCGCAGCGCGCCCGCTGTCAGCGTGCCGTCGATGTTGACTGCCTTGACGTGCAGATCGACCGTTCCTGTGCTCGCGATCTGCGCGCCGTCCTTGCTCAGCGTGAAAGTCGTGCCGCTCGAACCACTCGTCGCCGCCAGCGTGATTTTTTTCAAGTTCTGGTCGATAAGCGTCTGCGCATCGTTGCCGTCGATCTTGCCTCTCACCGTCGCGCGGATGCCGTTCACGTCCGCCGTCAGGTTTGTCACGCTGCCGTTCAGGTTCGAAATGCTCGCCGAAAGGCCCTGCGCCGTCGCTTGCAGCTGCGTGATGTTCCCCTCGGCGTCGCCGATGCGCGCCGCCAGCCCCTCGGCCACGAGCGCGACCTGCGTGATGTTCCCCTCCGCGTCCTTGATCTCGCCGTAGATGGGATCGGTGATCTGCTTGACGAACTCGTCCGCCGCCGTCTTGTTCATGTTGGAAAGATCTAAATTGTGCAGCGTGTAGCGCAGCTGCTCGACGAGCATGAAGAGGTAGTCCTGCATCGTCTCGATCTTGTCGCTCGCGCTCTCCTTCTGCGTGAACGACGGAAAATTCGTGTCGATGTATAGCCAGTTGGAAGGCATACTTCCTCCCCTCCTTTCTCTTCGGGCGGGAGAGCTGCGCGCCCTCCCGCCCCGCGCTTCACTTCATCGTCGCGAGCTTGCGGATCAGGTCGTCGCCGTACTGATACGCCGAGAGGTAATCCATCGTGCCGTCCGTCAACCCCGCGCGCTTCTGAAGCTGCGCGCGGTAATCGGGCGCCGTCAGCTTTCCGTGGAATTCCTTTTCCCACTTGCCCGCGTTCTCCTTGCCGGACCAGTACGCGGGGCACAGCTTGCCCGTCACGTCGAAATGGCGGATGACATTGCTCGCGGGGATGTTGTACTTCTTCATCAGAGCTTTCGTCAGCTCAAGTGCCTGCGCGACGGTCTTCGCGCCCGGCGCGTATACGCCGTTCTTGACCGCGTCACACAGCTCAATGCTGATGCTGTTGGCGTTCTTGCACTTGCCGTACATCGTCCCGCCGCCGGTCTGCGCGCAGCTCGGGTACTTCTTCCCGCCCACCGCCCACGCGATGCGCAGGTCGTCCACGCTCTGGATGACCTCTTTCTCGTCCACGAAGTAGTGCGCGCTCGTCTTCACCACGTTCGATGCGTAGTATTTGGCGTTGTTCAGCGCCGTGTCGCCGTCGTTGCCGGTGTAGTGGATCGCGATGTAGCGGATGACGCTCGCCGTGCGCGTGCCGCCGACGTTCCCGGCGTTCGCGGGATATTTGCGAATGTCCATTGCCTTACGCCCCCTTGTCAATGGCGTCCTGATTCTTCTGCGACTGCGTGCCGAAATAGAACGCGATGATGACCGCATAGATCGTCATGAAGTCCTGCGAGATGTTGCCCGTGACGGCCATGTACGCGAAAACACCCGTCAGCACCAGCGTCACGATGCTCTTGACGCTCATCAGATTTGCGATACGCTTAATAATTCTTTCGTTCATGTCATTCGTCCTTTCCCTTGATTTTGATTCCCGCCAGCAGGCCGAGTTCTGCCGTCCACGCAGCGAACCACGCGACGGTCAGGCTGTCCGGCACTACCTTGTCATACGCGGTCAATACGAGCACTGCAATGCAGTACCAGCAGAGGTTGAGCACTGCCGCGATGACGTACTTGTCCCGCTTTCTCATCCTCTTCATAGGGCCACACCCGACAGCAGCCACGCGATAAACGCGCCCGCCAGCGCCGCGAGAGCCTTGTCGACCAAACTGTCCCAGCGTTTCCCCGCCTTGCCCGTGATGGCCTTTACGTCCTCTTTGATCTCCTTGACATCTCCCTCGACGGTCTCCTGCTTGGTCGCCAGCACTTCCACCGACGTTGCCAGCCTGTCAAGCGCCGTTTGGTGCTCCTGCAGTTCATTGATTCGGTGCGTGTTACTCTTGCACCTCGATTCGATCAGCGCGATTGCCGCGTCGTCGTAGTGTTTTGCATTATCCATATCCCGCTCCCTTTCTGCGGCGTATTACACCGCCTTGAAATAGTTCCCCACCAGCTCGTGCGGCAGATATTGCAGCGTGATCTTGCCGCCCGCCTGCTCGCCCGTGCGCTCGCAGAGGTACGTCTTGCCGTCCTCGCCGTCGAGGTAATACTTGCCGTATTCGTACTCCATGCCGCGCGCTGCGGGGATGGGGTCATCCTGCGTGCCTGCGTGCTCGGCGTCGATGACCGCCCAGAGGGCCGGGGTCTTGTCCGGCGTCCAGTCGGCCTGCGAGGTATGCGTCTGACCGGGGCGTACCTTGTATACCTTGCCGCCGTAACTCCTGCGGTCGCCCTCGGCGTAAGCAACGGGGTACGCCCATGCTGTGATGAGTTCCGGCACGCTTGCCGCCTCGCCGTCGCTCAGGCTGACCGCCGCCTGCTCGATGATGGGCCGCAGCTTCATCGCGCGGGCATACGTGACCGGCTCACCCGCAAGGGCGGTAACAGTCGCTTTGGCGCTCTCGGTTTCCGTGGGCTTGCCCATCTTAATGGATACCGTGCCGTCGCGGTGGTCGGTGATGTCGCCCGCAAGACTGTACTCGCTGTTGTCGTACTCATTGACGATTTCCTTGGTCTCGCCCGTGGGCTTCCCCTGCTCGTCCAGCACGTCCACCATATCGCGCTGCACGATGCTCCACGGCGTATTGTCGGGCAGCAGTGCCGCCACGGCGTCGTGGGACATGGTGAGGTAGATGGTTTTGGTGTCACGTCCGTCCCACGAGCGGTCAGTACGGTTGCCGTTGACCGTAGCGGGGTATTCCGTGTTGTTGACTTTGATGTGGATACTCATGTGTGCTCCTTTCTATTGCGGCGTGGCGTTCTCTTGCAGCCACGCCAGAAGATCGCCCGAGGGGGCTTCGTCGAAAGTAATGGTGCGGTATGCTGTGTCGCGCCACCCGCGACGCTGGTCCCATGCAGTGGAGGCAAAACCGCTTCCCAAATATGACATGTTGGGATTGTCCCCCCTGTTTATTATTTGGATTCCTGTAATTGTTTTGGAGCCTCCTTCGTAGTGTGCGCGTGTGCTAAACGTGGTTGACGTAGTAGAAACAGGGATTGAAAGTGTCTGATTGAAGTACCACGTCAAGCTCACATCCGGCTCAAAGTTGATATCATACCCTGTCCCGCCGATGAGCGTCCTGCCCTTGAGGATGTTGTACACCGTGCCGTTGACCATGCACTTGCCGCCCTTAATTTCATAGGCTGTGCCATTGACGAGGGTCTTGTGTGTAGCGGGAGGGGGTGGCGTGACATTGCCGGAGCTGTCGACTTCCATGTCGGGCGGAAGAATGAGCGCGGGGCGGATGCCAGCTGAGTTGGATGCTTTGTTGGCCTCGCAGACGCCGTCGTAGTTGACGAGCCACACCAAGCTGGTGCTGTAGGTGACCGGGGAGCGGAGCCACCAGTAGTCGGCCGAGCCGTTCCAGTACGCAATGCGCTTGTTCAGCGCAGACGAACCGGTTCCGGCCTCGAAGTAGGACAGCTTCGCACCGTCTACCGGGAAGTAGGAGTTATCGCTGGTCGTGAAGCCAATCTCGTAGCCGGACAGCAGGAAAATCTTGCAGAGCAGGCCGTTAGCACCACTCTGATCCGAGCCACTGGAACCGCCGTTCTTGCGATACGGAATCTTCACCTGCTTGATTGCGTCCCTGATGTTGCTCTCAAACGCGTTCAAGAGCGTGCTGTTCAGTATGCTGTGGATGGTGCTGTTCTCCAGATTGTTCACATCCGAGCTGTGCCATCGGGTGGCCTCGAAGATGTCCTTCATCAGCAACCACGTCCCGTCGCAGCTTGCATCATACATGCTGCTCGGCTTTCCCTGATGCACGACAATGAACTCTTTCGCCGCGCCGTTGACTTTCAGCTTGACGATGCTGCCGACAGCCTTAGTGCCGAGTTTTACATTTGCCATCTCCGCGCCTCCACAGACAGCCCACGCAGCCGTGCGTACTCGGTCACGGCGTAATGCAGCGGCGTACCTTCCTTGATGTACACAGGCGCACCGTCCTTGAAAACGTACACAGCCTTGATTCTGTGCTTCTCGCCGTGCTCATCTTTGATGTAAATCTCCATCTCTGCGCCTCCTTAGCCGTACAGCCAGTTGATGGCGTAGTTCTCGGTCGGCGTGGTCTCAACGTTCACCAGTGTCTGCTTGACGATGTTACCGGATGCGATGTAGTCGCTGCCGCGCGTTGCCGCCACGATGCCGCCCGAGCCGTTGCCCTTGAGGAGGGCGGTGGTGGAGGGGACATTGACGGGGCCTGCGGGGCCCTGCGGGCCGGTCGCACCGGTCTCGCCTTTCTCGCCCTGCTTGCCCTTTTCGCCCTGGTCTCCCTTGGGGCCTTTGATGTTGACCGTCGCGGGATTCGCAAGCCCGCCGTCGTTCGTCCAGCTCAGGTCTCCCGCCGCGGACACAGCAGGGGTAAAGGTCGCGCCTTTTGCGCCGTCCGCGCCCTTCGCACCATCCGCCCCGGCAGGGCCTCGCGGGCCGGTTTCGCCTTGCGGGCCGGTCTGTCCCTGCGGGCCCTGTTCTCCCTGCAGCCCCCTTGGCCCCTCGGGGCCGGTGTCTCCCTTCGCGCCGTCAGCACCGGCGGGCCCCCGTGTGCCCGTGTCACCCTTCGGGCCTTTGAGATTCACGGTCTCAGGATTCGCCTTGCCGCCGTCGTTCGACCACGAGAGGTCTCCCGCCGCGTTTATCGCGGGCGTAAACGTCACGCCGTCGCGCCCGTTCGTCCCGTCCTTCCCCGGCGCGCCGTCTGCGCCGTCTTTCCCGGGCAGACCGTCCGCACCCTTGGCACCGTCCTTGCCGGGGTCTCCCTTCGGGCCCTGAATGCCCTGCGGGCCGCGCTCGCCCGTGTTGCCTTTCGCGCCCTGCAAGGGGCCGTTGTTGATGAACTCGCCGGTAATGCCGTCGAAAATGTAGATGTCGTAGGGCTCCGCCGTGCCCACGCCGTAGGCATCGCCCGCCGCTGCGGTCGCTTTCTGCGCGGCGTCCAGCGCAGCCTTCGTGCCGTAATAGCCCAGCACCTTGAAGCCGCTGCCGGTCTCCCCCTTGGGGCCTACGGGGCCCGTCTCGCCTTGCGGACCCGTCTCTCCTTGCGGACCCGTCTTGCCTTGGGGGCCCGTCAGGCCTTGCGGACCGGTTTCACCTTGCGGACCAGTCTCGCCCTGCAGCCCCCTTGGCCCTTCTGGGCCGGTATCTCCCTTGTCGCCTTTCAGCGCGGCAAGCTGTGCCGCCGTAAAGTCGGAATAGGTAAAGGCATCGCCCTTGTCGCCCTTCGGGCCCTTGAGGTTCACGGTCTGCGGATTCGCCTTGCCGCCGTCGTTCGTCCACGACAGGTCGCCGTCGTCGCTCATACTCGGCGTGAACGTCACGCCGTCCTTACCGGCGGCGCCGTCTGCGCCCTTGGCTCCATCCGCCCCGGCAGGGCCTCGCGGGCCGGTTTCGCCGGGATCGCCCGTGTCTCCTTTGGGGCCGGTTGCACCGGTTTCGCCCTTGGGTCCCTGCGCGCCAGTATCTCCCTTGGGTCCCTGCTCTCCCTGCGGCCCGGTCGCGGCGACGCCCGTGTCGGCAAAAGCGCCCGCCGTAGCGTCCCACTTGAACCAGTTGCCCGCGGCCTCGTCGACGTATGGCATCTTGGAAACCGCCGTCTCCGCATCCGCCGCCGCCTGCAAAACCTCATCTACCCAGCTTTGGTAGGCCGGAGGCGGCTTGGTCGTGCCGTTTGCGCTCAGCGACGGCTCAACCACCGTGCGCCACGTCCGGCTCTTGGCGATCGCGCCGCCCACGGTGTAGGTGAGCTCGGCCATGCCCTCGCCCGCCTTTGCGGTGTCGGCGCTGCTCAGCGTCCAGATCACGTCACCGTTCTCGCTCTTAAGGCTCGCGGGATACGGCGCGCTGTCACCCTCACGCAGCACCGTCAGCGTAAAGACGCCCTCGCCGTACAGCCGCGCCCAACTGTCCGCAAGGCCGCGCCAGACGATCCTCTGCGCCTCGTTCTCGCCCTGATGGCCCAGCGGCAGATACGGCAGCTCACGCACTTCGATCTCTCTCATACGATCTCGTACCCCCTCTCGTAGCCCTGCGCCGGTTCATGCGTCCTGCCCCAATAGCGGGCAAAGTTGCCGTAGGCCTCGTTATAGAGCTGGCTCGAATCGGCATAGCGGCTGTACTCGCCGTTCTCCGCATCGATCTTCGCCTTGAGGTACAGCACGTACAGCTCATCGTGCGGGGCCTTTACCAGCAGCTCTTCGTCCATGCTGTCCGGATAGCCGGTCGCCATGATCTGCTCGAGCTCTTCCGGCGTCGCCAGCAGCACGTCCGCCGCGATCCTGCCCTCAAGCGCCTTGAGCCATTCGAATTTTTCCTCTTCGGGAAAGGCGTTCGGCTTCGCCGTGTCGGCGTGCTGCATCGCTTTTCTCGGCGTCATGTTCTTCTCTCCTCTCTCAATGATGGATAAAGGCGGGCGCGGGTCTTGTCCCACGCCCGCCTCGGGGTTATTGCCTTAGAGCGAGTTGCCCGCCGCGATACCGCCGATGGCGGCAAAGCGCCAGTCGTTGAAGCACGCATTGAAGCGGCTGCGGCCGCGCCAGACGTTCGCGTCGGTGTTCTCGTCGATGGTCGAGCGCGCCTCAAGCTGGATGCGGTCATTCCACACCGCGCCGCCGTAGGTCTCGTTGTACTTGCTGTCCAGCAGCACCCACGGGGAAACGCCGTTTGTGATGTAGTGGTTCAGGTACGGCCACACGATGACGTTCCAGCGGCCGTACTGATAGTTGAAGGCGTTGTTCGCGCTCACGGGGTCCTTGTCCGCGCCGATGGCCGCGAATACCGCCTTTTTGAGGTCGGCGTTCTCGGGGATCAGGATCGTGTCAGGGGCCACGTCAAGGATCTCGTCATTGTCGCCGCGGAACAGGTGCATCTTGGTCTCGAGCTTGCCCAGCGTGTCCACGCTGAACGCATCCTTGAAGCAGTTGCACTGCTTGTCGCCGCTCACCTTGGGCACGTGCTCCTTGGCGAACAGGTTGCTGCCGTCCGCGCCCGTCAGGTCGAACTTGACGCCCTTAAAGGTCACGCTGCCGTTGCCCATCATGGCCGCGCCGTACAGCGCCGCGCCGAAGAGCTCGCGCGTGCGCTTGTAAGAGGTCATAAAGGCCGCAGGCTGCTTGCGCATGTCGAGCAGCTTGCCGTCCTCGATCATCTCCTTGGACACGCTGAAAGAATCCTTCCACGTCTGGTACTTGAGGAACTTCTGGTAGCCCTCCTGCATGCCGTCCAGCGGATAAGCGCCGTTCTCGCCCACGGGCTCAAAGCCGCTCATGGCCGTCAGCGTGGTCATCACATCGCCGTAGTTCTTGGAAGAACCCATCAGGAACAGGTTCTTGAGCACGCTGTTCTGCTCAAATTCCTCGCCGCGCTTTTCAAGGAACATCTTGATCGGCGCCTGGCAGTTGCCGTAAATGCTGTTGTTCAGGTTGCTCGATTCCGAAAAAATGATTTTCATTGCTTACTTTCTCTCCTCTCTTCCGTTTTCCTTAGACAAAGCGGCCGCGGATCATGCTGCCCGCTGCCGTGCCCTCAAGGCTCACGACCTCGAACGTGCCGGGCACCGCCGCATCCGATGCGCCCGTGACGTACTTTGCCTTGAGACCGCCGCTCGCCACCTGGATCTTGGTGCCGACCTTCACGGCCGCTGCGGCCGCCGCGAGCTCGGTTTCAAAGGTGTACTTGCCCTGCACGCGCGTCACCGCCAGCGGCTCGCCCGCGGCCACCGTGCCGCTCTGCATGCACACATAGGGCGGCGTGGTCGCCTGGTCGGCAGAGATCGCCGCCAGCTTGCCGTCCGCCACGCCCAGCAGTTGGCCGACCTGATACGTGCCCGCCGCCGCTTCGATGTACTCAAACGGGGTCATTGCCCCGTCCGTCGATTTGATGGGAATAAACATTGCGTTCCTCCTTGTCTTGTTAATTTCTGTTCTTCTCGATCCACGTGCGGATCTCCTCGTCCGTCGCCGTGGGATTGAAGATGCGGAAGCTCGCCAGCTCCTCGCTCGTCACGACCTTGCCGCCCGTGCCGCGGGATGCCGCCGCGCCGGTCAGGTGGTCCTTACCCCTCTGACCCGTCAAGGCCTGCGCTCTCGCCGCCTCGGCCAGCGCCTTCTCGCGCCGCTCGCGCGTCGAGATGAGGTAGGCGTCGTAAAACGACATGCCGCTCTTCACGTGCGCGTAGAATTCCTCGCTCTCCGGCAGCTTCAAAAGATCCTCCACGCCGTTCACCTCGGGCTCGAGCGCGTGGATTTTCTTAATCTGCTCGTCGATGGCGCGCTGCATTTTCTCCTGCTCCACCGCGGCCTGCTCGCGCTCATGCGCCGCCACGATCTCCGCTGCCCGCTTGACGACGGGATTCTCGCTGATCGCCTCATTGAGAGATTCCTGCGTCAGCTTCCCGGCCTTGAGGTCGCTTTCGAGCTTCTGCTGCTTGAAGGACTTCGACCATTCGTCAAACTGCTCCTTCGTCGCGATGGGCTCGCCCGTGATCGTGTTCTTGAGCCCCGCACTTTCGAAAAAGGCCTTCCACTCCGCGGCCATCTTCTCGCTCTGCGCCTTGAGCGCCGCGTCCACCGCGGCCTGCTGCTCGGCTCTGCGCCGCGCCGCCGCATGAGCTCTGCGCTCGTCGGGGGTCTGCTCCTTCTTCGCGCCCTCCGCATCGTTGTTGTCTTCTGCGCCTTCCGCGCCGTCCTGGCCCTCGGGAGCGGTTGCGGCGCCCTCTGCGCCCTCGCCGCCCGTCGTGCCGGTATCGCCGCCCTCCGGCGTGCCGTTGGTCTCTTCTGCGGCCGGGGCAGCGGCACCCAGCTCGTTTGCGCCTGTGGGTTCCTGCTGCGTGCCTGCCTCGTCAGGCGGCACCGTCAGGCCCATCGCTTCAAAGACGTCTTTTTCCGTGAATTCCATGTTCTCTCCCTCTCTGGCATGTTCCCGCTATCGCCCTGCGAATAGCCGCCGCCTTGCGCGTGCGACGTCCCCTTGCGGGGGGTAATCATGTAAAGCGCTTCCGCTTGCCTTACTTCTTGCCGGTTCTCAAATCGGAGCCGGTATGAATAACGCCCTTCTTCGCGTCGGTCTGCTGGTTCGGCGCTTTCACGACCTGCGTGCCGCCGTTCTTGATTCTGCCGACGTAACCGCTCTTATCGCTCATGCCCGTGTCCTCCTTTCCTTCGGATTCGGCATTTTCCCGCTGTTGCCCTGCGGCTGCGCAGCCGTTGGCAGCTCTGCTGCCTTACGGATGCGGCGTCCCCTTTACGGGGGCATATGCTCTGCGCGTCATCTTTCGCGCCTTTAGCCTTTCTTACTGCGGCGTGTAAAGCCCTTCCGCCTGCCCGCTCGCGGCGTTCATGGCGTCCTGCTGTGCCTGCGCGTCGATCGCCGCGGCCAGCTCGTCCGGCACGCCAGCGCCGCCGTCCGGCATATCGCCCTGCATGGCCGCCTGCTGCGCCGCCGCCTGCGCGGCCATTTCTTCTTGCCGCTGCGCCTTTTCTTCCAGGTGCTTTTTCGTCTGCGCCGCGCCGGGGTAGTGCAGCTCCTCCATCTTCGCCCAAAACAAAATGAGCGTTTCAAGGTCCGTCGGGTCGCCGAAGGCCCCGCCCTCAAGGTTCTGCCGCGTCTCCTGCCACATCGCCTCGCGGTTGCTCGCCAACGGCGCGCTCGTGTCGCACGAGAAAAGGAACTGATCGTTCCAGTGCAGCTCGCCGTCTTCGCCTTCTTCGAGGAAGTCATAGCGGTTGAACTCCTCGTACATCGTCTCGCCCGTGCTGTCCTTATACGTCACCGGCCGCGGCTCATCCGAGTACGCCAGCCAGAATTTGAACATCGTTTCGAAAAGCTCAGCATAGGCCGCGTTTTTCATCACGCGCTTGCTCTCGAGGCGTCCCGCCGCCTGCGCAGCGGAGAATTCCTTGGCCTTGCCGCTCGTTGCGGTCGTGTCCTGCCTGCCCTGAAAGCTGTCCGTGATGCCGATGATCTGCCGCGCCTCTTCGTACACCTGCGCCAGATACGTGAGCTCGTACTGCAAATTGCCCGAAAAATCGTAGACGTCGATGAGGCTTTTGTCGCTCGGCTTTCCGATGTACCAGCGCTCGCCATCCTCGGGATCGGTGCGCAGGTCCGCCCGGTCGGGGAGCGTGATGCGCGTGCCCGCCTTCATCAGTCGGTCGATGATCTTCTGCTCGATGCGGTTGCTCGTGTTCTGCTGGTCGCGGATCATGTCAACGTCGCTGTTTCCGAGCAGCTGACCGAACACGCTCACGCTGCGCTGCAAGATGATCGGGTAGCGGTCCGGCCGGTAATACGGGATGCGCACCGGCGCCTGCACCGGCAGGCCGTTTTCGTCCACCGTCTCCTGCATCCCGCCGACAAACGTGCCGTCGCTGCGCTGTACCGGCGCATAGAGCTCTTCGAAGTCCTGCGTCTTGCTCTCCCAGTCCTTGCCGCCGCACCACGGGCACGCACCGCCTGAGTAGGCCGCGCCGTTTACCTCCTGCCCCGGCAGCGGCTTTACCTTGCCGCAGCTCTTGCACACCGGCTGCCTGCGTGCCTGATAGTCCTTGAGGTTTTCGAGCTCCGTGTCGTTCACCCACGTGTAGCGGTCGATGCCGCCGCGCTCGTTGAGCTTGTAGCCGATGTAAAGCGTCAGGTTTCGGTTGCTCGTGGAGCCGTCGCCGCCGCGGACATCCGGCTCGCTCTCGCCCTCGTTTTCAAGCAGCACGCCGTAGCGGCGCTCGACGTAGCCCTTCGTCGTCGGCACCTTGACGATGAAATAATCCATGTCAGCAATGCCCGTGTAGACGTTCGGCTGCGGCGCGAACTGCTGCGGGTGGATGAGCGTCACGTTCACCTCGCCGACGGTCGTGCTCGTGCGCTTTGTGTTGTCCCACTCGACCAAAAAGCCCACGCCGCCCTGAATGGGCACCGTCCGCTCGGCCAGATCGTTCAGCGCCTCAAACGGGAGCCGGTCGAGCTCGTTGCGCAGAAAGTGCTCGATCACGTCGGCCAGGTGCTCGTCCTTTTTGCGCCGCGGCGTCACCTTCGGCTGCGGAATGCTGCTCGATACCTGGCTTTCGATGTTCTCAAACGTGATGTTGCGCACGTGGCTTGTCTTTTTCAGCGTGCCGTCGCGGTGCGTGTCGCCGGGGACGAGCGGCTGCATCGTGCGGTCCCCGTTGTAGACCGCCTCGCGCTCGTTCATTTTTTCGACTTCTTTCGACCACTTGGCGTCGCTTTCATTGAGGCGCGCCTGCCACTCGCGCAGCTCCTCGCTGATCGTGCTTGTCTTTGCTTTTTCTTCCATGTCTTTTCTCCCTCTCATCGCGGCTCGCCCCAGAGAGCCAGCATTTCTGCCCGCTCAGTCTCGCTCGCGCTGTTGTAGTCCTCCCACATGTCCGCCGTCCAGCGCGTTTTCTTCGCGCTGCCGGCAGTCTTAATTTCCATCGTCTGCTGGGGCCGCGCATAGTGCGCGATCGCTAACGCCATCACGCAGTCGTCGTGCGCGCCCGGCTCGGCCTCGCCCTGCAAGTCTTTCTCCCGCCGCACGAATGTCAGCATCTCGAGCAGCGTGTCGCGGTCGTTCACCGTGCTCATGCTCTCGCGCAGAATGCGGATGAGCTCAGACAGGATCACCGGCCGCGTCAGCCGGTTCGTCTGGAAGCCGAAGGCGTGCTTGATCTTGCCTGTGAAGTCGTCCTCCACCTCGCGCACGTACAGGTTGTGGTAGCCCATCAGGTCAAGCAGCTTCGTCGGGTACGTCGAGAAGTTCGTCTCGATGGCGAGCAGCGCGTCGTTGTAGTACTTGCCGAGGCAGTACATCTGCCGCGCATACGTGTCCTCGTCGTACTGGTGTCGCAGCGTGCAGACCTGCTTGCCCGTGATGTTGTCGAGCACCTGCCCCACGAAATAATCGCTGCCGTCGCCCGCCGTGTCGCCGCCGATGACATACGGCCGGCCGGGGACGACATCCTCGTAGATCGTCACCGCGCCGTCCGGATCGTCCACCCACGCCCAGCTCTCGAGGTGTACGCCGTCTTCCTTGACGACGTTTTCGAAGTAGCCGCGCCTCGGCTTCTTCGCCCGCTCGACGATGAGCAGCCGCTCGCTCACCTTTTTCGCGTCGAACACCGTCTTGCCCGTCACGCCCCACTGGCCGAGACAATAGACCTGGTAGTAGTACTCGTCCGTCTCTTTGAAGGCTTCGAGCGTCGTGATGGCCTCCGCCGTCAGAAAGCGGTTGTCGAGATACGTGCTCTCGTGCACCGTCGCGCGCGGGTCCTTGCGGTCGAAAAACCGCTTTTTCAGCCAATGTGTGATGCTGATCGGGTTAAAGGTCAGGATCATTTGCAGGTAATAGGGGAAGTCTGTGCGCAGTCGGATGTCCAGCTGGTCGAAGTCCCCCTGCTCCAGCTCGCTCGCTTCCTCGATCCAGATGCCCGTAATGTCGTAGATCGACTTGAGCTTTTCCACGTCGTCGAGGCCCGCGAAGAGGATCTTGCTGCCGTTCGCAAACGAAATGCTCATGTCACTCTTGTTGACCTTTGCCCCGCTCTCGGGGTAGAAGTCGGATATCTGCCCGCGCAGCTGCTCAAAGCAGCTCTCGCGCAGCGTCCGCGCTACCTTGCGGCACACCAGCCAGCGGTGCCCCGGCTCGCTTGTCACGCGCTCGAGCACCTTGCGCCCCGCGAAGATCGACTTGCCGCTGCCGCCGCCGCCCTTCAGGACAAGGTAGCGGTGCCGGTCGAACAGCAGCGGCAGGAAGTGCGCGTTGTTCGTCGCGCGGAAGTCCCGCCACCACAGCGCCACCTCAAGCTCTCGCTCATAGGTCCGCGTCTTCGTCGCCATCGTGCTCAAACTCCTGCATCAGCTCGCGCAGCATCGCTTGCCGCTCCTCGAGCGGGATGCTCGCCGCCGTCACGGTCTTTGTCGCCCGCTCGCCGAGCTCGACCTCTTTCTTCTCGCTGTAGCCGTAGTTGTTCGTCAGGTTGAAGAGGATTCCTTTCAGGTCCTTGCCCGGCCGCGTCAGCATCTCGTGCTCGTTCCAGGCCTTCATGCGCTCGCGCACCCGCTCGCCGACGGCCGCGAATCCCTCGCTCTCGCCCATGTACCGGCTCCACGTCGCCCGGTCGATGCGAAGAAAGGCACACAGCTCGTGCATGCTCGGCGGGATGATGTACTCCGTCACCTCGACCTCTTCGCCCAGCGTGTTTTTCACCGGCACGGGGATGAGGATCACATGGCCCTTGTCGTCGCGCTTGCCGCTGTCCACCATTTCCGTGACCTTCACGCGCCGCGTGATCGCTGCGAAATAGCGCTCGCAGACCTTGCCCAGCGTTGCCGCCGTGTATTTCTTCTGCCGCGCCATCCGCACCCCTCCCCTCGGCGCGCTTGCCTTGTTTTCAAAAAGTGTAGCAAATGCAACAGGTCGCGAACCGTCAACTTTTTGAGGGCAAAAAAGAGCCGCAAACCCTTGTCATATCAGGGCTTGCGGCATTTCCTCGCGCGCGCACGCGCGAGAGCATGCACGCAGCGCGCCCAGGCTCCCCCGCGCGCGTCGTCGTGTTGCGTTTTCTGTTTTGTTATTCCCGTTTCGCTCTCGATGAGCGTTCTTTTCTGATCTTGCCCACCTCTGGCAGAATGTAGCGTATGTACTGCGGCATGCCTGGCGCCCATCCGGCACGGAATAGCAGCTGCCCGCCGCGCGGCACGCTCAATTCAGCGCCCGACAGCGCCGCGCGATCTTTCGGCTGCGGCAGCGTCAGGTTACGGCTCGGGCAGTATTTTTTCTCGTCCGGCACGTAGCGCACCTGAACGAGCAGATAGTGCGCAAGGCCGAGGTAATCCACCTCATCATACAGGTGCTCGCAGTGCGTCCCGCCCGCCGTCCACTTGCTGCGCGCGATCTCCATCGCCTCCGCGTTGACGACCACGTGATGATGCACGCGCACATATTCGCCCGTCTTGCCGTCCAAATCTGCCGTCACTGGCACATAGCGGAACGGCACCCCTGCCGCTTTGCAGGCGCGCCTCGTTCTTCTCAGCCATAGCTTGAGCTGCCGGTTCGCATTCTTCCAGATCGTTTCGGGGTCCTCCGTCCCGCCGCCGAGCTTTGCAAAGGCTTCGTCCGTATAGCTCAGGCGCATCAGGTGATCTACGCAGCTGAAATTTTCATTCAGCAATCGAGCCAGATGCTTTTCCGCGTTCGCTTCATTCCGCTGCTGCTGCTTGATGTCGC
>OHAT01000652.1_pt1 | contig 34183 bp, 21 predicted proteins | sample 1577141 | NCBI WGS metagenome assembly OHAT01 (sample SAMEA3541578, study PRJEB24748) | human gut metagenome | biome: human gut; feature: human-associated habitat; material: faeces | place: China | collected 2012 | reverse complement strand
AGGGAAGATTGCCGCTTTCTATGGTCAAGGTCACCAAATAGGCGCCGTCCGCCGTTTCCTCAATTTCGACGGTGTCCTTGACAATGGGGGAAATCTTGCTGTTGTCCACGTCCTGGAAGCCAAAGTTGCTGAGAACTGCACTCATGGTATAGTGGGTAACCTTCTCAACCAGCGCCTGAATGGCAGCGGCCAAGCCTGTGGCGGCATCGTCCACCTGGGTCTGGGTCGCCGTCTCATCGGCAGCTACCGTTCTGGCCTTTTCCAGAGCATCCACCAGGGCAGCCCAGGTTTCGGCGGTGTAATCGCCCTCCGTCAGGGCCTCGGCCACAGCGATGGTTGCGTTCAGGTCGGACCTCTCCGGAACAAAGGGGGTGAGCGTAGACTCTGCCACCCTCAGACATCCGGTGGGATGCTGGGTCATCAAATCCGTCACAAACTCCAGCAGGAGGCCCTGGGGCAGCTCCAGCATCTCCATCTGATACCTGCGGACGCCAGTTACCGGGTTGTCGTAAACCATGGTAGCCTGGTACATCTCATAATCGGAGGAGCTCCGTCTGTACTGGAGAGACGTGATGTTCTGACCGGTGAAGTTGCCGTCATTGTAATCGGAGAAGGAGGGAAGATTGCCGCTTTCTATGGTCAAGGTCACCAAATAGGCGCCGTCCGCCGTCTCCTCAATTTCGACAGTGTCCTTGACAATGGGGGAAATCTTGCTGTTGTCCACGTCCTGGAAGCTAAAGTTGCTGAGGACCGCATTCATAGTATAGTGCGCAGCATCCTGACCGCCTGGGGAAACCGTCAGATCTCTGACAATGGTATACTGCGTCACATCCCGGACATAAACGCGTACTGTGACGTCCGTATCTCCCATGGGGACCGTGGCCGTATTTTGAGCGGAGAAGCCCTGGAGCTCCGTTTCCACGCCATTTGCGTCCACCGTGACGAAGCGGTATTCCGTACCCTCGATGCCTCCGGTGGCGGAAGCAGTTACCTGGGCAGTTTCCTGACTCTGGGTTGCGGTCAGCTCCACAGACAGGGGCGTATAGGCCTGCAGGGTCACCTGGGCCCCCTTCCGGCTGTTGAGGTCCGCCACAAGGGCTTCTCCGGATGCATACCCTGCCGTGCCCGGCTGGGCATAGAACACGGTCTTGAACACGTCATTGAAGGCATATTCTCCCACGTCTATCAATCCCGTACCCAGGACAACATGCTTGAGGGTCGTATTGCCGGAGAAAGCGCTCCGTTCCAAAGTCTTCACGCCATCGCCCAAATAGAGGGTCTCCAGTGCGTCCATGCTGGGAATCCACTCAATGCTGGTGTCGTTGCCCTTGGTAAATACCAGATGCTTCAGGGAACCCATGAAGGAAAACGCCCAGCTGGCAACAGACTGAAGGTTGTCCCCAAAGGTAAGAGTTTCAATGACTGCGTTGGCGAAGGCGAAGGCCCCCACTGTTTCCAGGGAATTGGGCAGCTTGATCTCCTTCAGACTGGTACAGCCGTTAAAGGCACTGGTGCCCAGGGTTTTCAGGCCCTCCTGGAACTCTACTGTTTCCAGAGTTTTGACATTCCGGAATGCAAAATTCGCAACGGTTTCCACCGTGGCAGGGGCGATAAATTCCGTCATGGGGTTCTTGGGCGGGCAAAGGATCAGTTCCTTCCCACCGTCCCGCAGCAACACGCCGTCCACGCTGCTGAACACAGGATTTTTCTCAGAGACGTGAATCGTCTCCAGATTGTTGGCGCCGGTAAAGCTGATTTCTCCCAGGTCCGTCAGGCTGGCGCCAATGGTAATGCTCCGGATCTTCGGAGAGTTGGAGAATGCGCTCTTTCCCACTGTAACCAGAGAGTCGGGGAAAATCACAATCTCCAGATTGGGGCACCAGGCAAAGGCGTATGCTCCCAGATTCACCAGGGCGTCGCCCAGATCCGGCTGGACAAACACACAGTACTGGAACGCATAGTCTCCCACCGTCTCAACCTGGTTGAGATCCAGGGTTGTGAGGCTTTCGCAGAAGGAGAACGCGTTGCCTCCGATGGTCTTCACGCTGTCAGGCGTTACCAGGGAAGGGATGGGCGTGAAGGCAAAGGCGTAGGCGCCGATCTCCTCCAGCTTTGCCTCCGGGGAGAAGCGAAGCTCCTTCAGGTTGGACAGGTACGCAAAGGCGTACTCCGCCACCTTGGTGACGTTTGCCGGGATGGTATAAACCCCGGTGGAAACCAGCTCCGTCTGCGCGGCGGGATGGCACATCAGGACAGTTCCATCCATACTGAACAGGACGTTGTCCACCACCCGGAAGCTGGTATTTCCAGAAGCGACGGAAATACGGGCAAGGCTGGGAGTGGAGACAAAGGGTCCCCGCAGGCTGGTGATGCCAGCGCCAATGGTAACCTCCTCCAGGTCGGGACAATTCTCCAGGACAAAGTCCCCTACCTCCGTGACGCTGTCCGGGAAGGTCAGAGAGGTAATATAGGTTTGAGAGAATGCCTTGGCGCCGATGGTCTTCAGCCCATCGTTCAGGGTAACCTCTGTAATGCCGGAAGCCACGAAAGCGCCGGTTTCGATGGTCACAAGGCCGGCAGGGGCGGTAAAGGAGGGAATCTGTACACCGTTAAGGGCGTAAGCACCAATGGTTTCCAGGCCGGCAGGGAATTCCAGCGTTTCCAGGCCGCTGGACGCCAGTGCGTAGGCTCCGATGGTCTTCAGTGTACTGGGAAGGTTGATGTTTTTCAGATTGCCACAGGCGTAAACCATATAATCCGGAATCTCAGTCAAGCCCTCAGGCAGGATGACCGTGTTGAGGTAATAGCAATTATAGAACGCCTGGCTACCGATCTCCCGAACGCCGTCAGGAAGCCGGATTTCTGTGATCACCGTGGTTTCAAAGGCGAAATCACCGATCTTGTACAGCTTGCTATCCTCCGCGAAGGTAACCTGATACAACCGCTGACAATTGGAGAAAGCATAATTTCCAATCTCCGTGACGCTGGTGGGGATGAAAATTTGCTCCACAGGCCGCATGGCAAAGACATAATCGTCGATCTTTGTGACGCCCTCAGGAATAGAAACCTGGGTACGCCAGCCCGTATACTCCTTTAAGACGCCATCGCCGTCGATTACGAAGTCATCATAGTCCTCCGGGCGAACCGACACGGTGCAGGAGGCGGAATATGTGGCGCCGTCTGCCGTCACAGAAGCCGTCACCGTAGTCTTGCCTGTGCTGACTGCAGACACCCTTCCGGTTTCATCCACTGCGGCCACCCCGGTGTCGCTGCTGGTCCAGGTTACCGCCCCATCTTCCACCCCGGCTGCCAGAGTCGCGGTCAGTTGGCGGGATGTGCCCATATTCAGTGTGATTTCATCATAGTCCACCACGATTCCCTGCTGGGCAGGAATTTCCGTCGCTGTAACCGCACAGGTCGCCGCCACGCCTTCCGTCTCCGTCTGAGCCGTGATCACGGCAGTACCAACGGAAAGGGCTCTGACCGCGCCGGTCTCATCCACAGTGGCCACGGCAGGATCGCTGCTGCTCCAGGTGATCCCGTCTTTGGTTACAGCCTCCGGCTCCAGAGTCGCGGTCAAAGAGGTAACCTTTCCACGCGTCATCGAAAGCTGGCTGGCACTTAGGGTAATGCCCGTGGGATATGTATCCCGGATCACCGTGGACAGCTCGGCATAGTTCACGGCATAGTCAAACGCATCGATCCGAATCACATCCGTCCGGTCACCGGACTGCTCCAGCGCCGCAATCAGCTCTTCCAAATCGGTCTCCACCGTGTAGAGGCTGCGCCCATCCGTCTGGCGGGTATCCAGGTTGTCGGGATCGCCAAATGTGAAGGTCTTCACCGCCTGGCCGCTGGAGTTTACCAGCTGCAGAGCGCTCATGTAGTGGTTATCGGATAAGTGGAGCACCAATTTCTGCTGCCCGGTCTCACCAACGATCTCCGCACCCTCCAGCTTCGGCGGTGTGGTGTCATAGTAGAAATCAAAGGTCCAGGTGTCCAGCTCCTGGGAGCCGGGGCGTGTGGCGGCAACGGCAAAGGTATACCACCCTTCGGCAATTTCCCGGCCACTGCTGTCCAGTCCGCTGAAGGTAGGCGCATAGGGGAGGAAGGCCTCCGCATACGTCACAACACCGGCGCTTACAAAGTAGTAGGACTTCTTTACCTGGTTGAAGACGTCCTGCTGCATAATTCTTCCCGTATCCTTCTGAGTAACCGTATAGGTCACCTGCTCGGCGTTGCGCAGCATACCGGTCACCGTGCCCAGCTCCGCAAAAATCTGAGCCATGCTATCTGCAGAAATGACATATTTGTTCGGGTCGATGCCGTAGGTTCCGTCAAATGCGTTTTGTCCCAGGTAGTAATTCCCATTGCTGGCACTGTAAACGTAGCTGGAGCGCATATGGTGGGCAGAATCGCCGTCAATGAACTGGCCGTCCAGGATGGGAGCGGCGCTCCAGTCGCCGTAAAAGGCGAGATACGGCAGAGACAGGTTCGAGCCGCTGCCCTCACCGGCTGTGAGGAACACAAAGCCGTCAAGGAAGGTGCCGTTCACCGCCTCAGCAACCGCAGCCCGGAAGGATTCCTCCGGCGTAATGGTCACCGTCACCGTGGCAGCGCCATGGCCGGGAACGGAAACCGTTCCGTCTTCCGTTGCACCGTCATAGGAAATGGCAATTCCGTTTCCAGCGTAGTTTTTGGATTTTTGCTGGAAGTACCCATCAACGATCTCCTCAGACAGGGCCGCCGCGTCCAGGGTATAGGTGAGGGCGTCGCCGGTCAGGTTATGAACCGTAAAGGTGAAACTGAACGGGCCTGTCCCATCGCCCAACTCCGCCTTGGGCTTTGCAGGGTCTGCGCCCTCCACCGTCAAATAGGCCTTGGCGCTGGCGACAGCCTGGATGTTGGCCAGACCTGCGCCCTGCTGGCGGGGAGAGTAGTAGCTGTTTTCGCCCCGGGCCAGAGGCTCCGCCGTGGCCATCAGCATGGCGGAAACCAGATTGATTTTCTCTCCTTCGCTGAACGATGCAAATTTCGAGTCAGACATAATGTACTGCTTTGCCAATGCGGACAGACCGGCCATATGGGGGGAGGCCATAGAGGTACCGCTCATATTGGCGTAGCCATTGTTCAGCACAGCCGAGTAAATATTGCCGCCGGGCGCCGCGATTTCCGGCTTCAGCTTGAGATCCAGGGTGACGCCCCAGGAGCTGAAATCAGACATGGTCAGCGCCCCGTCCTCCCACTGGGTCTGGCCCACGGTGACCCTTTGATCCCCAAGGGAAAGGAGCTTCTCCCCATCGGCCTTGGAGATGAACACGGAGCCAATGTCGGTCTTCGTAATGCCGCCCATATCCGTCAGGGACTCGCTGACGACGTTATCATAGACCAGGATGGCCTCGGCGCCCTTGGCATAGGCGTTGTCCACCTTCTGCTCAAAGGTCAGCTGGCTGGAGTCTCCCTCCGCAACGCCTCGCTGTACCAGAGCGATCTTGCCTTCCAGCGTGGTGAGGCCCGTTTCGGTCAGGGCAGTGTCAAAATCACTGGGGCTGCCATAACCGCAGTCCACATATTCCAAGGTGGCGTTCAGGCTTGCCAACAGGGTTTTGCCCTCCACCGTCGCTTCCTTGTAGAAGATCTTTGTGCCGTCGGAGGCCACCAGGTAATACGCCGGGGAGACCGCGTTCACACTGGCCACCGCCAAAGCGGAATTTTGCGTCGCTGGGGAGGCAAGCATGGAGCTGTCGGGATTGGTGACAGCAGGCAGATTGTTCCCGGCCTCGTTGCCAAGGGCGGAGCTGTAGGCATTGCCCGCAGCCACATTCAGAATCACGCCGTGGCTCTTCACAGAATCGTAAATCTTCTGGAATTGCTCCTCCGTGCTGGTGGAGAAGCCCGCGTCGGAGCCCAGACTCATGTTGATGACATCCACGCCCAGGGTCACCGCATCCTCCACTGCCGCAATGATATTGGACTCCCGGCCCTGGCCCAGGAGGTCGTCAAAGACCTTCATGGCCACAACCTGCGCATCCGGCGCAACGCCGCGAATCGTATCGCCGCTGTTGGCCGCCGCAATGCCCGCCACATGGGTGCCATGATCCAGGCCGGTTTCGGGGCCGGGGATGGCGTTGGTATCTCTGTCGGCATAGTCATAGGCAAAGGGGAACTTATCATCCACCCGCAGCTCCGCAGCAGTTAAGGCGCCACTGCCGGCGTTCAGCTGTCCCGCCAAATCAGAAAGCTTGGCCTCTGTCAATGCGTCTGTGGGGACTGCCCCCTGGAACGCCTCGTGCTCCACATCCACGCCGCTGTCAATGATGGCAATCACCTGGCCGTCGCCGGTATACGGGCTGCTGTCAGCCCCCACCATGGCAAGCGCGTTGGCATTTTCGTAATCCTGCTCCTGATCCTCCGGAACGGTAAAGACCGTCTCCACATAAACGGAGTCCACAGAGTCCAGGGCCGCAATGTCCTTCAGGAAGCGATACTCCACATCTGCGGCAAAGCCGTTCATGACCTCATAGTAATCATACCGCACAGCAAAGGTGCCGGCTGCAGGATCTTCTGCCATAGCATGGATCGAATCAGATGATTTTGCGGCCACCAGGTCTGCAATCTCCATCTGCACACGCTGATGCTGTGCCTCCTTCTCCCTTGTGCTGCCAAGCACAGTGGCAGGAACATCTTCCAGGCTGACAATCACAGTGACGACCTCATCGGGGTCGTAAGCAGATTCCATCAGCTCCGCTTTTTGCAGCCCATTTTCCTGGTCAAGCATATCCAGCAAACGCTGCTCCGTCCCATTCTCCAGGCCGGAAGTAACCGGCCCGCCATCGGAGCTGGCAGGCACCGCCTGCACCGCCGCAGGCAGCATACCAAGGAGCAGCGCAAACGCCAGAATCATCGCAAGTCCACGGTGTAGCGTTCTACTCAAATTCGGCTTTTTCATAAATTATCTCTCCTTTTGTTCATTCTAGGTAGCCTCTGACGTAAACAATGGTACCTCCTCATATCTCTGCCCATTTGAGCCAGGCAGTCCGCCCTACTCAAACGTATGCCGGCTTCTCCTCCTTCCTGCACTGCGCCAGCTATGGCGCGCGTTGAAGCAAATTTACTTGCTCTTTTTTGCAACTATCTCGTCTCAAGTTCCAGACTGCCGGTGACATTACACAGCATCTTTTGCAACTTCCTCTTTATTCTAGCATCAAGGCAGCAGAATTTACAATTGTGATATCTGCCAAAAATTTGACATAAAATTTGTATATTATGCCCAAATTTGGCTATCAGTCAAAAAACGCAGTGCCTACTACTAGCAATTTTCGGCGAAGTATGCTATCATTTCCTTGTATTTTATTGCAACTAAGCGTGGCACGCGCCTGATACACATCAGAAAGGACAACATGCTATGCATATCACGTTTTATCGCCGCCCATGCCTGTATCCGGATGCCACAGAGCTATTCTACGCCTATGTCAACGGCACCCCAGCAAAAAATCTCGCATTCCCCGGCCCCTGCGCCCTTCCCAAATCCGTCATGGAGTCCATGATGCAAGAGGCTTGTGCCGGAGTGGACCCCGCAGACGAACAGGTGCGTTTCTATTTCGAGCCCTTTCCCCTTCCAAAGTACGGCTCCAGTTCATATACCTGTGTGGCGCGGCTCCTGGCGTTCACCTACTCCGACTGGAGCAGCCCTGACGCTGAGCACTGCGTTTCCAGCATGCAAGCCGCCTGGCCGCTGGAAAGAATGCAGCGGGAACGAATCGTGTTTAGCGGGATTGCCCCATACCGTCTGTGCTTCCGGCAGCTGGACCCAGAGGAGCCGATTCCCTTTGCCAATGGACTGGGGCAGTTCCCGGCGCCCGCCGTACTGAAGGACCGGCTGCTGGAGGTCTTCTCAGACTACCCGTCCCATATCAGCGCCCTGTCCAGCATGTTGTTCCCCATCATGAAATACCTGGAGCGTGCGCTTCCACCTTGGATTGCCAAAGCCGAGCCTTTGATTGCAGCCTGGGAGCGGCATCTCCAATTCACATCGGCCAAGGACTTCATTCAGAAGGAATTGTGTGGCAATGGGGATTATGAGATCTCCGGCGTCACAGCTTCCCTGATGTTTTTTCATCCTCAGCGTCTTTTCTTTTACTACAACCAGGAAAGCAAGGTCCTCGATCTCCTGATTGGCGCAGCCTCCTCCATCCCCGGACAGAAAACCCAGAAATTTGCCAACTGGGAATACACAGCCTTGCGGCTACTGAGCAGCCCGTTGAGAATGAAGATGCTCTATGCCCTCCGGGGAAAAACGCTGTCCGCCCAGGAAATTATCACGGAAACAGGGGAAAAGCTCCTGATGAGTACTGTGACCCGGGACCTGTACAACATGCGGGAAGCGCATATCCTGTACGTGGAATACCGGGGTAACCGCCGCTACTACAGCATCAACTACGATACCCTGGACCTGCTCATCAGCCACCTGGACTACCTGCGCCTCGGTCAAAACGACCTGCCCGCCGAATCCCCCGAGGAAGACTGAGGCCGCCGGTCTGCTGTCATGACAGAAATCCCATCCCCAATCAAAAAGTCCCAGGGAGGCTCCTCGCATGCCATACGAGGGAACCTCCCCGGGACTTTTTTACATCTAATGTTACATTCCGGCTTCAGCGCCTTCCATTCATCATCAGGCTTTCCAGAAACGTCACAAGCGCTTTCTCATCCCAGGCCACATAGCCGGCCGCCTGAGCCAGCTCCGATGGGGCCGGGTGGGAGCCTGCAAAGGCAATGCCCACATCTGCCCCCAGGAGCATAGGCAGGTCGTTTATGCCATCGCCCACGGCAGCAATGGGCCGGGGCAGCGTGTTGAGGACGGCGGCCTTGTCCAAGAGGGAATCAATTCCCGTCACATACCCCCGCTCCACCCGGGCAACAGAGGAAAAGCAATGCCCCTCCAACCCCAGCTCCCGAACCAGGGGGGCAATCCAGACGTCCAGATTTCCCGTGGCCAGGTAGCACCGCTCCTGGTTGCGCCGGAGGAAGGCGCACAGGCTCTCGTACCGGGGAAGACCCCGGGCAATTTCCGCCGCCTGGGCCACAGGAACCGGCCTCAACCGGGCCACCCGGGCGGGAAAGCTCTGGGCAAAGGGGGCAGCTCCCATCACAGATTCCATAGTCCTGCCCCGGAGCTCCCGGTCCCCCAGAGCCTGCTCCCCAATGGCGGGCAGCAGCTCCCCCTGCAACACGGTAGAGTCCAAATCAAACACAAAGGAAGCGATCATTTCCGGTTTTCCCCGGTCGGAAGGCCCAAAAGGCGGTAAATGTAGGGCATATCCAGGGCCTCCCGCACCCCCTGGGCCAGGGCGTCATACTGGCGCTCCTTATATGTCCGCCAGTCCACGGCTCCCGTGGTCTCCGTGAGGCCCAGGCTACGGAGGATGCAGTTTACAAAGGCCCGACTGAACGCCCCTTCGTCAAAAATGCCGTGGACATAGGTCCCAAACACATTCCCGGCGCACAGCCCATCCCGGCTGCTTTTGCCTCCCTCCAGCTCTGCAAAGGCCTGCAAGGGCGACGTGGTCCGGCCCATATGAATTTCATAGCCTGAAAAGGCCGTTCCCGCCAGAGGCTCAAAGATTCCCTGGGCTTGCAAGACCCGGCCCCGGACCCGGGTTCTGGTCTTTTCCCCCTGGAAGACCGTCTCCGCCTCCAGTAGGCCCATGCCCCGCATCTGGCCTCCGGCCTCCACCCCTTCCGGGTCAGACAGGCGGCTCCCCAGCATCTGGTAGCCGCCGCAAATGCCCATAACCGCGCCGCCCCGGCTGGCGTGGCGGCAAATGGCCGCCTCCAGGCCGCTCTCCCGGAGCCACTTCAGATCCTCCATGGTGTTCTTGGTGCCGGGCAGAATGATCACATGAGGCTGCCCCAGACTGGCCACACAGTCCACGTAGCGCAGGGAAACCTGCTCCAAACAGGCCAGGGGGTTGAAATCCGTGAAGTTGGAGATCCGGGGCAGGCGGATCACCGCAATGTCCACCAGGCCCCGCTGGGCAGGGCGCTGGAAGCGGTCTGTGAGGGAGTCCTCATCGTCCAAATCCAGGGGCAGATAGGGTACCACCCCCACCACCTTCTTCCCTGTGAGCTCCTCCAGCATGGTGAGGCCTGGGTCCAAAATGGCCTTGTCTCCCCGGAACTTGTTGATCACCAGGCCCTGAATTCGGGCCTGCTCCTCCGGCTCCAGGAGGGCCACTGTGCCGTACAGGGAGGCAAAGACGCCCCCCCGGTCAATGTCCCCGCACAAAAGCACCGGGCAGTCTGCCAGGGCCGCCATGCCCATGTTCACGATGTCGTCTTTTTTGAGGTTGATCTCCGCCGGACTCCCCGCCCCCTCTATGACGAGGATGTCATACTCCGCCGCCAGGGAGCGGTAGGCCGCCAAAATATCGGGAATCAGAGACCGCTTCATGGCGAAATAGTCCCGGGCGGTCATATTCCCCCGGACCTCCCCATTCACAATCACCTGGGACCCTGTGTCTCCCGTAGGCTTCAGCAGGATGGGGTTCATCCGCACCGAGGGCTTCACCCCCGCCGCCTCCGCCTGCATCACCTGGGCCCGGCCCATTTCCAGGCCCTCGTCTGTGATGTAGGAGTTGAGGGCCATATTCTGAGACTTAAACGGAGCCACCCGGTAGCCGTCCTGGGCAAAAATCCGGCACAGCGCCGCCGCCAGGAAGCTCTTTCCCGCGTTGGAGGTGGTCCCCTGAATCATGATTGCTTTTGCCATGCGTTTCCTCCTGTCTCCGCCAGGACCTCCAGCAGAGCCTCGTTTTGAGGCTGCCCCTTGAGGCCGATGCGGTAAAAGCCGGTATCCAAGCCGGGAAAGTTGCCACAGGCCCGGAGCATCACGCCCCGCTCCATGGCCTGGTCCCAGAGGGTCTCCTCCCCCCGGAACAGCAGGAAGCTGCTGTCTGAAGGGTACACCGGAAAGCCCAGCTCCCGGAGCCTGCCTGCCACCCTGGGACGCTCTGTGCGAAGATACCGGCGGGTCCGTTCCTCCCAGTCCGGCAGGCTCAGGGCCGCCAGCCCCGCCACCTGGGCCGGGGTGGAGACGCTCCAGCACTGGCCCCAGGCGGCAATCCGCCCTACCAGGTCCCCGCCGGAGCAAAGCAAATACCCCAGCCGCAGTCCCGCCATGGCATACAGCTTGGTAAAGGCCCGGAGCACAATCAAATTGGGATACTCCTGCAGCAGTCCCTTGCAGGAAGGCCCGTCCGTAAAGGGCAGGAAGCACTCGTCCACCACCAGAACTGCTCCCACCCGGCTGCAGGCCTCCAGCGTAGCCGCCACCGTCCCGGGCTCCGCCAAGGAGCCGGTGGGGTTGTTGGGGTTGCAGAGGAATACCATCTCGTCTCCCGGCCTGAGGGCACCTGCATAGTCCGCCGTCACCCGGTAGCCCCGGCTGCCGTCCAGGAAAAACCGGCGGGTTTCTCCCCCTGCCAGCTTCACAGCCGCCTCATATTCCGAAAAGGTGGGTGCGGGGACTAGGGCCTGCCGGGGCTTCACCGCCATGGCCAGGCGCACAATGAGATCCGCTGCCCCATTGCCAAAGACCAGCCACTCCTCCGGCACGCCCTCCCGGGCCGCCAAGGCCCGGCGCAAAGCCCGGCAATTGGGGTCCGGATACCGGTCATACTCCAGCCCATGGTCCCGGACTGCCCGGAGAATCTCTTCCGGCATACCCAGGGGGTTCAGATTCACAGAAAAGTCCAGCTTCACACCGTCGTAGGCGTAAATATTCCCACCGTGGGGGTCCAAACTCATGGGGTTTTCCTCCATTCCTCCAAAAACGCTTCCACCCGGCCGCAGCGGCACAGGATCTCTCCCGCCTCCTTCTGACCGGAAAACACCAGGACTCCCAGCTCCAGGAAGCGGCCAAAGCGCCGGTCCAGCTGCTGCCCAATCCGCTCCCCCAGCTCCTTCATGGTTTCCTCCAAAAGGCCAAAGCGCCGCAGCTCCTCCAGGGCTGCCTCTGTGGTGATGCAGGCGGCCACCGCCCGCAGGGCCTCCAGAGACGCTCCCCGGGCCAGGGCGCAAGACACCAGGATCTCCATCCGGGCGTCCCCCTGGGCGGAGTGGGTGTTCATGATGCCCGCTCCCAGCTTCACCAGCTTGCCAATGTGGCCGATGAGAAGCACCCGGCGAAAGCCCAGGGAGATGGCGTCGGACAGGGTCTGGCCAATGAAGTTGGAGCACTTAATTCGCCCGGCCAGGGAGAGCCCCAGCTTACAGCTGGCAAAGTCATCGCCGTAGTTGCCCACGGTCAACAGCAGGTCTGTAGCGCCCCCGGCCCGGCACATGTTCAGCTCCACCCGGGTGGTGTCCACCAGGGCCTGCTCGCTCATAGGCTCCACAATGCCGCTGGTTCCCAGAATGGAGATGCCGCCTACAATGCCCAGGTGGGGATTGAAGGTCCGCTTTCCCACCTCTTCCCCGCCGGGGACGGAAATGATCACCTCCATGCCGCCGGAGGCCCCCTGAAGGGCCTCCGCCACCGCCGCCTCGATCATCTGCCGGGGCACGTGGTTAATGGCTGCGGCTCCCACTGGCTGGTCCAGGCCCGGCTTTGTCACCCGGCCCACCCCGGGGCCGCCGTCGACCCGGATGCCCTGGGGAATGGGACGCACCGTGGCGTAAATGAGCAGGCCGCTGGTGGCGTCGGGGTCGTCGCCCCCGTCCTTGCGGATGGCACAGGAGGCGGAGTCCTCTCCCAAAACCGGGTCCAGCACATCCAGAGTCAGGGGAACGCCGCTGGGCGTCACAATCCGGACCTGGCTCACCGGCTGCCCCGTTCGGAGCATCTGCGCCGCTGCCTTGGCTGCCGCTGCCGCGCAGCTTCCCGTGGTGTAGCCATAGCGCAGGAGCTTGCTGTTGTGAAATTTTTTCTCCTCCATGTCAATGTTCCCGGAAGTAGCCCCGGATGGTGTCCAGCGTCCGGTTTAGCTCCTCATCCCCGTGGGCCATGGACAGGAACATGGCCTCAAACTGGCTGGGGGCGCAGTAAATCCCCCGGTCCAGCAAATACCGGCAGTAGGACCCAAAAGCCTCCGTGTCTGCGGTCTTGGCCTCCGGATGGTTGGTCACAGGCCCCTGGGTGAAGAAGATACAGCCCAGGCTCCCCAGGTGGTTCACCGGATAGGGCCTGCCATGGGAGGACAGAATCGACTGAATCTCCCCGAAGAAGCGCCCGGCCGTCTCATTCAGCGTCTCATACCAGCCGGGGTGCTCCCGGAGAAGGGTCAGCTGGGCCAGGCCCGCCGCCATGGCCACGGGGTTGCCGCTGAGGGTCCCTGCCTGGTACACCGGCCCCAGAGGAGAAACCATTTCCATCACAGCCCGCCTGCCGCCGTAAGCTCCCACAGGCATTCCCGCGCCGATGATCTTGCCAAAGGTCATGAGGTCCGGCTGCACGCCAAAGTAGCCCGCCGCCCCGGCACAGGACAGGCGGAAGCCTGTGATCACCTCGTCAAAAATCAGGAGGCTGCCGTTCTCATCGCAGAGCCGCCGCAGACCCTGCAAAAAGCCCGGCCCCGGAGGCACCACGCCCATGTTGGCTGCCACCGGCTCCACCACCACGCAGGCAATTGCTCCGGGGTTGGCTTGGAAGAGGGTCTCCACGCTCCCCAGATCGTTGTACTCCGCCGTGAGGGTATCCGCTGTGGAGCCGGCGGGAACACCGGCGCTGCCGGGAAGGCCCGCCGTCATCACCCCGGACCCGGCCTGTACCAAGAGGCAGTCGCTGTGGCCGTGGTAGCAGCCATTGAATTTCACAATTTTATCACGTCCGGTGTAGCCCCGGGCGGCCCGAATGGCGCTCATTACCGCCTCGGTGCCGGAGTTCACCATGCGCACCATCTCCACCCCGGGCACCATCCCGCAGACCATCCGGGCCATCTCCACCTCAATCTCCGTGGCTGCCCCATAGCTGAGGCCCCGGGCGGCGGCTTCCGTCACCGCCTCTCGGATTTCCCGCCGGTTATGGCCCAAAATCATGGGCCCCCAGGAGCATACATAGTCGATATAGCGGTTTCCGTCGGCGTCGGTCAGGTAGGCCCCGTCGGCTTTTGCAATGAACCGGGGGCAGCTGCCAATTGCGGCAAAGGCCCGGACCGGGCTGTTCACCCCACCGGGGATATACCGCTTCGCCTCTTCAAAAAGCTGTGCAGAGCGTGTCAATCAGCCCAGCCTCCCTTCGTCCAAAAAACGGGCCAGTTCCCGGGCAAAATAGGTCAAATACACGTTGCTTCCCGCCCGGAAGGCCGAGGCGGCCATTTCGCAGATGAGCCTTGCCTCGTCCATAGCCCCGGCCTGGGCCGCACACTTCACCATGGTGTACTCTCCGCTGACGCTGTAGGAGGCCACCGGCACCGGCACCGCCTCCCGGACCCTGGTAATCACATCTCCAAAGGCCATAGCGGGCTTCACCATAATGATATCGGCCCCCTCCTCCACATCGAGCCTGGCCTCCCGGAGGCCCTCGCGGACGTTGTGGAAGTCCATTTGATAGCTCCGCCGGTCTCCAAAGGCCGGGGCGGAGTCCGCCGCCTCCCGGAAGGGACCATAAAACGAGGAGGCATACTTTACGGCGTAGGACATAATGGGCGTTCCGGTATAGCCCTCCCGGTCCAGGGCAGCCCGGATGACCGCCACCCGGCCATCCATCATGTCCGAGGGGGCCACCATATCCGCCCCGGCCCGAACCTGGCTCAGGGCAATCCGCGCCAGATAAGGAAGGGTTTCATCGTTGTCCACGTCCTGCCCATGCAAAATGCCGCAGTGGCCGTGGGAGGTATACTCACACATACACACATCGCCGATGAGATACAGCTCCGGGAACCGGTCCTTCAGGGCCTTCATGGCCTCCTGGACCACCCCGTGGCTGCAATAAGCCTGTGAGCCCTGAGGGTCCTTCTCCATAGGGATGCCAAAAAGCATCATTTTATCCACCCCTGCCTCCAGCAGCTCCTCCGCCAGCCGGAGGATGCTGTCCTGGGTGTGCCGGTATTGGCCGGGCATAGCGGCAATCTCCTGCCGCTCCCGGAGGCCTTCAGCCACAAAAGCGGGGTAAATGAGGGAGGCCTTGCTGATCCGGGTTTCCCGGACCATCCTCCGTAGCGTTTCACTGCCCCGCAGGCGGCGGGGTCTCTGAGTCAGATCCATGCTTCACACTCCTTTGTGCATTTGCTTCACCAATTGGATGAGGCTGTCTATGGTGGCACGCTCTGCCGTATGAACCTCCATCCCCAGGGCCCGGGCTGCCGCCCCGGTCTGGGGGCCAATGCAGGCGGCCCGCACAGACGTCAGGTCCAGGCCCTCTGCCATGGCGGCAAAGCCCCGGACGGTAGAGGCGCTGGTGAACACCGCCAGGGTCTCCGGGTGCTTTTGGAACTCCGCACTCAGATCCAAGGCCCCGGCAGGCTGGTACACTGTGTCGTAAAGGGGCAGCTCCCGTACCACCGCACCCGGGACCTTTTCCAGCTCTTCCAGCAGCTCCCGGCCCCCCTGCTTCGCCCGAGGCAGCCAGACCCGGTCCCCGGGCCGGAGGCGGGAAGCCAAGGCCCCGCCCAAATGCTGCCCGTCAAAGACCTGGGGAATCAGCTCGGCAAGCAGGCCATATTTTCGGAGTTCTGCCTCCGTGCCCGGCCCAATGGCCGCGATGCGCTCCCGGTGCAGGGCCCGAATGTCCCGGCCGGAGGCCCGGAGCTTCTCCAGAAACAGCTCCACGCCCCGGCCGCTGGTAAAGACCAGCCAGGATGACTCCTCCAGCTGCGTGAGAAACGCCTCCCAGCCGGGGACCTCTTTCAAGGCCACAGTTTCGATCGCCGGGACCTCCAGCACCTCCGCCCCCAGGGTCCGGAGCCGGGCCGCCAGGGTTCCGGCCCGCTCCCGGGGCCTCGTCACCACTGCCCGGCAGCCGAAAAGGGGCAGCTTTTCCCGCCAGGCAAACTTCTCCCCGCAGGCGCACACGCCACCCACCACAATGATGGCAGGGGTCTGCATCCCGGCCTCCGCCGTCCGGCGGGGTAGGGTCTCCAGATCCGCCACCAGGGTCCGCTGCTCCGCCGTGGTGCCCTTCTCCAGCACTGCCGCCGGGGTCTCGGGAGGGAGTCCCGCCTCCAGAAGTCCCTGGCAGATCTCCGGCAGGGCCGTGAGACCCATGAGGAACACCAGGGTTCCCCCGGTCTCCGCCAAAGCCCGGAAGGGAAGCTCCAAGGGCTTTCCCTGGCGCTTGTGCCCCGTAATGATGTGCAACGAGGAGCAGAAGTCCCGGTGGGTCACAGGAATGCCACAGTAGGCCGGCACCGCCACCGCCGAGGTCACCCCCGGCACCACTTCATAGGCCACGCCGCACGCCGTGAGAAGCTCCAGCTCCTCCCCGCCACGGCCAAAGAGGAAGGGGTCTCCCCCCTTCAGCCGGACCACCCGGCGTCCCTCCAGGGCCTTCTCCAGGAGAATTCGGTTGATCTCCTCCTGGGACTTCAGGTGGCAGCCCGCCCGCTTTCCCACGTTGATTTTCTCCGCCTGGGGCGGAATCCAGGCCAGGATCTCCGGTCCCACCAGGGCATCGAAGACCACCACCTCCGCCTGCTCCAGGACAGCCTTTCCCTTGAGGGTCAACAGCCCCCCGTCCGAAGGGCCGGCTCCCACCAGCCAAACCTTACCCGCCATGCGCATCCCTCCATGTTTGGGCCAGGGTCTTCCCCAGCTCCTCAGCCTCCCGGGCCGGTCCCTGAACGGAAGCCCGCCAAAAGTCTCCGCCGTCCTCCCGGCAGAACATGCCGGTGAGCACCAGGGTATCTCCCCGGAGCTCTCCATAGGCCCCCATGGGGGCGGAGCAGCCGCCGTCCAGGGCCCGGACAAAGGCCCGCTCGGCCCGGGCGCAGGCCCCGGCTGCCGGGTCAAAAAATCCATGTAAGTAGCCGTAGTCCACACCCGCCCGGCCCTGCACCGCCAGAATGCCCTGGCCTGCCGCAGGAAGCATCTCCTCCGGGGAGAAATACCGGGAAATCCGATCCTCCAGCCCCAGCCGCTTCAGCCCCGCCGCCGCCAGAACAATGGCTCCATACCGGCCCTCATCCAGCTTCCGCAGGCGGGTCTGCACGTTGCCCCGGATGAGGGAAGCCCGTACCTCCGGATACAGCCGCTGCAGCTGCAAAATCCGCCGCTTGCTGGAGCAGCCCAGGGGCTTGGACCGGTCCCATTGGTCGCTCCCTGCCGGCAGAACCAGCACATCCCGGGGATCCTCCCGCCGGGAATAGCCCAGAATGGGCAACTCCGCAGGCAAATCCATGGGCAGATCCTTCAGGCTGTGCACAGACAGCTCCGTCCGCCCCTCCAACAGGGCCCGGTCCAGCTCCTTGACGAAGAGGCCCTTTCCCCCCACCGCCTCCAGGGGCCGGTCCAGAATCCGGTCTCCCGTGGTCTTCATGGTCACAAGGCGTACCTCCGCCTCCGGCAGGGCCTCCTGAATGTAATCCGCCACCAAGCGGGTCTGGACTACGGCCAGCCGGCTCTCCCGGCTGCCGATCCGAATGCATCTTCTCATAGCGCCATCTCCCGTATTCTGGCCGCAGCCTCTTTCACGGCCCGGTGATTCTCCCCGGTGCCGGTGAGGCCCAGGGTCAGCTCCTCCGTCAGGACCACTGCCGGGAAGAAAAAGTCACAGTCCCGGCAGTCTGAAGCGTTGTTGGCCAAGGCTCCCCTGGCCCGGGCCTCAGCGGCAATGGCCCGGTTCACCTCTTCATCGTCCGTGGCAGCCAACACCAGGAAAGCTCCCCTCAACTCCCCCGGCCGGTAGGCCCGCCGCTCCAGCCGGACCGGCAAAGAGAGAAAGGCTGGATCCGGCTCCGGCGCAATCACCGTGAGATCCGGACCAAACGCCACAAGCGTCCTGGCCCGCCGCAGGGCCACCGGGCCGCCTCCAAAGAGCAGAACCTTCCGTCCTGCCAAATTCACAAACAGGGGAAATCTTCTCTCAACCATCCCTCGTCACCTGCTCCATAGCCGAAAGGCACTGCCGCAGGGCCTCAGCCCCTGCGTTGTCCCGAACAGCAAACATCAACTTCTTCAGTACCTTCCCAGTGGCGGACTCCACCGCCCGGGTGAGGATCCGGTCTTGCTCTTGAGAAAGATGAAGCTCCTTCACCACATCCCGGATCCGGAAGTCCACCTCCCCGGCCAGGTAAGTCCCCAGGGCATCCACCCGGGGGATGAGATCCCGGCAGGCCTCCCAGGCCTCAAACCGCGCCTGCTCCTGGCAAAGAAGCTCCTCCGCCTGCCGCACCTGCCGCTCCAGCTCCTGCGAGGGTGGCACGGAAAATTGGTCGATGTTATACAAGGTCACATGGGGCAGCTGCGCCGCTTCGGGATCGATGTCCCGGGGCACGGCAAAGTCCAGAAACAGCACGTCATGGCCCAGACCGCAGGCTTTCAGCTCTTCGACCCGGATGGTGACGTTGGGGCTGCTGGTGGCACTCACCACCACGTCGCACTGGGGCAGACACTGGTACCGCTGGCCGTAGTCGATGCGGCTGCACCCGGGCAGCACCTCCACCCGGCCGCTGCGGTACTGCCGCACCGTCACCGTCACCTGGGCGCCCCGCTCCAGGAGGGCGGAGGCGGACCGCTTGCCCATCTCACCGTTACCAATGACCAGGCACCGCTTCCCGGCGAAGTCATACCCTTCCTTCCACATCCGGTCAATGGCCAACTCGGCGGCGGAAGCGTTGGCGGTGGACAGCAGGAGTTGGGATTTCACCCGCTTGGCTCCCGTCACCGCGTGGCGGAACAGCACCTCCAGGGTGCCGCCGCAGCACTGGGCCTCCCGGGCCCGGGACAGGGCGTCTTTTACCTGAGCCAGGATCTGGTCCTCCCCCAGAATCATGGACCGAAGGCCGCTGGCCAGGGCAAAAAGGTAAGCTACCGCCTCTCCCTCCTCCCGGCACACCAGGTATTCCCGGTAATCCGCCGGGTCCACTCCCTTCAGACCGCACAGAATCCCGGGCAGTGCCACAGGTCCCTTGGCGCTGACCCAAAGCTCCGTCCGGTTGCAGGTGGAAAGGAGAATGCAACCCTCCACCCCAGGGGTGGCGCAGACCGTCTTCATAGCCGCCTCGGCTCCGGCAGTGGTGAAGGAAAACCGTTCCCGGATCTCCACAGGAGCCCGGCTGTGGTCCATGCCAATCATCTGTATCTTCATGTTGTCACTCACTTCATCTGATATAGAATGGCGTTGCAAATGGCGGCGGCCACGTTGCTGCCGCCCTTTCTGCCCCGGGCCACAATGTAGGGGGCAGGACCGGTCATAATGAGCTCCTTGGAAGCCACTACATTTACAAAGCCCACAGGGACCCCGATGATGAGGGCCGGGGCAATGCGCCCTTCCTCCATCAGCTCATACAGGCGCACCAAAGCGGTAGGTGCGTTTCCCACAGCCAGAACCACAGGCTTTCTCAAGTCCGCCGCCTTTTCCATGCAGACAGCTGCCCGGGTGATTCCTCGGGCCTTCGCCTCTGCGGCCACGTCCGGGTCCGCCATGAAACAGTGCACCTGGCCGCCAAACCGGGCCAGGGAAGCTTTGTTGATTCCCGCCCGGGCCATTTGGGTATCGGTGACGATGTCCGCCCCTGCCCGGATGGCCTCCATGGCCTTCTCCACCGCGCCGGAAGAGAACTTCAGATTCTCACTGTAGTCAAAGTCTGCGCTGGTGTGAATCACCCGCTTCAGGATCCCTTCTTCATAAGGTCCCCCGTAGGTCCGGGGCCCCAGCTCCTGGGAAATGATGGCAAAGCTCCGGCGTTCAATGTCTGCCGGAAGCACATGCTCCAGTTCAATTTTCATCCTCTTAGGCCTCCAATCCATGCCAAAAGTATCACCGCCAAGCCCACGGCCACATCGCTGACCACCGTCATCAGCATGATCGCACTGGGAATGTCGGCAGGTTCCACCGGCCGCAGGCTGTCGCCGATGGTCTTCTTTTTGTGCAATTGGCCAAAATACCAGGCGTCTCCCCCCAGCTGGATCCCCAGAGCCCCAGCCATGGCAGACTCCGTCTGGGCGGAGTTGGGGCTGGCATGGCAGTACCGGTCCCGGCGAAACACCCGCCAGGCTCCTCGGCGGTCCAGGCCGCAAACGCCGGACAGCAAAATCATCAGGAGCGCCGTCAACCGGGCAGGCAGGAAATTACACACGTCGTCCAGACGGGCCGCCCCTGTGCCGAAGTAGCGGTACCGGTCATTTCGATAGCCCACCATGGAGTCCATGGTATTGACCGTCTTGTAAAAGTACCCTCCCGCCGCCCCGCCTAGGGCGGTAAATACCAGAGGCGCAATGACGCCGTCGGAGAGATTTTCCGCCACGGTCTCCACTGTGGCCTTGATGACCCCTTCCTCCGTGAGGCGCTCCGTGTCCCGGCCCACAATCATGGCGACGGCCTTTCGTCCAGCATCCAGGCTCTCCGACAGCGCTATGCCTACAATCAACTCAGCGTCCCGGAGGCTGCCGGAGGCAAAAATGCTCCAGCACATAGCGCTCTCCACCAGGAACCCGGCAATCCAGCTCCAGCGGTAGAGCACATACAGCAATCCCCCGGTGAGCCCCAGGGAAATAAGCGGCAAGGTCAGGGCCATGAGGATTCCGGCAGCCCGCTCCCCGGCCCTGCTCTTAGAGAACACGGCCCGGAGCAGCTTCTCCGCCTTGGATATGAGGGCTCCAATGGCCATAATCGGGTGATACAGCCTCCGGGGCCAACCCACCAGCTGTTCCCCGGCAAAGCCCACCACCATTGCCAAAGCCCGGCAAAGCATCCAATTCACTTCACCGCCCCCCTTCCCCACCGGCGGCATGCCTCCAGGAAGTGGGCGGCGCAGGCAGGATTGGAATGGAGGTACACATGAGGAAAGCCGCACAGGAGGTTCCCCTTGCTGTGGATGCAGCGCCAGTGGGTGCCCCGCACCGGCTTCACCCCCTCAAAATCCTCTCCCGGATCCTCCGTGTCAAAATAGTGGAACTCATGCCCCCGAAGCTCCGTCCCGGCAGGGCCGTACAGGCTCTCCCGCCGGGCCTTCAGGGTAAGGTAGCCAAACCGGCGGAGCTTTCCGGTGTACCAGGCCTTCCCTGGCAGCACCCCCGCCATGGAATGCAGGCCGCCCTCCTGATCCTCCAGAGCCGTCTGGAGATACAGGTAGCCGCCGCACTCGGCCACGGTGGGTAGGCCGCGTCCGACGCCTCTCCGGATTTCTTCTCTTAGAACTTGGTTTTCCTCCAAAGCCTCCCCGTGGAGCTCCGGATAGCCGCCTCCCAGGAGAAGACCTGAGACTCCCTCCGGGAGCTTCCGGTCCCGCAAAGGAGAAAAGGGAACCAGCTCCGCCCCCAGGTCCTGGAGGAGCTCCAGGTTTTCCCGGTAGTAAAAGCAAAACGCCTCATCCTTGGCCACGGCCAGGCGCACCGGCTCCCCCGGCGTGAGGTCTGGTCCACTGCTTGCCAGACCGGGCGCACTGCCTGCCAAAGTGAGCAGTCCCTCCAGGTCCAGGGTCTCCTCCAGCCGGGCCGCCAGGCGCTGCAGCTTCTCCCGCAGACCGGCCACCTCCTCCGGGAGCAGAAGCCCCAGGTGGCGGCTTGCCAGGGTGAGCTCCGGTTCCTCCGGCAAGTAGCCGAAGACCCGGATACCGCAGCGGGCTTCAATCTGCACCTTCAGCTCCTGATACAGGGCCGGGGAAATCCGGTTCAGGATGACCCCCCGGATGTGGCTGTCCGGCTGGAACCGGCAGTAGCCCTCTACCACAGCGGCCACAGACAGGCCCATGCCCTTGGCCGGGACCACCAGCACCGCCGGAGTCCCCGTAGCGGCAGCCACAGCGTAACTGGAGGCCTGGCTGGTAGCGGCAATGCCGTCATAATAGCCCATCACCCCCTCCAGAATGGAAATATCCATCCCCGCCGACTCCCTGGCCAGGAGATACCGGAGGCGCTCCGGACCGGTGAAGAAGCCATCCAGATTCCCGGTTTTGGCTCCAATCACCGTGGCGTGAAACATGGGATCGATGTAATCCGGCCCGCATTTGAAGGCCGCCGTCCGGAGGCCCCGGTTCACCAGAGTCTGCAACAGGCCGCAGGTGACGGTGGTCTTGCCGCTGCCGCTCATCACCCCGCAGAGCATCAATCTTGGACTTGCCATGGCAATCCTCCAAAGGAACAGATGAACACCGGGTTGCCCCCGTTCATCATATGATAGCCCCCGATCTCTTTGGTCCGGGCGGCAGCAATTTGCACAACCTCCAGGTTGGAAAGGGGGAGCTCCCGGCTAAGCGCCAGCACCTGAGACAGCGTCTCCAGGGCAATGGCGTTAATCACCACCCGGGCCAGGGGGTTTTTCTGCAAAATGCAGCGGACGGTCTCCCCCATGGTCCCGCCGGAGCCGCCGATGAACACATGGGTGGGGGCAGGCAAGGTGACCAGAGCCTCCGGCGCGCTTCCGGCAATGACCTCCACGTTCGAAGCCGCCAACCGGCGGCAGTTCTCCCGAATGAGCGAGCAGCCCTCCTCCTTCCGCTCAATGGCATAGACCCGGCCCCGCCAGGCCAAAAGCGCCGCCTCCACAGACACCGAGCCGGTGCCCGCACCCACGTCGTAAACCACCGCATCCTCCGTCAGGCGGAGCTTGGACAGGGAGACCGACCGCACCTCCTCCTTGGTCATGGGAACAGAACCCCGAAGGAAGCTTTCGTCCGGCAGGCCCTGGGTCACCGGGACCCCACCGGCCCCCTCATACTCCACCAGGAGGCAGGATAGCGGTGGAAAATCCCGTCCCCGCAGCTCCGACGCCCGGCCGCAAACAATCGCCTCATCCTCATAGGAGAGGTTGGAGCCCACCGATACCTGGGCGCTCCCCAGGCCACAGGCGCACAGCTCCTCCGTCAGCTCTCCCACGTTGTCTCCGGCAATGGCAAAGACCTTCCGGTGACGCCGGACTGCCCCTGCCAGGCTTCCGGACCGGCCGTGGAGGCTCATGATGGCGGCGTCCTGCCAGGATTTCCCCAGCTTGGCGCAGAGCCAGGCGGCAGAGGAGATGCCGCAAATGGTCTTCACCTTCACATAGGGTACCTCCTCCAGCCTGGCCCGGAGCTGGGCCGCGCCGCTGTAAAAGCCGGGGTCGCCTGAGAGGATCACGGCAAACCGGCTCTCCTCCCGGCGCAGAATTTCCTCCACAATGGGACCGGCCCGGTACTCCGGGATCTTCTCCCCCGGGAAATCCTCCACCGCCTCCAGCATCCGCTTGGCTCCGAAGAAGACCTGGGCCTCCTCCAAGGCTCGGATTGCCTCGCCAGTCATACCCGCCCGGGTCCCCATGCCAAGGCCCACCAGAAAGACCTCCCGGTCCTCCGGCATGCCAGTGAGCTTTTCCGCCAGCTCCCGAAGAGACAGGCCCGCCTCCTCCCGGGGGCGGCGGATCACCACCACCCTGGCTCCCGCCCGGCGGGCGGCAGCCAGCTTCTCCTGAAAGCCACCGGCAGCCCCGGAGGCCTTGGTCACCAGCCAGCGGGCCCGGATCTGCCGGAGCATGGCCAGGTTCAGTTCCTCGGAAAAGGGGCCCTGCATGGCGATGAGCCGCCTACCCTCAAAGCCCAGAGCGCGGCTCTGGGCCACGGATTCCTCTGTGGAGAGGACCCGAGCATACAGGCGGCTTTGATCCGTCACGACCCCATAGGCCGCCAGCTCCTTGCTCCCTGTGGTGAGGAGTACATTGCCGGTGACGGTATTCAAAAACCGGGCTGCCTCCTCCGTGGTGGGCACCTCCACCACCCCCTCCCGGCTCTGATCCCGGCGCAGCAGACGCATCAGGGGTAGATTCCGAGCCTGGCAGGCCTCCCGGATGTTCTCGGAAACTGCCGCCGCATAGGGGTGGGTCCCGTCGATCACCAATTCAAACGTATCCGCCGCCAGGAAGGCCTCCATCTCCCCCCGGTCCATGCGCCCGACATGAACCCGGATGTTGACATGGCGGGGGGGAACGCTCCCCATACTCCGTGGCAGTGCACACCGTCACCAGCCAGCCCCTGCCCGCGAGGCACAGGGCCAGGCGGCTGCCGTCGCTGGTGCCGGAAAAAAGCAGAGCCTTTCTCATAGCCGGTACCCTCTGGGCGTCACCATATGGCCCCCAAGCTCCCGGGTCTGGGAGTTGCCCACAAACACCGTGGTAAACATGTCCGTCTCCAGCTCCCGGAGCTGGGCCAGGGTACACACCTGGGCGCTTTCCCCGGGCCTTCCGATGTTGCGGACTGTGCCGCAAACCGTCTCCGGACTGCGGAACCGGAGCAGCAGGTCGCAGGCCCGGCGCAGGTAATCCTTCCGCTTCCGGCTGGAGGGATTGTACAGGCAGATTGCAAAATCCGCCTCCGCCGCAGCCAGGAGCCGCTTTTCAATCTTCTCCCAAGGGGTGAGCAAATCGCTGAGGCTGATCACGGCAAAGTCGTGAATGAGAGGCGCCCCCAGCACTGCCCCGCCGCTTAAGGCCGCCGTCACCCCGGGAATCACCTCAATCTCCACCTGGGGGTAGCCCTGGCCCACCTCATAGATGAGCCCGCTCATGCCATAGACCCCCCCGTCGCCGGAGCAAATCATAGCCACCGTCTGATCCTCCATGGCCTCCTGAAAGGCCAGCTGGCACCGCTCGGCTTCCTGGGTCATGGGAGTGGTGAGGAAGCGCTTGCCGGGAAAATGCTCCCGGACCAGATCCACGTAGACCGTATAGCCCACAATCACCTGGGCCTCCCGGAGGGCGCTTGCGGCCCGGATGGTCATCTGCTCATACTCTCCCGGGCCAATGCCCACAACCAGCACTTTTTTCATAGAACAATCCTCATTTCTTTCTCCGCAGCGGCCACGGTAACCCCGTGGGCCGCCTGCTTTCTGATGCGCAGCCGGCCTCCCCCGGCAGCCAAAACCGCCGCCCGCTCGCACACATTGTCCACACCGGTGACGGTTTTCACAAATTCTGAGGGGGAAAAGTCCCCCTCTGCCTGCCGGAGCGCTTCGGCGGTATAGAAGGTCAGGGGGAGCTGCTCTTCCCGGGCCCAGGCCAAAAGGCCAGGCTCGTCAGCCTTCAAATCAATGCTGGCCGCCCCCGCCACGGCACACCGGGGAATCCAGTGGGCAGCCAGAGCGGCCTCCACAGCGGCGGCAAGCTCCTGCATCCCCGTTCCCCGCCGGCAGCCCAGCCCCAGGTATATCCCCCGGGGAATCAGAAGGAGACTGCCGGGATACCGGGCGTGGAAGCCAATCTCCACATTCTCCTCCTGAACCCGGCCCAAGGTCAGCTCCGGGGGAACCTCCCCCTCCAGGGGGAGCTCCGTGTGGAGGCCCACCGGCTTTCCCGCCAGAATGGCGGCGGAAATCTCCTTGGCCCGTCTCATAGAGGTGATGGCCAGTCCATTTTTCACGGCGAACACGTCCACGGCAAATTTTCCATTCACATCCGTGGCCGTGGTCACCACCGGGGTGGCCCCCAGGCAGGCCGCCACTTGGCGGGTCAACTCGTTGGCTCCGCCCATGTGGCCCGAGGCCAGAGAAATGGCAAATTGCCCCCCCTCGTCCACCACCACCACCGCCGGATCCGTGGTCTTACTTTGCAGCCGTGGCGCAATGGAGCGCACGGCAATCCCCGCCGCCCCCACAAACACCAGGCCCTCCGCCTCTTCCCATGCCCTCCGGCACCAGTCCGCCAAGCGTTCCACCGGCTCCGTCCCGGCCTGGGCCGCATACTTTGCCATACTAAACGCCCGGGCCCCAGGCAGAGTCCGCCCCAGATAGGCCGCGAGGTTTGCCCCCCGGAGGGTAAAGGCCACAATCCAAACGCTCATTGTTTTGCTTCCCGGAAGCCCGTGGTAAAGGCTGGGTGGTACAGCTCCGACCGGTTGTAGTGCCGGTGTGCCACCGCCTGGCCCACCAGGATGAGGGCTGTCTTGGTAATTCCCGCCTCCCGGGCCGTCTCCGCCAGGGTCCCCACAGTGCAGACGCAGGTCTTCTCATCGGGCCAGGTAGCCTTGTACACAATGGCCGCCGGGGTATCCTCTGCATATCCTCCCGCCATGAGGCGGCTGGAGAGCTCTTCCAGCATCCCCGTGGAGAGGAAAATGGCCATGCTGGCCCCATGGGCGGCAAAGGATTCGATGGATTCCCGCTCCGGCACCGGGGTTCTCCCCGCCATGCGGGTGATGATCACGCTCTGACTCACCCCCGGCAGGGTATACTCCAGGTTTAGGGCCGCTGCCGCTCCGCAAAAAGCGCTGACCCCGGGGCACACATCATAGGAAATCCCCGCCTGGTCCAGCCGGTCCATCTGCTCCCGGATGGCCCCATAGACGCAAGGGTCGCCGGTGTGCAGACGCACCGTCATGCGCCCGGTCCGCTCCGCCTCCAACATCGCCTCCAGGACCTCCTCCAGGGTCATCCTGGCGCTGTCCATCACCTGACAACCAGGCTTTGCCCCTTCCAGAAGGGCAGGGTTCACCAAAGACCCTGCGTAGATAATAAGGTCAGCCTGGCTCAACAATCTCTGGCCCCGGACCGTAATCAAGTCCACTGCGCCGGAACCGGCGCCTACAAAATGAATCATCGGTTCTCTCCTTTCTCCCGGGCAATGAGCAGGGAGAAATATCCAGCGTCCTCGGGAATTTCCGCCGCACTCCGGAAGCAGCGCTCCGTGTCCATGCCACAGTTTTCCACCATGGATACCTCCATATCCCGCTCCAGCAGCAGCTCCTTCACCCGGCCCATTTTGGAGCCCGCTTTCATCAAAATCTTCACACCCGGCAGGTCCAGTCCCCGCTCCACACCATGGCTGGAGGGGACAATGTGGATCATCTCCGCTCCCTCTCCCAGGCTCTGGCCCAGCCTGGCCGCCGCCGCGCAGAAGGATGGCACACCGGGGACAATTTCCGCCTCGTAGCCGTCCGCCAGGACCCGCTTATGCACATACAGGTAGGTGGAGTAAACCGTGGGGTCCCCCAGGGTGAGAAATACCACGTTCTTCCCGCTGTCCAGCTGCCTCTCAACGGCTGCCGCCGCCGCCTGATGGCTCTCAGCCATGCGGGCTTTGTCATGGGTCATGGGCATGGAAACCGAAATGGCAGGCTTCCCCCCCACCCCGGCCCAGGCCTTTTCCACAATCTGATAGGCCACACAGCTGCCCCGGTCGGAGTCCGGCAGAATCAGTAAATCGCAGCTCTGAATCCGTCTCAGAGCCTTCAGAGTCAAAAGCTCCGGGTCTCCCGGGCCTACGCCCACACCGGTGAGCTTCCCCCGCAAGGGGACGTCCTGCCGGGCCTCCGCCTCCCGGGCATGGTCTGCCAGGAGCTTCCAGACCTCCTCCACCTCGCCCATCCCCCGGCAGATGCACCGGGGCTCATAGCCCGCCTGAGCCACCACATTTTTCCAGGAATCCGGCTCGTCCCCGGCCATGTCGTTCTTGGCGTGGTCCCCGGCCACAATCATAAAGGGAACCAGATACACCCGCTTCAGGCCCTTCCGGGCTTGCATCTGCCGCAGAGCGTTTTCCAACGTGGGGTAACCCTCTACAGTAGCCATGTAGAACCGGTCCCTGCCCATGTCCTTAAACCGGTAATCCAGGGCAGCGTACACGGCGTTGGCATAGTGCTCCGTCCCATGGCCCATAAAGAGCACCGCTTCCTCTTCCAACAGCTGGGGGAACATCTCCGTGAGGATCCGGGCCATTTGCTCCAGATCTTCGTGGGAGGTCAGAAGGGGCGCCCCAATCCGAAGGCTCTGAAACCGCCCCCGAACAGCCTCCGCCTCCCGAATCATGGCGTCATTTTCCACGCCGTTGAGCAGATGGGTGGGCTGCACCACCACATCCGTCACCCCATCGGCCAACATCCGCTCCAGGGCGGCAGGCACGGTGTCGATCTCTACACCCTCCTGCCGCAGCTTGCGGATGATCATCCCGCTGGTCCAGGCCCGGTACACCCTCCGGTCCGGGAAAGCCCCGGCCAGATAGGCCTCAATTTGGTCTATGGTTTTCTCTCTGGTGTCGTGGTGGGACGTACCGAAGCTCACCACCAAAAGTGCTTTTTTCTCATCCAATGCAGATTCCTCCTTAGGGCATCCCCCGTTTGTCATCCGCCACCCCAAACGTAAAAATCTCCGGCGGCCTCTGCCGCCGGAGATCCGAATCCCGATTCACGTTCCATGGTTCTGGCAGAAACGCTGCCCTGTCCCCATGTATCTGACTTATCCTTCTGAAAGGCTTCACAGTGACCGACTCGCAGGGCCTTCCACCCTATTCCATGCGCCGTTTCCGGCTGAGACAGGCAATATGTACTTACCCGTACAGTTTATAACACCCCCGGGCTGAAGTCAATAGAAATTCTGTGATTCTGCGGGGCAGCAGCATTTGCCTTTTCTGGGCCCAAATTACTCGCCCATCGCTGGCGCGGAGCGAGGCATTCTACCAGTCTTAGCTTCGCGACGTTGGGCATAGTCCCCGCCCTACCGGGTTGGTCGTTCTGAGATCTGTAGCCGTGCCGGAACACAGTTTTAGCGGGCCCGAACCAAGATTCGGGCCCGCCTTCGATTGTTGCATAGAAGGGAGCAATGCAACAGGAGAGTTGGTTAATTTTTGTCCAGGAACCGCATGAGAACGGTAGCAAATTGGGCTCTGGTGGCAGTGTCCTTGGGGGCCAGCTTGCCGCCGCCCATGCCGTTAATGATTTCGTTCTCCACCGCCCAGGTCATAGCCTCCATGGCAAAGTCGCCCAGCTTGTCCGTGTCGGTGTAGCCCTTCAGCTCGCCTGTTACCGTCACATCCTCGCCCTGGAGCTTTGCGTAGCGGTACAGGAAGGTCACCAGCTGCTCCCGGGTCACGGAGGCGTTGGGGGCGAAGGTGGTGGCGGTCATACCCTTGACAATCCCATTGCTGTAGGCCCAGGCAACAGCCTCGGTGTAGAAGCTGCCCTCCGCCACATCGGTAAAGGGGGTCTTCCCCTCGACTGCAGGACTTTCAGCCATGCGGTACAGCATGGTCACCAGCTGGCCACGGGTGAGAATCCCATCAGGCTGGAAGAGGCTGCCGCTCATGCCCTCCATAATGCCATGGGAAAGAGCGTAATCTACGCCCTGGTGATACCAGCGCTTGGCGTCCAGGTCGGTAAAGGATTTGGAGGGGCAGTTTTCAGAATTTGCGGGGATAATCGTTACCTCCGTCTCGCCACACCCGGTGCAGGTGCGGGTCTTCAGGCCGTCATGGAAGCAATCCGCCTCCTTTGTCACAGTCCAATCGCCCCAGGTGTGCTCGTGGGGTTTCACAGCCAAATTTTGAAGCGCCTTTTCCAGCTTTTCCCAGGCCGCCAGAAGCTCTTCGGTCTCGCCGTTTTCCAGAGCCTCTTCGGCGGCAGCCAGAGCCTCGTCCAGAGCCTGCAGGCTCTCGTCCGTGTATGGGTCGCGGTCCGTCTCCTTGGCTGTCTGGACCAGGGCCTCCAGCTTGGCATACGCCTCGTCATAGGCGGCGTCTCCCACACTGACCACAGTCTCATAGATGGTGTTCTCCTGGCCGAATTTGACGTAGGAAACCAGGTAGACCGCAGTAGTGTCCAGAGGCAGCTCCTGGCTTACGTCGCCGTCTACGTAGATCACGTCGTAGCCGCCGTTCATCTGGGCGTCGATATCATAGCCCTCCGCGATGAAACCGGCTTCCTTCAAAGAGGCAAAGGCGGTACCCCGGGTGGTGGTGTAAGTGGCAAGCCCGGCAAGGTCCAAAACGTCCTCGCTGTTGTCATAAGAGACGGCTTCCGGCACGGTGAAATAAGCGGCGGGTCTCTGACCCTCCCAGGTGACACCGGCGGGGAAGGACACGGAGGCATGACCGAAGAGCTTGAATTCCTTGATGTAATTGGTATTCGCGGTAGCGACTTTGATTTTAAAATAACGTGCAGTCACTGGGGTTTCCAGTGCTTCGGAAACAACGCCGTTCTCATCGACATCTATGCTGGTCTTTGCTAGCACCTCGGTGAAGTTTTCATTGTCATCGGAAGCATACAGGGTGAAGCCATCCAGCTTCCAGAGAGAGTTGTAGTTGACCAGCTCCCAGCGCTCCACGCTCTGGCGGCTGCCGAGGTCAATGACGAATTCTTCGCCGTCTGTAACGGCAAGGTAGTTCTCTTCATCGCCGTCAAACAGCTGCCCGTTGCCGGATACCACAGTACCGGCAAGCGCCAGGTTGGTTTCTTCTGCATCAGCGGAGAAGATATCCTCCTTGTCTGCTGTCAGCGTCTGAGCAGCTTCTACGAATATCTGCTCGGGCGTTCCTTCCGTCAGATCGAACTGAGCGTGCTCCAGCATGACGCAGACCAGGCTATCCAGCTTCTGGGCATCTGCGCAGGTGATCCGCTCCACAGTGGTGTTGCTCAGGTCCAGGATTTGGAGCTTGGCGCAATCGGTAATGGAGATCTCCCGCAGATTTGCCAGGCCGGAAAGGCCGGTAATCTTTTCAATGGAGGAGCCGGAGAGGTCAATGCCGGTCAGGTTTTCCAGGTAAGCAATGCCTGTCAGGTCTGTCACTTCCGTATTGGATAGATCCAGAGTGCCGTCAAAGGCGAGGACCTGATCCATGGTTGTGCCCACTTGCTCCTGGACGGCTGCCAGGAGAGCGGCATCCGGGAAGACGGTCTTATCCACGGCCTTGGTCTCTGCGCCCCAGTAGACCCGAGTTTTTTCAGACAGGTTGCCGGCAAAGTCCTCCAGCTGGACTTCGATATAGCCAAAGTCGCCGGAGACAGGCATGCCGGTCAGATCGTCAACGCCGCGAATGGCGAAGGCTTTATTGCTGAAGGTAATGGGCTGACCATTGGACTGCCATGCGTACAGATGCCACCAGTCGTAAACGTGGGGATTGAGAAGCTTCCAGCCGGAAGAGATCACTCTGGCCTCCAGGCCGCCGGCGTAGTCGTCGCAGAACAGATCCAGCAGGAAACCGGTGTGATCCGCGTATGCCAGGGTGCTGCCCTGGGCGTCCAAGTAGGTCAAACGCAGGGTGTAGCGACTGCCATCTACCACGGGGATGCTCACTTGACCGGAGGTGGCACTTGCGTCAAAAACGCTGCTGTAGGTATCGGTGTTGCCAGCGTAGCTATCAGGCAGAACCACGTCTGCGCGAACAGAGGCGCACTCCATAGCAGGTGCGTTCCAAGAGACACTCAGAACACCCGGAGCTTCGGTCACGGTAAGGCCGGTAATACCAGTGCCGGTAGCAACAGCTGCGGGAGCGCTCTGCCGGCCGTCTTCGCCTACGGCGGTTACCTTGAAGGAAACGGTGCGGTTTGCGTCGTAAATGGTGTCTTTGACATAGTAATTGTCGTCATAAGCGCCGCCAACATAGGTTTCGGTCCCATCGGCATAAACGGCGTAGACATTGTATTTCCGGACCTCCTCGTAATCTGCCAGGTCCCAGGAAAGATATACTTCGCCGGTGTCGAACTTTCTGTCCACCTTGAGGCCGGTGGGAGCTTTGGGAGCAGGCAGGGATCCATCGGTGATGTTCACTTCGCCCAGGTTCATCTGATAGTTGGCAATTGCCCTGCCATTGGTGTTCACGGAGAAGCCAAAAGCGGCGATGGTCTCGCCGGCATAGGCGGAAAGATCCAGCGTGGTCTTGACCCAGCCCTTTGTAGCCCGGTTGGCGTTCTTGATGGGAACATAAACAGTCTTGACATTTTCACCGTCCATCAGATAAAGCACCAGGCTGAAGGTGGAATCATCGGTCTTGGATGGCTTATTATAGGTGAGATTCAGCTTGGTGTTTTCACCCACAGCAAGCTCGGTCTTGTAAAGGCGGATGTCGGACTTGGCGTCCACAGTACCGAAAATCGCCAGAGAGCTGGAGCCTTCGTAGCCGCCCAGCTGTTCGTATTCGTAGCCGGCATTGTACTCGGTACCATAGTCAAAATCCAACGTCAGACGGTTTTCGCTGTCGGTGTCGATCCACCACTGCCAGGTGGGCAAAATGTCCTGCACATTGATGTTGGACCATTCGTTGTCGTTGGACACCTTACCGTCCACAAAGTACTGCATACCGTGACCGGTATTGAAGCTGGTGTAGAAGTTTGTGCCGTTGATCACGGAACGCTCGGAGATGAAGGCGGAGATACCTCTCCAGCTCTGATAGCTCGCGCCTGGATTTGCGCTGCCCCGATCCGGGTTGTTGGCAACTGCCACAGGATCGAAGGTTGCGTTCAAAACGGCGTCCAGCAGCTCACCGTGGGAGAGAGACGCGGATTCCAGAGTACCCTTGCCGCCTGCGTAGGTGGGAGCATCCAGAGAGCCGGCCCACCAGGCCCGCTCCCGGGCAATCACATACTTCTGATAGGAAGCGTCGCCCCGGCGGTTTTCATCGTAGCTGTTGTTGCCTTCGTGACCGAACAGCTGCTCATCCAGGTGTGCCCAGACCGTGCCGGCACCCAGATTTGCAATGGCGGTACGGGGAACCAGATTTTCGTCATACAGGTTGTAGAGGGTGCCGCGCTGCCCCTGGAAGCCAGTCTGGCCTGCTTCCAGCGTGTTAAACACGGTTTCCTTTGCGTCCAGGCCCAGGGATTCCATGATGCGGACGGAGCCGTCTACATGGGATTTGCTGGGATCAGGGTTCATGTACAGGGAGTTGGCGGCGATGGTTTCATCATCGGGGTCCTTGATCCAGTTGCTGAAGTTTTCAGCGGTCTTATTGTAGTAATCGATACGGCCCCAGGAGCTCTCATTGCTCTGACCATAGAGGTTGGAAGCATAAACCTGAACATAAATGCCCTGGGAGGTCATGGCACGGCAGAATTCCTCGTAAACAGGCAGGAAGCTGCTGGGAAGGGCTTCTTCGGCATTGATAAAGTAGCCGTCAAAGCCATACCACTTCGCCATTTCCACCAGCTTGTCCGCCATGGGGAAGCTGCCATCCTCATTCTGGAAGACCCAGTCGTCGGTATGCTCGGCTCTGGGGAAGAAGATGCAGCCCAGAGACATGACGCCGTTTTTATGGGCGGCATTGGTATAGGCAGGGTTGGGGATGTTCACCACGCCGAACTCATAATTCCGCTCCCACCAGCCTGCTTCGGGGTCGAACAGGGAATCGGGCGTGGGATCGGTAACCACGCCGTGCCATGCCGCACGGTAGTCTAGATACTGCCAGAAATTAAATGCATACTGGGCAAAATCATCATTATACTGGGTGGGGTTAAAGAATTCGTTGCCATAGTCCTCGGTCAGAGCCAGACTTTTGACCTTCTGATCCAGCCGAGGATTGGCCTGGGTGGCGGAAAAAGCTTCGTTGCGCTCCTGTAGGGGTACGTTTGCTTGCATGAACTGGGCGTATTCATCGGTCTCGGGCGTCCAGTTCAGAACGTCATAAGCCCGGTGCCCGTGATAGGTGGGCTGGTTCTCGCCCAGGTAGCCCTGCTCCTCTTCCCGAGGGGGCATGGTGTCGCCGCCTGCAAGAGCCGTTCCAGTGCTGCCAGCAACCACAGCAATGGCCAGCAACACAGAAAGAATTCGTTTTGGTGTGAATTTTTTCATTTTGTATCTTCCTCCTTATTTTTGATTGTCATCGTGTGGCTTGCGTTTGGATTTGAAAGCTCCTATCAGTCATCCCCTTCTCTGCCCTCAGATCCTCTTTGTCTAGCAAATTTTACATATTTCTCCGTGCGCCCGTTATTTAGGATAGTATACTCCACCCGAATTGTCAATACATAACAGCAAAAAACAGAATTAGTTTGGATTTGTATTTACATTTACAGGCAACATGTATTCATCTGCCATCCCCGGAGCACTCTGCAGCATCGGCAAATGGCCTGCAAAAGAACCGCTTCCTTGAGAAATCTTCTCTTCACATCTTGACATTTGCCTTCAATTCGGATAAGATAGACTGGACAATCCAATAGTTCCTGTGGCCACCCGGTGCGCTTTGCGGCTGGGGGGCTGTAACAAGACAATGGGGTGCAAATCCCCGCGCGACCGGCGCTGTAAGTGTCGAGACATCTCCCTCGTTGGCGCAAGCCAGTCATTGGGGCAACCTGAGAAGGCAGAGGGTCCTGTCGCCTGAGACACAAGTCAGAAGTCCCACAGGAATGAATTGTTGGCACGCCCGCCC
>OHAT01000640.1_pt1 | contig 34520 bp, 29 predicted proteins | sample 1577141 | NCBI WGS metagenome assembly OHAT01 (sample SAMEA3541578, study PRJEB24748) | human gut metagenome | biome: human gut; feature: human-associated habitat; material: faeces | place: China | collected 2012 | reverse complement strand
AACGCTGTCCTCCCAGCAGATTGAATTACTGTCCGGGTATCTGGACGATTGGGAGAACATCAGCTTTGAGGACAAACGAAAAGCCGCTGACGGCCTGATTTCTTCAATCAGCGCAACCAGCGACTATGTAAAGATAGAGTGGAAAATCTGACACTCTTTCCACTCTATCAAACCACTTGTTTCTTTATACCGCTTGTAGCCCCTTGTACACCGTTGCTTGCCAGCGCGCAAAAAAAATCGATCGTTTTGGGACATTTCTCATTTCAATTTGAACTTTGGTTTTTTCTGATATGGAGCTGGTCAATACCGGTCGGCGAGTCCGAAATCCGTTGCAGCGCAAGGGTTTTCGCTGTTTCCAAAACTGCCGCCACCGGCCACAGCAGACACGAAAGTACCAAGTGCGAACAAGACTCGAAATCAGTTTGAGGGAAACCTCACGTGGGTTCGAATCCCACCCGCTGCGCCAAAAATAAGACCATCTGCCTTTGGCAGATGGTCTTATTTTGGGGTTCCGCTCCCTGTGGTCGCTCCACCCTAAGGGGATCGAATATGCTCGGGGCAAGTGAATTGCCCCTGCGCCAAGGCTTTGCTGCGCAAAATACTTGTGACGGCGCACCCGCGCCGCCCCACCTTGTGGGGTCCCGGTTCGGTCGGCATCCATACTGATATGCCATGACAAAATGCCTGTGATGTTACAGCATCACAGGCATTTTTTTGCGAGTATCGGCGTGACGTGACGCGCTGCCGGCATTGCGCGGCTGGGGTACACCGGCTCGTTGTTGTCCCCGGCCGCAGCTTCGGGAGCGATGCGGCGAGCGGTCATCACGCGAAGCCGTATTTGATTTTGACACGCTCGAGCTTATCGAGCATCGGCTCGGCGAAGAACCAGAGGAAAACCGCCGTGGATCCGGCCTGCACCGCATCCATTGCAAAGCCGGAGGCGCAGTAGACTGCAAGACTCTGCCACGTCAGCGCGCCTGTGGCGAGCAGCGCGGAGTAGGCGTTGAGCAGAATGCCATAGACGAGGAATGCGCTCACCGCGCCGTAGGCGCAAAGCGCCTCCCGCTTCCTTGGCAGACCGCCCCTGTGGAACACCAGCCCCGCGAGAAAGCCGCACAGCCCCATGCCGAGCATCTGCCACGGCGTCCACGGCCCCTGCGAAAAGAGGATGTTAGAGACCAGCATGGTCACCGCGCCCACGAGAAAGCCCGTCTCCCCGCCCAGGGCCGCGCCCGCGAGGACGGTGAGCGCCAGCACCGGCTTACACTGGGGCAGCATGAAGAAGGCCGCGCGGCCCGACACGCCCAGCGCACAGAGCACCGCAGTCACGACCAGCTCCCGCGCGCGGGGTTTGCGCCTCTCGAAGGTAAGGAAGAACGGCAGCATGGCCTCCAGCACCATCAGCAGTGAAACGGCGTAGTAGCTCCGGGCGCCCAGCAGCTTGGGGACGAACACCAGCGTCAGGGGGATGAGCAGAAGGGCCATCAGGGCAGAGACGGCCGTGCGCGGGGAAAGCCTTCGCTTTTCCGGCGGCGCGGCGGGCGTATCCGGCGCCGCTTTCGGCGGCTGCGGCAGAGGCTCCTGCCGCTCCTTTTTAGGCGCTTCCCTGCCGCCGCAGGCGGCAATGATGTCCTCCGCCGTCACGGCTTCGGGCAGCCGGCCGCGCGCCATGCGGTTCGCCGCCGTGGTGTAGAAGCGGTTGAGCGCGAAAAACTCCCGGGGCGCGCCGTCGGAGGCGATGGAGCCGTCGAAAAAGAGCGCGCAGCGCTGCGCATAGGCGGCGCAGAACTCGACGTCGTGGCTGACCAGAACGACGGTTACCCCCTGCGCGAGCAGATCATGCAGAAGTTCAGCCAGCTCCGCCTTGAAGGCCGCGTCCAGCCCCCGCGTCGGTTCGTCGAGGAGCAGGATATCGGGCCGCGTGAGCAAAACCTTTGCCAGCGCCGCGCGCTGCTGCTCGCCGCCGGAGAGGTCGTAGGGGTGACGGTCCAGCAGCGCGTCCAGCCGGCAGAGCGCGGTGACATAGGCGAGCATCGCTGCGTCGAAGGTGACCTCGGCAAGGTCCTCGCGCACGGTTTTTTTGGCAAAAAGCGTCTGCACCTCCTGCGGCAGAAGCGCCGTTTTGCCGGTGACGCGGACCTCTCCGCGATAGGGCTTTTGCAGGCCCGCCAGCAGCCGGAGCGTGGTGGATTTGCCCGCGCCGTTGCCGCCGAGGATGGCGAAAAGCTCGCCCCGCCGCACCGTCAGCTCCAGCCCACGCAGCACGTCGGGGGCGTCCGGCGCATAGCGGAACCACGCATCCGAGACGGTTACGACCGTCTCCTCCGAGGGCGCGGGCAGCGGGCGCTCCGGCACGCTTTTGAGGGGGTGCGAGGCGGCAAAGTCTGCCAGCCAGTTCCGCCCCTCCCGCACGGAGACGGGACAGGGAAAGCTGTTCTCCACCGCCGCCCACACGCGCATGGCGGCGGGCATGGCGCGGAACAGCTCGTGTCCCGCCGTGCGCAGCTGCGCGCCCACGGCGCGGGGCGCGCCGTCCGCGAGGACCGCTCCGCCGTCCAGCACAACGGCGCGGTCGGAGAGGGGCAGCGCCTCCTCCAGCCGCTGCTCGGAGAGCAGCACCGTCGTCCCCAGCTCCCGGTTGACCCGCGCGAGCGCGGCGAGGAAGTCCGCCGCCGCGATGGGGTCAAGCTGCGCGGTCGGCTCGTCTAAAATGAGAACGTCCGGCTGTAGCGTCAGCACGGCGGCCAGGTTCAAAAGCTGCTTTTGTCCGCCGGAGAGCGACGCCGCCTCCCTGTGGAACCAGCTCTCCATGCCGAAAAAGCCCGCCATCTCGGCGACGCGGCGGCGGATGGTGGGCGTATCGTACCCGAGGCTCTCCAACCCAAAGGCCAGCTCGTGCCAGACCTTGTCGGTGACGATTTGGTTTTCTGGGCTTTGCTGCACAAAGCCGATGCGCTCTGCCTGCTCGCGCTGCGAAACGTCGGAGAGCGGGCGGGCGTCGAAAAGGACCGCGCCCCGGCAGACGCCGCTGGGCGCAAGAGCGGTCTTCAGCTGGCGGAGGAGCGTGCTTTTGCCGCTGCCGGAAAGTCCGCAGAGCGTGACAAACTCGCCCGCGCGGAGCGTCAGGCTTACGTCCCGCAGGGCGGGGGCGGACTGCCCGGGGTAGGTAAAGGTCAGGTTTTCGACGCGATAGAGCTCCATGTGCGCGCCTCCTTTCTTTGCAGCAGCACCGGCGTCAGGCAGAGCAGAAAATACGCGAGCAGCACGCTCGCGGAATACGGCGTCAGCACGCCGCGGGCCGTGGGATAGTAGCGCCACTTCACGCCGCCGAGCGCCCAGCCCGCGGCGACATAAGCGCCGCAGAGCGCCAGCCACAAAAGCAGCAGTCTGTCGCGGCGGCTGAAGCGGTAAAGGGAAAAGGCTGTGCGGCCCGGCAGTCCGTAGCCGCGGCTTTTCATGCTGTCCGCCGTCTCCACGGCGTTCTCAAGGCTCCACGTCACCATGACGGAAAAGACCGTCACGGCGCTCCTGAGCTTTTGAAGCCGGCCCTTTTCCGCGTACAGTCCCATGCCCCGCCGCGCCGCTGTCACCTCGCGGAGCTTTGCCTGAAAGCGGGGCACAAAGCGCAGCGTCATGGAGAGCAGGAGCGAGAGGGCGGGCACGACGCGCCCGAAAAGGTGCATGAGCTTGTCCGAGGTCATCACCGTGTTCCAGCAGGAAAACCACAGCACGACGGCGGCGAGCATCGCCGCGGCGGCAAAGCCGTAGGCGATGGACTCCAGCGTCAGAGGGTTGCCTGAGGGCAGATAGGCCAGAATGGTCGCGCCCTCGTGGTTGAAGGCGAGGTTCACCAGCGCGGCGAGCAGAGCCGTCGGCGCCAGCCACAGCGCGGTGCGCCGCACCGCCGCGCCGCCGTTTAACTGCGCGGCACACCAGAGCGCAGCGCAGAGCGAGACGGCAAGGCAGAGGGGGTGCAGGAAGAACATGGAAAACGTCAGTACCAGCACAAAATAGAGCAGATTCACCGCCGGATGGCAGGCGAGAAAGGCGTGATGCTTCATGCGCCGAGCCCTCCACCCACATCCGCGCCGAAGTCGCAGGTGTAGACCCACTCGACGGTGTCGCCGTCCGCGAGGGTATAACGCGAGCAGCCGTAGTTGGGAAATTCGCCGTTCACGCGGTACATCCAGCCCGAGCCTTCGCCGCAGTCGAACTCGTAGAGGTTGCCGATGCCCTCAATGTAGGCGGACTGGTAGACCGGCGTTTCGGAAAACTCCATGTGTATCTTGTTCTCGCGGCACACGCGCTTGAGCACGTCAAACACGCTCTCGCCCTCGGTAAATTCCACCGCGGTCGGAGCCAGCAGAACGCCGTCCGCAGGGATCAAGTCAGCCTTCTCCGCGTTGAGCCAGTCCGGATTTTCCAGGATCGCCGCGCAGGAGATGGAGACCGTACACGTCGGCGCGGCGTTCTCCGACGGTGTGTCCGTCTCGTCCGGCGAAGCAGGTGTGTCGGCCGTCTGTGACGGTGCTTCAGCTTGCTTCGACGGCTCGGCAGGAGTCTCTGCCTCCTGCCGTTCGGTTTCGGAGGGAGCGGACGTGGCGGGCACATCCCGCGCCGCATCGGGCGAGGGCGCTTCGCTCTGCGTCGGCGCAGGTGGCGGCGTCGGCTCTACTGCCGGTGTGCCGCAGGCCGCAAGAGTGAATATCAGTGCAAGCGCCAGCAGCGCCGCACAAAGGCGCTTTGCCGTTTTCATGTCCGTCTCCCTCCTTTCGTTTCGGTGCTGCTATGCCATCAGGCGGCAGGCTGCGTCAGCGCCGCCATCCGGTAGAAGCTGCTCTCGCCGCGCTCGGCGCGGACGAGCGACGCGAGGGCGCAGACCGCCTGCTCGCTTGCCATGAGATTCGTTTCCCCGCCGCGCTCGTGGCAGAAGCCGCCGTCCGCGTTCTGATAGGTCAGCAGCGCGTCGAGCACGCTGTGGCCGTTCTTTACGAAGCGGCTGTCATCCGCATCAAGGCCCAGCGCGTTGAGCGCAAGGAGCACCTGCGCGCAGCTCTCGGCATTCTCACTCCCCCAGGAGGAGAAGCCGCCGTCCGCGTTCTGCATGGCGCTCAGGCACACGAGCGCGCGGTCGACTGCCGGCCGGACGCTGCTCTGCTCCCGATACCTCGTCAGCGCCTGTAAGGCCATGGCGGTCAGGTCGGGATCGGCGTCCTCGCCCATGAAGCTCCAGCCGCCGTTTGCAAGCTGCGCGGCGAGAATGGCATCCACATACAGCTGCCGCGTTGCCTGCGTGCTTGCCGCCGCGTTCTGCGGCATGGGATAGTCACGGCTGTCGAGCGCGAGGAGCGCGTAAATCGCGCCGTTCACGCCCTGCGCCGCCGTCTTTTCGTAGTCGCCGAGCGGAAGCGTCAGATCAAAGCCCGCGACGTCCCGCGCGTCCTTCCTGAGCGCGGAGAGCGCGAGGATGACGCGGCTGTACTCGGTGTACTTGCGTTCGCTCAGCACGCCCTTATTTTCACGCACGGTCTGCTCGAGCGCGGCGCAGTAGCCGGTGAAATAAGCGGTCTCGGTGTCCGCGCCGCCGCGGGCGAGGGCCAGCACCGTCCACTCGCCGCCGAGACTGCCGTAGCGCGGCGCGCTCACGGCGGCGGTCAGGTAGGCCGACGCACGGTCATAGGCGGTCTGCGCGGTGCTCTTGCTGGCGGTATCCTTGGGCAGTTCGCAGAAGCGCTGAAGGATGGTCGCCAGCTGCGCGCGCGTCGCGGTAAGCTGGGGGCTGAGCGTCGTTTCGCCCGTGCCGTTGAGGACACCCTTCATCACGCACCAGTGCATCGCCTCGTCCGCCCAATCGCTGATGCTGGCCGCATCGTCATAGCGCAGCGGGAAGTACCACATACCGGTAAAGCCCTGCCCCTGCGTTTTAATATAGCGGTAGAGGATCGCGGCGAGCTGCTCGCGGGTAATGGCGTCGTTCGGGCCGAAGCTGCTCTCGGTATAGCCGGTAACGACGCCGGTCGAAGCCGCCCAGCGCACGGCCTCGCCGTACCACGCGCCCTCGTCCGCATCGGCGTAGCGCATGGCATAGTTGACGACGGGACTGCCCGCGAGACGCCAGAGAATGGTGACGATCTGGCCGCGCGTCGCTGTGCCGTCCGGCGCAAACTCGCTCTCCGAAACGCCGGTCATAAGACCGTTTTCATAGACGTACTGCACCGCGTCCGCGTACCACGCGGCAGCGGGAACGTCGGCAAAGGACGGCGCATTTTCCGCGGCGCGAGCCGCGGACGGCAGAAGGCCGACGGCCAGAGCGAGAGCTGTCAGCAGAGAGCATAACTGTTTTTTCATTGGAGGTTCTCCTTTCCTTGTAAGCGCCGCTCACGGGGCGATCTCCCCGGGCGCTGCGGTATGTCAGAACGGCAGGATGCCCATGAAATACTCCACGGCCAGCGCCACGAGGACGACGAGCGCGGAGACCAGGAAGCCGTGCACCATCGGCGCCGCGCCGGATTTCTTCATTTCGGCGAAGCTCGTGTTGAGTCCAACGGCGGCGAGCGCCGTGACCATGAGGAACTTGCTGACCTTCTTGAGCGCCGCCGCGGCTGCCGCGGGGATCACGCCCACGCTGCTGAGCACCGCCATGGCGAGAAAGCCGAGAATGAACCACGGGAAGACGCTCTTCCACTTGATCTGCACCGCGCCGCCGGACGCGGCGGCTTCCTTTTTCCTCAGGTGCATACTCACAAACGAGAACACCACCACCGTCGGGATGATGGCGAGCGTGCGCGTGAGCTTGACCATGGTGGCGAAGTCGCCCGCGCCCTCGCTGAAGGCATAGCCTGCGGCGACGACGCTGGAGGTATCGTTGACCGCCGTGCCCGCCCACAGGCCGTAGGCCATGTCGGAAAGGCCCATCGCGCGGCCCATGATGGGAAAGAGCACGATCATCGCCATATCAAAGAGGAAGGTGGCGGAGAGGGCGTAGGCGATGTCGCTGTCCTTGGCGTCGATGACGGGTGCGACCGCCGCGATGGCGCTGCCGCCGCAGATGCCGGTGCCCGCGGAGATGAGGTTCGAGAGCTTCCAGTCCAGACCCAGCGCGCGGCCGATGAAGTAGCCGCCGCCGAAGCAGGTAAGGAGCGTAAAGAGCATGACGGTCAGCGACATTCTGCCGACGTTCAGGATGGTCGTGACGTTCAGGCTCGCGCCGAGGAGAATGATGGCAAATTTCAGGATCTTCTTCGCCGTGAACTTCACGCCGGGCGCGGTGGTCTTGCCGGGCTTGCGGTAGCCGTTGATGAGCATACCGATGAACATGGCGATGACGGACGCGCCGATGACGTCGAACGGCAGCAGCGCCTCGATGCCCTTGGCGAGCAGCGCGATGACGAGCGCGAGCGCGAAGCCCGGCGCGTAGCTTTTGATTTGAGCGGGAATGGAGCGCATGGTGATCTGACCTCTCTTTGCCGGTAGTGATTTCTTTTGAATTTGCCTTGCAGGCCGCGCGCACTTCTGCTATGATCTTTGGCAGAAGCACAGCCAAGGAGCAGAGGAGCACGATAGCTATGATAGAGAATTATGCAGAAAAAATCAAGCACGAATCCAATGGATTTATCCGGCACAACGGGATCCGCATCGTTTCCGTTGATGAGGAAAGGAGCGTGCTGGAGGCCGAGATCACCGACAACAGCCGCAACGTTTGGGGCAGCGTCCACGGCGGCTTTCTCTACACGATGGCGGACACCGCCGCCGGAGCCTTTGCGCGCATCAGGTATGGGCGGCGCAATGTCACGCTCAACGGCTCGATGAATTACCTGCGACCCACCACGCACAGCAAGACGCTGACGGCGGTCGGGCGCGAGATCAAGGTCGGCGGACACGTTGGCTTTTTTGAAGTCAATATCACCGACGACACCGGCGCGCTCGTCGCCTGCGCGCAGATAAATATGTATTTTCTGGATTGAGCGGCCCGCGTGCGGGTCACGCTCCGCCATACCGGCAGGGTCGGGCGCAACACCCGGCCCCCTTTTCATTCCGCCGGGCGGAGAAAGGATAAGGGAAGATACGCAGCGCGTGTCTTCCCTTTGCCTTATATTGCCTTATTTTTCCGCTGCGCGGTGAACAGGCGGACGACGGATGAGACGAGCAGGATCGCGGCGGCGATACTGCCGGCGATGCCTGCGGTGGCGAAGCCCCGCTGGAGGGCGAGCTGGGTGCTGCCGTTCAGCCCGAGGGACATGGTGTAGTAAATACCGGCGCCGGGCAGCAGCGGTACGGCGGAGATGACCTGATACGAGGTGACCGGATACTTGCGGGCGCGGGCCATGCCCTCGGCATAGACGGCGGCGACCGCGGCGGCGATGAAGTTTGCGCCGTAGGGACCGAGACCGAGCTCGCCGCACAGCAGATACGCCATCCACGTCACGACGCCGCCGAGCGCGCACAGGCAGCGCCCCCAGCCGTGGACGTTGAAGAGGATAACAAAGCCGGTGCAGGCGACCGCGATGGCGATGGCCTGAAGCCAGAAGGGATAGGAAAGCGTGCTGGCGGCGGTCTGGCCGTAGAGGGAGGAGGTGATGTGCCACGCGGCCGCAGTGCCCATGGCGATGGCGAGCGCCGAGAGGAGCACCTGCACGATGCGGTTGACGCCGGAGTTTGTGTCGCCGTAGATGATGTCGCGCATGGAGTTGGTGATGAGCAGACCGGGGACCAGGATCATCAGCGAGCCGATGATGACCGCGTCCGCATAGTCGACCAGCCCGAAGGCGGCGGCGAGGTAGGCGGGCACCGCCATGGCGAAGGCGGCGGCGATGGTGCTGAAAAAGGGGTTGGCCTCGAGCTTATCCATCCGGCGCGTGACAAAGCCGATGATAAGCCCCATCAGGCCCGCCCACAGGCTGTCGCGCAGGGTTCCGCCAAAGACGGGGCAGAAGCCGGACGCGGCAAGAAGATTGCCAAGGTAATAAACGGGAACGGAATAGCTGCGGCGATCGTTTCTTGTCTCCTCCAGCCATTGCGCGGCAACGGCGGGGTCGGGCGTTTCGGCGCAGATGCGGCGCGAGAGCGCGTTGAGCCGCTCGACCGCGTCAAGATCGTTGCCGTGGAAGCCGACGCGCTTCATCACCATCAGCGGCTTGCCGTTGTCCGCCTCAAGGCTGACCATGACGCAGTTGGGGATCGCAAAGGCCTCGCATTCGATGCCGTAGGCCGCGAGCACGCGGCGCATCGTCTCCTCGATGCGGAAGGTCTCCGCTCCGCTGACGGCCAGCTCGTAGCCGATCTGCGCGGCCATATCCGTTAAAAGATAGTAGTCCATATCGAACCCTCCTGCTGCCGCCTTACCTAACGGCGGGCATTATCTTACTGCGAAAGGATTCCCCTGTCAAGAAGAGAAAACACCGCTTAAAAGGCGGTGTTTTGCGCGCTGAGACGTTTTTTCTCCGCAAGCTCCAGAAGCGTCTGGCGGAAGCCGTATTTTTCGGCAAGCTCCCACGCGGCGGAAAGGTTCCTCTCGCCCACGCGGCGGTCCTTGATGCAGCGGAGCATGAGGTTTTTCGGCGAGTGGGCGAAGTCGATGAATTCGATCACGTCCACCGTGTAGCCCATGTCCTCGAGCACGGCGGCGCGGATGGAATCGGTCAGCAGCGCGGAAAAGCGCTCCTGCAAAAGACCGTGGCGCAGCAGTAAGTCGAAATCGCCGCCCTTGTGGATGGTGGCGTTGATCTCGTGCTGGCAGCAGGGAACGGAGAAAATGTGCTTCACGCCCTTTTCGACGGCGTACCAGAGGGCGTAGTCCGTGGCGGTGTCGCAGGCGTGGAGCGTGACGACCATATCCACATGGGTGTCCGCGAGCGTGTCGCGCGTGACGTCGCTCACGACGAAGCGCAGGCCGTCGTAGCCGTACTTTTGCGCGATGGCGTTGCAATGCTCGACCACGTCCTCCTTGAGGTCGTAGCCGAGGATGGTCGCCTTCACGCCGCGCTTGACGGTGAAGTAATAGTAGAGAATGAACGTGAGATACGATTTGCCGCAGCCGAAGTCGAGAATGGTGATCTCCTGCTGCTCCGAGGCACGGAAGGCGTCGTCCACCAGCTCGATGAAGCGGTTGATCTGCTTGTACTTATCATACTTCGCCTTGACGATGCGGAGGTCCGGCGTAAACACGCCGAGGTCGACGAGCGCGGGAATGTTCTCGCCCTCGGCAAGGATGTATTCCTTTCGGCGGTCATGCGCCTTCGGCGCGGCGGTGCGCTGCGCCGTCCCCTTGGCGGTGCATTTATAGCCGCCGTTCGCTTTGCGGACATACTGGCGCGTCTCTGTTTCCGTGCAGAGCACAGCCTGAAGATACAGCCCGTCCAGCTCCTGTGCGAACAGCTCGGGCAGCGCGCCCTTTGTCACATTGTGGTGCGTGACCTTCTGCCCATGCTGGTATTCGAGCTGAAAAAACGCCTTGCCGCGCAGCGACAGCGGGCGGATGGTCACCCTGGAGCAGCCGATGCGCGCGAGCGGCTGAGAAAGCACGGCCTTGGTGAGCGTGTCGAGCCGCGCGGTGAGGTCGTCCAACACAATGCTCATGCGCCAAACCTCTCTTTCAGGGCAAGATGCGCGGCGTAGAGCTCGTTTTTGCTGTAGGTGTTGTTGTCGTCCTTGAGGAGCAGCTTGATGGCGTCCTTGGCGGTGCAGTCATGCTGCACCATGCAGTCCACCAGCAGCGCCTCGGGCGAGGAGACGTGCTCGACCTCGGTGATGAGATAATCCTCCTCCACCTCGCAGAGCAGGACGTATTCGCCCTTATCGTAGCTGCCCTTGGCGAGCAGTTGATCGCGCACTTCGGCGGGCGTGCCGCGGAAGGTCATCTCGTGGAGCTTCGTCATGTCGTTGCACAGGCACAGCCGCACGCCGGCGTGCTCCGAGATAAAGAACTCCACCGCGTCCATGATGCGCCTGGGGCTTTCGTAAAAGCAGTAGGTGCGCGTGTCGCCGCGGCGCATCATGGCGAGCGCACGGCGGCGGTCGGCGGCCTCCCGCGGGAAGAAGCCGAAGAAAAAGAAGGTCGAAAGGTCGAAGCCCGAGATAGACAGCGCCGTGACCGCGGCGCAGCAGCCGGGCACGCCGACCACGCGGATGCCCGCGTCGATGGCGGCGCGGATCAGCTCGTTGCCGGGGTCGGAGATGCAGGGCGTGCCCGCGTCGGTGATGACGGCGATGCTCTTGCCCTGCTGAAGCTGCTCGATGAACCACTTGGCCTTGCCGTATTCGTTGAACTTGTGGTTGGCGGAGAGCTGATTGCCGCGGATGCCGAGCTTGTTGAGCAGCACGACGCTGCGGCGGGTGTCCTCCGCCGCAATGATGTCCGCCGTCTCTAAAATCTGACGGCCGCGCTCGGTCATGTCGCGCGCGTTGCCGATGGGCGTCGCCACGATGTAGAGCGTGCCGACGGTGTTCATTTCGTCCATAGCGTTCTCCTCTTAGAATAGCATGACCTGGTCGGGGTCGTCGCCCTGCCCGATGGCGCGCAGCTGCTCGGCGTTCTTCTCGCTCAGCGCGTCGGAGACTGCCATTTTGCGCAGAATGTTGTGCACCGTTTTATCGAACTCCGTTCCCTCGCGGTAGTCGGCGGGGAAAATGAAGTCCACGCGCCCGTCCTGCAAAAGCTTTTCCACGCCCGCGCGGTTGCTCTTCTGATAGACCGCGACGGCCTGTCCGCCGTAGGCGCGCATCATCTTCATGCACGGCACGTCGGAAAGTCCATCGCCGACGTAGACCATGTTGGTGAACGGCACGCGCTTGGAATCGTCCGGCATGGAGTCGTTGAGCTCCTTGTCGCGGGCGATGTCAAGAATGCCCTTGTTGATGCGGTAGACGAACTGCGTCTTGTTCGTGAAGTTGACGTCCAGCTTCGGCCAGGCGGCGAGGCCGCTTTCGTCGTAATAGAACTCGCAGGCGTAGATCTGCTTGAACTCATGGGCGATGCCGCTGCCCTCGATGATCTCGCGCAGACCGGAGGAGATGACGTAATGCTCCACGTCCACGCCGAGGTCCGCGCCGTAGGCGGTGATGCGCGCGAACCACTCGCGCACGCCGGGAAACAGCTCGATGGCCTCGCCCGAGCGGACCAGATAATCGCGGTCGAGACGGATGCCCTGCGCGGCGCACTCGCGGATCATGGTGTACATATAGGCGAGCAGGCCGTCCATTTTGTTCTCATAGCCGAAGCCGTTGGCCTTGGCCCAGAACTCCGAGGGCGTGTAGCCGAGGGAGGGAATGAAGGCGTAATCCTCCATATCGGTGGTGCAGAGGGTCTTATCAAAGTCGTAAAGGAACGCGACGATAGGGCGTTTGGTCATGGTGTCCTCCTGTGAAAAAAGCGGCTCGGAGAGAGCCGCTCTTTTGAAGTGCGTTTTATTCTTCGCCGTGGTAGTTGCGGCCGAACTTGAGGTCGCTGAGCTTGATGGCGCGGGTCGCGGAATCGAGGAAGGGATTGCCCTCCTCCGGGCTTTCCTCCGGCTCCTCAGGCGCTTCCTCGGCCTCCGGCTCGACCTCCGCCGCCTTCGTGAGGTCGGGGAGCTTGAAGGAATCCATGATGCTCTTTTCGATCTCGCTGACGTCGGCGGCGGGCTTGGCGAGCTCCAGCGGAGCCGCGGGGGCGAGGTCCGCTTCGGGAAGCTCCTCAAGGAGCTTCATTTCACGCTCGTAAAGCTCGCGCACGCGGGCGAGGAAGTCTGCGGTCTCGGCCTTGGCGGCGGTCAGGCGGCGCTCCTCCTGCGCGACCTCGTCGCGCAGCGCGCCGATCTTGCGGTTGGCCTCGCTTTCGGCGTTTTCGAGCAGGGACTTTTTCTTCTCCTCCGCCTCGGCGACCATGCTGTCGGCCATCTTCTGCGCGGTCAGCAGCGCGGCGCGCATGGCGTCCTCGGTCGAGCGGTATTCCTCGACCTTGTCCACGAGCACCTTCATCTTCGCCTTGAGCGCGGCGTTTTCCTTGTAAAGCGAGGTATAGTCGTCGGTCAGCTCGTCAAGGAACTCATCGACCATGGCCATGTTGTAGCCGCCCATGACGGCCTTGGCGAATGCGTGGTTGGAAACCTCCTGCGGTGTCAGCATCGTGCAGCCCTCCGTCTCTTATAAGTACAGTCCGTTGTTTTCCAGCTCGTCGATCAGGTCGCCCATGATATCGACGTGGTAGGGCGTGATGATGTAGGTGTTGGCCGCGACCTTCTTGATCTTGCCCTCGCCCGCGTAGGCGACGCCGGAGAGGAAGTCGATCAGGCGGCGGGCAATGTCCTTGTTCGTGGATTCGAGGTTGATGACCACCGTGCGCTTTTCCTTCAGGTGGTCGGCGATCTCGCTGGCATTCTCAAAGCGCTCGGGCTTGACGAGCACGACCTTGAGCTGCGTCGTCGCGTGGATGTTGACGACCTTGTTGCGGCGATCCTCGTCGCGGTCGCGCTCGCGGCGGCTGGGCCGCTCGTCGGCAAAGGCGCCCGTGTCGCGGGAGCCGAGATCGGTGAATTCGTCTTCGTATTCTTCGTCCTCATCCTCGTAGGGATGCGCCCATTTCTTCAGATCGTCAATGAGTCCCATGGAAAAAACCTCCCTGTATCAAAGCGTATAGTGGCGCGCGCCGAAGATCGCCGTGCCGACGCGCACCATCGTCGCGCCGCAGCGGACGGCGTCCTCATAATCGCCGCTCATGCCCATAGATAATATATCAAGCTTATTATCATACAAACTCGCGTTGATGTCAACATAAAGCGCATGAACTTTTTCAAAGTAGGGCACGCTCCCGTGCTCTCCCTCGGCGACCGGCGGAATGGTCATCAGCCCGCGCAGCACGACGTGGGAGAGGCTCTTGGCCCTTTCGGCGGCGGCGCGGACCTCGGAGACGGCAAAGCCGCTCTTGGCCTCCTCCCCGCCGACGTTGACCTCAAGGAGAATGGGTTGGACGATGCCGAGCTTTTCGGCCTGCCGGTCGATATCCTCAAGCAGCTCATAGGAGCCGACGGATTCGATGAGCGCGACCTTGCCGACGACCTGCTTCACCTTGTTGCGCTGGAGATGACCGATGAAGTGCAGAGGCGCGCCGTCGTAGGCGTTCTCCGCGAGCTTCTGCGTCATCTCCTGCACGCGGTTCTCGCCGAGCGCGTCGATGCCCGCGGCGATGGCCTCGCGGCAGGCCGCGGCGTCGTTCATCTTGCTCGCGCCGACAAGCGTGATGTCCTCGGGCCTGCGCCCGGCGGAGAGCGCCGCGACGGCAATGTTTTCCCGTACCTGCTGAATGTTTTCCCGAATGCTCATGTTCATTCGACCACCTTTCCATCGTATAGATCGTTTGCCGAGACGATCACCTCGTCGCCGGCGCGCAGCGTGTAGAGCTGGCGCAGGCTTTCACTGGTCGTTTCGATGCCGACGGGCCGGACAAGGCAGTAATCCTCGCCCTGCCAGAGGACCTCCACCGGCTTGCGGTAGGCGCGCAGCCCCACAAGGCAGTAGACGCCGCTGCTGCCGTCCGCGTCCACGCGGAGGGCATTTTTGGGGATGCGCAGTCCCTCGTAGCGCGCGAGGATCAGCTCAACGTTCTGCGCACGCAGGAGCGTGACATAGGCCAGATGGCTGCCGCCGCGCAGGACGACGATCACGCGGCCGTTCTCCTCACGCCCGATGCGCTCGACGGTGACGTCAAGATCGAAGTCCACGCCGGTCGCGGCGCGCAGGCTGAGGGCCTGTCCCTTCTGCAGCCGCGCGGCGTCTGCGGCGCTCAGCACGGTGACGAAGCGCCACTCCTCGCCGGCGATCATCCGGCCCACGGTCGAGCTTGCCGCCTCCGGGGCGATGGCATCGTACTGCGCGACGGTCATATTCTCCAGCGCCGCGGGGGTGAGAACGGCCTCATAGCCGTCGGCGACGGCGCTGTAGGTGCCGGCAAACGGCGCGCGGATGGTCTGCGTGCCGCCCTCCAGGCGGCCGGAGAGCGTACGGATCTCGGCATTGAGCGCGTCGATGCGCACATCCAGATCGTCCGTGCCCGCGTAGGCGTATTCGCGCTTGAGCACCGTCGTGCGCAGCTCCTCGCCGGTGGACTCGACGCTCGTCCAGCTCCCTGCGGCAAGGGCCGCGCGCAGCGCAAAGAGGTCCTCGCGGATGTCGCCGTCGAGCTTGAGCGCGGTCTCGGCGTCGCGGGACGCCTCGCGCGCGTAGCGCAGCTGCTCGAGCCGGGATCGGAGCGCGCGGAGCTGACGGTGGTTGTTCAGCGCGCTCTCGCTGCGGTAGACCGTTGCGAGCGTGCCGCCCGCGTTCACGCGTTCACCCTCGGCGCGCTCGAGCTCCAGAAGCGTTTCGCTGCACGCGATCACCTGCTCGTCGCGCGCGAAATAGCCGGTCGCGGCGATGGCGTCCTCGCTGGAGTAGGCGTAGACGAGCGTGGTGGTCTGCGGGTCGACGAAGTAGCGGTAAACCTGCACGCTGAAGTAGGCGGCCACCGCGAGAAACAGAAAAACAAAGATCAGTTTTGTCGATAGGGATCGGGATCTCATAGGCACCTCGGGAGGCTCAGGTCATTCCTCCCCGGTCTCGTCCGCCTCGTGCAGGTCGATGGGGCTCAGCGGCGCGATGGTCGAGATCGCGTGCTTGTAGATCATCTGCTGCCGACCCTCGCTCAAAAGAACGACGGTGAAGCTGTCAAAGCCGGTCACGCTGCCGCGCATCTGGAAGCCGTTGACGAGGAACACGGTCAGCGGCACGCCCTGCTTGCGGGCCTTGGTGAGGAAAATGTCCTGAAGATTGGCTGTCTTTTTCATGTTGGATGTACCCTTTCTTTTTATTCGGGCGGCGGTTTTATGGGTGCCGTCCGTATAAAATCAGGATACGCCAAGGTTTGTGAGAATTTCTGTCGAAAATTGTAAAGCGGCGGGAAGATCGCGGGAATTTTTCCGGTAGAACCAGTGAATATCCTTGTTTCGCCGCAGCCAGGTGAGCTGGCGCTTGGCGTACTGCCGCGAGCGGAGCTTGATCTCGGCGACGGCCTCGTCCTGCGTGCATTCGCCCGAGAGACAGCCCAGGCATTCCTTATAGCCGATGGCCTGCATCGCCGTCGCCGTGCGCGGCACGCCGCTCTCGACCAGAGCGCGCACCTCGTCGAACAGACCCTGTGCGACCATTTGGTCCACGCGGAGGTCGATGATGCGCTTCATCTCCTCGCGGTCGGCGTAGGCAAGACCGAGGTAGACGGGCTCGTAGCGCGGCGGGACGAGCCGGGTGTCGGCGTTGTGCCGCGACATGGTCTTCCCTGTCTTGCGGTAGACCTCGAGCGCGCGGATGACGCGCTTTTTGTCGTTCGGGTGCAGCACGGCGGCGCTTTCCGGATCAATGGAGCGCAGCTCGGCGAAGAGGGCCTCGCCGCCCTCGTTGTTCCAGCGCCGCTCCAGAAGCCTGCGCGTCTCTCCACCGGTCGTGCCGGGAGCGTAACCGTGTCCGCGCAGGAGCGCGTCGAGGTACAGCCCTGTGCCGCCGACGAGAATGGGAAGCCTTCCGCGCGCGAGGATGCCGTCCACACATTCGGCGGCGTCCGCGGCATAGCGCGCCACGGAGTAATCCTCGCGCGGGTCGATCACGCCGACCATGTGGTGCGGCACGTCCCGCCTCTCCGCCTCCGTCGGCGCGGCGGTGCCGATGACCATGCCGCGGTAGAGCTGCATGGAATCGCAGGAGGCGACCTCGCCGCCGAGCCTTTCGGCCAGCGCGACGCCGAGACCGGTCTTTCCGCAGCCGGTCGGGCCGACGATGCAAACTACCTTGGGCGGCATGGCGTCTCCTTTCCGCGCTCAGGCGCGCTTGAACATTTTTTCCAGCTCGTATTTGGTGAGCTTGACGGCCACGGGCCGTCCGTGCGGGCAGAATCGGACCTCGCCCGACTGCACCTTATCCACCAGCACGCGAAGCTCGCGCTCGTCGCTTTTCCAGCCGCCCTTGATGGCGGCCTTGCAGGCCATGGTGTGCAGCAGCGCGTCGCGGGCGCTCTCGGGGTCGGCGTGGTGCGTCTCGACGAGGCGGCCTGCAAGGTCCTCAAGACTTGCTGAGGCGTCCTCGGCGGGAATGTCGGCGGGCAGGGCGCGGATCAGGATCGCGCCGTCGCCGAACTCCTCGCAGGCAAAGCCGAACTCGCGCAGCAGCGCGAGCTGTCCGACAAGCGCGGTGTACTCCGCTGCGGCGAACTGCGCGACCACGGGAGTCAGCAGCTCCTGTGACATGATGGGCTCAAGATTCGCCTTGAAGCGGTCGAAATTCACGCGCTCGTGCGCGGCGTGCTTGTCGATGAGCCAAACGGTTTTCTCCGCGTCCTCGCAGACGATGTAGGTGTCGAGCACCTCGCCCGCGATGCGCCACGGTATGGCCGGCTCCGGCTCGATCGCCGTCTGCTCCGGCTCGGCGGGCGCGGTCTCAAGCGTGGTCTGCACGGCGAAAACGGGTGCGGCGGGCGCTTCGGCGTGCGGTGTGGCGGGCGCTTCCGGCTTTGCCGCTTCATCGCGCGGCGGCATGAAGGCCGCCTCGACCATCTTCGGAAGGATGTGCCCGTCCTCCGACTTTTTCGCCGGGGGAGCCGGTGTGCGGCGGACGAAGTCGCTGACACTCACGCGCCCGCCCAGCTCACTCGAGGCGGACGTGACGGCGATGAACGGCGCGTCCCTTTTGGGCGGCTCCGGCCTTTTGACCTCGTTCTGCGCACGCCACTCCTGCGCCGTCATGCTGCGGTAAAACTCCTGCGGCTTGGGAGCCTGCGCGGCCGGTCTCGGCGGTGTGTGCTGCGGCTCGGGCGCGCCGTCGCGGTCGAGCGCGTCGGACGCGGCGTGGTACACAAGGTCGAAGATCTGCTTTTCATTGAGGAATTTCACGACCGTCTTGGCGGGGTGGACGTTCACGTCCACCGTGTCCGCCGGCAGCGTGACGTTCAGCACGCAGCCGGGGAATTTGCCCTTCATCAGACGGTTTGCGTAGGCTTCCTCCACCGCAGCGGTGAGAAGCTGGGATTTGATGAAGCGGCCATTGACGAAAAAGGTCTGCATCCCTCGCGTGCCGCGGCCCGCGAGGGGCTTGGTCACAAAGCCGTCAACGGCGAGCTGACCGTCGCGCCCGTGGACCTCGACCAGCGCGAGGGCGAAATCGCGGCCCAGCGCGGCGTAGACGGCGCTGAGGGGCTTACCGTCGCCGGGGGTGTGCAGCTCCTCCCTGCCGTCCTTGATAAGACGGAAGGAGATATCGGGGTGCGAGAGCGCGATGTGCGCGGCAAGGCCCGCGATGGCGGTCGCCTCGGCGCGGTCCTGCTTCATGAACTTCAGCCGCGCGGGCGTGTTGTAAAAAAGGTCGCGCACGATGATGCTCGTGCCCTCGGGACAGCCCGCGGGCTCGACGGAGAGCGGCTTGCCGCCGTCGAGATGCAGCGTCGCGCCGCTCGCGGCGCCCGTCTGACGCGAGAAAATATCCAAATGAGAAACGGACGCGATGGCGGCGAGCGCTTCGCCGCGGAAGCCGAGCGTGCCGATGGCGGCCAGATCGGCGGCGGTGCGGAGCTTGCTCGTCGCGTGGCGCAGAAAGGCGGTGGGCAGCTCGTCGGGCGCGATGCCGCAGCCGTCGTCCGTGACGCGCAGATAGGTCAGCCCGCCGTTTTGCAGCTCGACGGCGATATTCCTCGCGCCCGCGTCGATGGCGTTTTCCAAAAGCTCCTTGACAACGCTCGCGGGACGCTCGACGACCTCGCCGGCGGCAATGAGATTGGCGATATGGGGGGATAGCTGTTCGATGTGCGGCATGGTATTCTCCTTATCCGACGATGGCCCAGAGAGCCAGCGCGTTGACGGTCGCGTGGAGCAGGATGGACGTCCAGAGCGTGCCGGAGTGGTCGAACGCCCACGCGAAGACGAGGCCGGGCACGAGGTATTGCAGCATGAGGATGAGATAGCTCCAGTCCCACGAGGAGAGGGCGAAGGTCCACACGTGCATGAACGCGAAGAGCACGCAGGAGATGACGTAGGCGGCGACGCGGCTCTTTTCCTTCAGGCAGCCGAACACGAGACCGCGGAAAAGGACCTCCTCGACAAAGGGGGCGAGAAAGACGATGATGAGCGCCGTCAGGCGCGGCGCGGCGTTGATGGACGCGGCGATGGTCATGTCGTTGAGGTTGGTGCGGCTGTTGAAGAGCACGTTCGCCACGCGGTAGAAGAGCTCGTTCGCGCCGTAAAAGACCAGAAGGCCCATGCAGAACGTCGTCATCGCGCGGCTCACGCCGCCGAGGAAGCGGCTCGTCGTGTGCGCGAGGAACGAGTGAAAGAGCAGCAGCACGATGGCGAAGAGCACATAGTAGTAGATGATGTTCGCCAGCGAGTCGCTGATCTTCGTGTCGAGCAGGACCTCGACAATGCCAAAGAGCTTGTTGGCCAGCAGCGGCAGCACGAGCAGATAGACGATAAAGAAGATCGTCCCCGCGACGCGCTCGGTCTGGTTCATGTGGGAGGTAGCGGCTTTTTTTGCCATGTGGATAGACCCTTTCTGTCTGTTTCGGGGTTAGTTCGGGAGCTTCTTTTTCAGGTCGTAGAGCAGCTGCATGGCCTCGATGGGCGACATGGTGTCCGGCTGGGCGCGGCGCAGCGCGTCGAGCACCTCGGCTTCGCCGATGGCGTCAAGGCTCACCTGCTCGCGCTCCTCGCGCGGCGGGATATAGCTGCCGCCGGCCTCCAGCTCCTCCAGTATTTTCTTCGCGCGGGAGACGACCTCCTTCGGCAGTCCTGCGAGCTTGGCGACCTCGATGCCGTAGCTGCGGTCGGCTCCGCCGGGAATGATCTTGCGGAGGAATACAAGGTCCTCCCCGCGCTTTTTGATGGCGATGTTGTAGTTTTTCACGCCCGCGAGCGTGCCTTCCAGCTCGGTGAGTTCGTGGTAGTGGGTGGCGAAGAGCGTTTTCGCGCCGAGCCTTTTGCGGTCGGCACAGAACTCGAGCACCGCGCGGGCGATGCTCATGCCGTCGAAGGTCGAGGTGCCGCGGCCGATCTCGTCTAAGATCAGCAGCGAGTGTGCCGTCGCCTGCCGCAGAATTTCTGCGACCTCGCTCATTTCCACCATGAAGGTGGACTGGCCGCCGGCCAGGTCGTCGCTCGCGCCGATACGGGTGAAGATGCGGTCCACCACGCCGATGCGGGCGGCGCGGGCGGGAACGAACGAGCCGATCTGCGCCATGAGCGTGATGAGCGCGACCTGACGCATATAGGTGGATTTACCTGCCATGTTTGGGCCTGTGATGATGGCGACGCGGTTTTCCTTTTCGCCCATATAGGTGTCGTTCGGCACAAAGAGAGCGTCCTTCAGCACGCGCTCGACGACCGGATGGCGGCCGTCGTGGATCTCGACCACGCCGGAATCGTCCACCACCGGGCAGCAGTAGCTGTTCTTGACCGCGACGACGGCAAGCGACGCGAGCGTGTCAAGCTCCGCGACCGCGGCGGCGGTCTTCTGGATGCGCTCGGCGCCCGCGCAGATCTCGTCGCGCAGGGTGGAGAAGATCTCGTATTCGAGCGCGTTGTCACGCTCCCCCGCGGTCAGGATCTCCTGCTCCAGGTCCTTGAGCTCCTGCGTGATGTAGCGCTCGCCGTTCACGAGCGTCTGCTTGCGGATGTAGGTGTCGGGCACCTGATCCTTGAAGGAATTGGAGACCTCGATGTAGTAGCCGAAGACCTTGTTGTAGCCGATCTTCAGCGTGCGGATGCCGGTGCGTTCCTTTTCCTTCGTTTCAATGGAGGCGAGCAGCCCCTTGCCGCCGGAGAGAATGTCGTGCAGGCGGTCGACCTCGGCGTTGAAGCCCTTGCGGATAAAGCCGCCCTCGCGCACGGAAAACGGCGGCTCGTCCACGATGGTCTCGGCGATGCGCGCGGCGATGTCCGTAAGCGGATCGAGCTCCTGCGAAAGCTCGCCGAGCCGGCCTGTGGTGAAGTGCGCGAGCTGCTCGCGCACGGCGGCGAGCTGCTCGATGGAATTACGCAGCGAGACGAGGTCGCGCCCGCCCGCCGTGCCGTAGACGATGCGGCCGATGAGCCGCTCCATGTCGCTGATGCCGGAAAGGGCGAGGACCAGCTCCTCGCGCGCCATTGTGGCGTTCACCAGCGCGCCGACGGCGTTCGAGCGGCGTGTGATGGCAGCGACCTCGCGCAGGGGACGCTCCAGCCAGGAACGCAGGCAGCGCGCGCCCATGGCGGTTTTCGTTTTGTCAAGTACCCAAAGCAGGCTCCCGCGCTTTTCCTTGCCGCGGATGGTCTCCGTCAGCTCCAGGTTGCGGCGGGCGGAGAGGTCCAGCTCCATGAAGCGGCCCTGCTCGTAGTATTCAAGATCGCTGATGTAGGATAGGTCGCTCTTCTGCGTTTCGTGCAGATAGCTCAGAAGGCCGCCGAGCGCGAGCGCCGCGGCGGGGTTGTTGCGCGGGAGCGAGGCATAGGCATCTTCACCGTACTGCGCGAGCACAGCCTTCTCCGCCGCCTTGAGGTCAAAGCGCGAGTCGCCGCGCTCCACGCGGCAGGAGAGCCTGTCGGCAAGCAGGGCTTTCAGCTCCTCGTCCGCATACGCGCCCGCGCTCAGCACCGCTTCGGCGGGCGAGAAGCGCGCAAGCTCATTGCACAGATGCTCCGCGCGGTCCGCGCCGGAAAAGGCGGTGACGTGCGTGTGGCCTGTGGACATATCGCAGAATGCGACGCCCGCGTTCTGCTCGTCGAGGAACACGCCGCACAGGAAGTTGCCGCGCCGGTCGTCCAGACACGCGCTGTCGATCACCGTGCCGGGGGTGACGACGCGGATGATGTCGCGCTTGACGAGGCCCTTGGCCAGCGCCGGGTCCTCGGTCTGCTCACAGATGGCGACCTTGTAGCCCTTGGCGATGAGCCGCGCGATGTAGCCGTCGCTTGAATGGTACGGGATGCCGCACATCGGCGTCTGCTCCTCGGCGGATTTGCCGCGGTCGCGCGTGGTGAGAACGAGATCCAGCTCGCGCGCGGCGAGCTTCGCGTCCTCGTTGAACATCTCGTAGAAGTCGCCGAGACGGAAAAAGAGGATGGAATCCTTATTCTGCTCCTTGATCTCAAGATATTGGCGCATCATCGGCGTGAGGTCTGCCATGTTCGTTGCTCACTTTCTAAAAAATCAGATCGTAAAGGTCGTTCCGGTCGCCATGTAGGCGAGGCGGTCGCCCAGCGTTTCGTGCAGCCAGGCGTAAGCGTCGTCGCCGGTGCAGTGGCCGGTGACATAGCGTGTCGCTTTCCGCGCGCGCAGGCGCTCGCCCACCGCATCCACAAGGGCCCTCGGTTCGCTCTGACCGAGCGAGGGATTGTAGAGATGGAAGCCCGCGAACACATAGTCCGGCGCGCGGCCCAGAATGTCCTCCGCGCGGTTGATGATGTTGATGATGCCGCTGTGGGCGCAGCCGGCGAAGAGGACGGTTTTGCCGTGCTCCGTTACCAGTAGGTCCTGCTCGTGGCGGAAGGCGTCGCGGGGATACTCCCCGCCGACCTTTTCGCGCAGCGTGGCGTTCGCCTCACTCAGGAGCTCGTGCGTCCGGATGCCGGAGAAGAGCGTCAGCTCCTCGTCGAGCTTTGTCACACCCTCGGCCATCACGAAGCGGTCAGCGTACTCGTGCAGCTTGGGATCGAGACCGATGAAGGCGCATTTCGTCGGCGTCACGACATAGTAATCACCGAAGGCCTCCTTCTGAAGATAGACCTTCGCGGTGCGGTTGCCCCGCAGGAAGGTCAGCAGGCCGCCGCAGTGGTCGTTGTGCGCGTGGGAGAGAAAGGCGATATCGACCTGTGCGAGGTCGATGCCGAGCGCCTTGGCGTTTTCCCAGAAAGCGTCGCTCGCGCCGGAGTCAAAGAGGATCTTGTGCTTTTCCGTTTCGATGTAGAGCGAAAGCCCGTGCTCGCAGCGGAGCGCATCGCAGGTGGTCTTGTTTTCCAGTAAGGTGGTGATCTTCATATCGTTTCCTCCGCGGCTCCGTAGAGCGCCCAGGTGTTGCTGTCCGAAATTTTTGCTGTGGTGAATGTTCCGATAAGACTCTTGTCGCCCTTCATGCGCACGAGGCGGTTGCCCTCGGTGCGCGCGGAGAGCGGCCAGTCCGCGTCGTCGCTCTCGCCCTCGACCAGCACGCGCACGGTCCTGCCGATGTAGGCGGCGTGCTTCTCCGCGCTGATGGCGTTCTGGGCGTTGCAGAGCGCGTCGAACCACTTCTGCTTTTCCTCGCGCGGCGTGGGATCGTCCAGCTTCGCCGCGGGTGTGCCCGGGCGGGGAGAGAAGATAAACGTAAAGAGCGCGTCGAAATGGACTTCGTTGATCAGACTTACGGTGTCCATCGCTTCCGCCTCGGTCTCGCCGGGGAAGCCGATGATGATGTCGCTCGTGAGCACAAGGTCGGGCATAGCCTTACGCGCGTAGTTGATCAGCTCAAGATAGCCCGCGCGGGTATAGGGGCGGTTCATCGCGCGCAGCACGCGGTCATTGCCGCTTTGGACGGGCAGGTGCAGCTGATGCGTCACATGGCGGCTCGCCGCCATCGTGTCAAAGAGCTTGGGCGTCGCGTCCTTGGGCTGGCTGGACATGAAGCGCACCCAGTAGTCGCCGTCGATCCGGTCGATCTCCGCGAGAAGGTCGGCAAAATCATAGCCCGTGCCGAGATCCTTGCCGTAGCTGTTGACGTTCTGACCGAGCAGTGTGATCTCTTTATAGCCCGCCGCGACCAGCTCGCGGACCTCGCGCACGATCTGCTCCGGCTCGCGGCTGCGTTCGCGGCCGCGGACGTAGGGCACGATGCAGTACGAGCAGAAGTTGTTGCAGCCGTACATAATGCTCACCCACGCGCTCACGCCGCCGACGCGGTAGACGGGGATGTCCTCTGCGATGCGGCCCGGCTCGTCGTCGATGGAAAAGACACGGCCGCGCTCGGTGTAGGCGCGGTACAAGAGCTCGGGGAAGCGCCACTCGGCCTGCGGACCGAGCACGAGATCGACGTGGCGGTAGCTGGTTTTCACCTTTTCCGCCACGCGCGGCTGCTGTGCCATGCACCCGCACAGGCAGATGATCTGGTCGGGATTCGCCGCCTTGGTGTGCGTGAGCTGGCCGAGCATCCCGTAAACGGTTTTCTCCGCGTTCTCGCGGATGGCGCAGGTGTTCATCAGCACGATGTCGGCGCGCTTCGTGTCGTCGGTGAACTCGCAGCCCATCTCGCGCAGCATTCCCATCAGCCGCTCGCCGTCCGCCACGTTCTGCTGGCAGCCGTAGGTGTGGACGTAGGCCAGCGGCTTCGTCGTGCGTCGCTCGTGCAGCGCGCGCACCTTATCCATATATTCCTTTTGCCGCGCCGTTTCCTCGGCGCTGACCAATACCTTTTCGCGTTCCAAGGGGTTATCCTCCCGGTTGATATACTTTAACTAATAAATTATAACACGGAGCGCGCGCCCTGACAAGATGAAGCGAAAATTTTGTCGTGCCGGCGCGAAGGGCGTTTTGCTGCATTTTTCGGAAACCGCGGAGATTTTTACACAAAGTTTGTGCGTCCCGCCCTTGCAATCGCGGCACGGGCATATTATAATCTTTCATTGAAGATATCTATTATTTTTGTAAAGAAAGAAGGGCCTGTCTATGAACCTTTGGCATGATGTTGCGCCCCACCGCGTGCGCCCCGAGGACTTCCTCGCCGTCATCGAGATCGAAAAGGGCAGCAAGAACAAATACGAAATGGATAAGGAGACCGGCGCCCTGCGCCTCGACCGTATCCTTTATACCTCCACCCACTATCCGGCGAACTACGGCTTCATCCCCCGCACCTGGGCGGACGACGGCGACCCGCTGGACGTGCTGGTGCTCTGCTCGGAGTGCATCCGTCCGCTGAGCCTCGTTGAGTGCTACCCCATCGGCGTCATCACGATGGAGGACGGCGGCTCGCTCGACGAGAAGATCATCGCCATCCCCTTCCAGGACCCCACCTACAACACCTATCAGGACATTTCCGAGCTGCCCGACCATGTCGCCAGCGAGATCCGTCACTTCTTCCGCGTCTATAAAAGCCTTGAGGGCAAGGAGACTGTGGTGAGCGACGTGCTCGGCCGCGACGAGGCCGTGAAGATCATCATCAAGTGCCAGAACGCCTACATCGAGAAGTACTGCCGCTGAAAGCGGAACAGAAAAAAGAAGGCCTCTTGAAAAGAGACCTTCTTTTCTTATGCTTCGGGAAGAGAATCGTCCTCGTCGATCCACTGCCGCACGGGCACGACCTCAAACTCCGTCTCCGTGCGGCGGATGACCACATTTTCCAGCCCCGCGTTGATGATCTGGCGGCGGCACATGGCACAGCTCGTCGCGTCGTGCAACAGCTCGCCCGTGCGCGCGTCGCGGCCCACAAGATAGATGGTGCCGCCGACCATGTCGCGCCGGGACGCCGAGATGATGGCGTTCGCCTCAGCGTGGACGCTGCGGCAGAGCTCGTAGCGCTCGCCGCGCGGGACCTGCAGCTCCTCGCGTGTGCAGAAGCCGAGATCGACGCAGTTTTTTCGTCCGCGGGGCGCGCCGTTGTAGCCGGTGGAAATAATCTCATCGTTCTTGACGATGATAGCGCCGTAGACCCGCCGCAGGCAGGTCGCGCGTTCGAGCACCGTTTCGGCAATGTCGAGGTAATAGTTTTCCTTGCTGATGCGCGGCATGGCGAATCCTCCTCGTAATTTTTTTAATAAATATTGCATAGCGTTATCAAAACTCGCGCAGGCAGCTGAGCTGTCGCTTATCCGTCGTGCTAGACCCCCTGCAGATCAAAGATCGGTGTATATTCCTCTTTTGCGCTGGAAAGCTCCTGACAGAAGCCGTCCGTGATGCCGCAGTCGGTCATGTACCGCACCGCCGCGCGGTACTCCGCGTGATTCAGGCGCCGCGCGAGCGCGCCGCTCGCGCCGGGCTGCGGTGTGTACTGGCTCATAAGGGAAAAAAGCACCGTGTGCGGCGGGAAGTGCGCGGACACATAGTCGATGACCGCCTTGGTGTTCTCGAGCTGACCGGGCAGGACGAGGTGGCGGATGATGACGCCGGACTTCATCAAGCCGTCGTCTCCGATCCGGTAGGGCCCCACCTGCCGCAGCATCTCGTCGATGGCCGCGGCGGCGACGGGAAAGTAATCGCCCGCGCAGCTCAGTTCCCGCGCGGGCTTTTCCAGCGCGTACTTGAGGTCGGGCAGATAGATCTGCACCCTGCCCTCCAGCGTTTTGAGTGTTTCCGCGCGCTCATAGCCGCCGCTGTTCCACACCACCGGCACGGGCAGCGGATCTTCCAGAGCCTCCAGCACCCAAGGCGTGAAGTGCGTGGGCGAAACCAGGTCGATGCAGTGCGCGCCCTGCGCGATGAGCTCGAAGAAAATCTCCCGCAGCCGTGCGGGGGAAAGGACCTTGCCGAAATTCTCGTGGCTGATCTTACCGTTCTGGCAGAACACACAGCCGAGATTGCAGCCGGAGAAGAAGACGCAGCCCGCGCCGTTCGTGCCGCTGAGCACCGGCTCCTCCCATTGGTGGAGCATGGCCTTTGCCGCTACGATGCCTGCGGGCATGGCGCAGACTCCCCCGCCGCGCGTCTTCGTGCGCTCCGCGCCGCAGCGGCGCGGACAGATATTGCAGAGCATCAGTCGCCCGTCCCCTGTCCGTTGAAGTCGGGGCCGAGGTCGCCGGCCATCCAATGGCGGCGGCACAGACCGATATACTGGTCGTTTGCGCCGAGCACGACCTGCTCGCCCTCCTTGAGGACCTTGCCGTTCGCGTCGAAGCGGGCGTTGAACGCCGCCTTCTTGCCGCACCAGCAGATCGTTTTGACCTCCTCAAGCTTGTCCGCCATCACGAGCAGCTCATAGCTGCCGGGAAACAGCTCGCCGCGGAAGTCTGCGCGCAGACCGTAGCACATCACGGGGATGCCGCAGTCGTCCACCAGATGGACGAGATACATGACCTCCTCGCGCGTGAGGAACTGCGCCTCGTCGACGATGATGCAGGCGTTCTTCTTCAGCTCGTCCTCCCCCATCTCACGCATTTCGTGGAAATAGACGCAGGGGAACTCCAGCCCGATGCGTGAGTGGACCATGTGGTCGCCGTCGCGCGTGTCGAGCTGCGGTTTGACGAGCAGCGTCTGCTGCCCGCGCTCCTCATAGTTGAAGCGCGCCATAAGCGCGTTCGCGGTCTTGCTCGAGCCCATCGCGCCGTACTTAAAGTAAAGCTGTGCCATGATCGGTTCCTCCCTGTTGTGCGGCGAGCCATCGGACCGCCGTGTCGAAGTAGTATCGGAATGCCGAGGGGATCGCCGCCGCTTGCAGCGCCGCGCCGTCCGCCCAGAGAAATTCATTGTTCTCGCCCTCTGCCGCGGCAAGATAGCCGTGCATATCCCATTCCACATGGGAAAAAATATGCTTTGCTGCACCGACCGGCGTGAGCGTCCGCGCCGTAAGCCCCCATTGCGCGAGCGTGATGGCCGCCCCGGCCTCGTCAAGATTCCCGGGGACATTCGGAAGCTCCCACAGTCCCGCGAGCAGCCCCTTGGCGGGACGCTTGCGCAGGGCGAGCCTGCCGTCCCGCACGAGCAGGAACACGGTCCGCTCCTCGACCCTGCGCGGTTTTTTCGCCGCGCGCACGGGGAGCACATCGGTCATGCCGTTTTGGTACGCCGCGCAGAAGGCGCGTGCGGGGCATTTTTCGCACAGCGGCGCGCCGTTCGGCAGGCAAACCGTCGCGCCGAGATCCATCATCGCCTGGTTCCATTCGCCGGGACGCTCGCAGTCGATGCTTTTGGTGAGCATGGCGCGAAAACGCCTGCGCACCCTGGCGTCCATAATGTCCTCCGCGATGCCGCCGACCCGGGCGGCGACGCGCAGGAGATTGCCGTCCACCGCAGGCTCCGGCTCGCCGAAGGCGATGGAGGCGATGGCGCTCGCCGTATAGTCGCCGACGCCGGGGAGGCGCAGAAGCTCCTCGCGCGTGCGGGGAAATTCCCCGCCGCAGTCGTTTACGAGAACCTGCGCCGCACGGTGCAGGTTCCGTGCGCGGGAGTAGTAGCCCAGACCCTCCCAGAGCTTGAAAAGCCGCTCCTCGCCCACTGCCGCGAGCGCGTACACGTCGGGCAGCTCTGCCATAAAGCGGGCATAGTATTCCAGCACCGCCTGCACGCGCGTCTGCTGCAGCATGATCTCCGACACCCAGATGCGGTAAGGATCGCGGATGCCGCGCCACGGCAGGACGCGCTTGTGGATATCGTACCACGTCAGCAGCGGCGCGGTGAGGGCGTTGAGTCGTTCCTGTTCGTTCATGCTTCTCCTATCGGTCAAAAGCGTGCGGCGAAGCCGCAGCGGCGGCAGAGCTCCTCGCTCGGACAGCGGCGCGAAAAGCCCTCGCGCAGCGCGCACGCGCGTTCGCTTTGCAGAATTTCCGAAAGCGGTTGCGTGAACAGATTCCCCAGCGCGATGTCGCCCTCGTGATCGAGACAGCACGGCACCGCCGTGCCGTCGGCGAGCACGCCGAGCTGGTCGCGCAGGCCGTAGCAGAACTGTGTGCCGCGCTCCTGTGCGTTAAGGTCGGGCCAGTCGAATTTTTTCGCGCGCTCAAGGTACAAATTGTCCCGCAGGCGGAAGCTGCCGCCGCGCGGCTCGGGCCACTCGCCCGGACACTTTTCGTGAAGAAAGGCTTCGATCACGCCGTTGCGCGTCTCCGCGCCGCCCTCATTCCACAGCCGCAGCGCAACGATAACGCCCCGCGTCGCCGCGCGGTCGGCAAAGGCCCACACCGCGTCAAGGTATTCCCGCTCGCGCTCCTGTGCGCCGTCGTTCCCCTCAAAGCTGTGGAGCGATACGCTCACCTTATGGAGCGTCCGTGCTGCGAGCAGTGTTTCCGTCTGCCGCGCGAGGAGGGTGCCGTTCGTCGTGATGCAGACCTTCCTCTCCCGCGCGGCGGCGAGAGAGAGCAGCTCCGCGAGCTGCGGATGGCTCAGCGGCTCGCCCATCACATGCAGATACACATATTCTACCTGCCCCGTGAGGCGCTCGAGCACGAGGTCGAACTCGGCGGGCGTCATCGTGCGCGGCGCTCGCTTTGTGCCGGGACAGAACGAGCAGCGCAGGTTGCAGCGGTTCGTGATCTCAATGTACGCTTTTTTCAGCATCCGCGCCCGTCCTCCCTTTATTTTTCTCAGTATAGCACAACGCCGCGCCCTTGCCAATACGGTATTTTTCTGTTACAATGGCGGCACCCGAGCAAAGGAGTCTTTCCCATGAAGATCACATTCATCGCCCACAGCGCGTTTCTCGTTGAGTGGGACAAGTTTTATACGCTGTTCGACTACGTTTATGAGCCGGACTACACCGGTACGCTGCCGCCGCTCGATCCCCAAAAGCCGCTGCTGGTCTTTTCCAGCCACAGCCATGAGGACCATTTTGACGGGAAGGTGTTCGGCCTGCTGGAGCAATATCCGCTCACGCAGTTTTTTGTCTCGCGCGACACGCGCCTGACCGAGCGCCGCCGCAAGTGGCTGGGCATCTCCGACGAGGCCTTTGCCCGCACGACCGTTCTGCGGCCCGACAGCATTCTGCTCACGGAGGCCGCGGGCGAGGAGCTGAGCGTCCGCGCCATCAAGTCCACCGACATCGGCAACGCCTATCTGCTCCGCGCCGAGGGCAAAATGGTCTACCACGGCGGCGACCTGAACTGGTGGCATTGGGAGAGCGAGGGCAAGGCCTACTGCAATAATATGGCCGTCCACTACAAGGCCGCCATGGAAAAGCTCGCCTCCGCCGTGCGCGATGAGGCGGCGGACAACGGCATCGCGCCCGCGATCACGGCGGCGATGGCGCCGCTCGATCCGCGTCTGGGCGAGGAGGCCGAGGGGCTCGGGCTGGAGTGGCTGCTGAAGAACGTCGAGGTCCTCCACGCTTTCCCCATGCACCTGTGGAAAAGGTTCGAGGCCATCGACCGCTTCCGTGCGGCATATCCCGCGCTCGCCGCGCGCGTCGTGCGCATCACGGCGGACGGAGAGAGCTTCGAGGTCTGAGCGATACAAAAAAACGGAACGGTAAGCACCGCTTACCGTTCCGTTTTATCTTCAGGCTGTCAGCAGATAGCTGCCCGAGGCGGGCGCTTCGCTGAGAATGGGCACCAGCTCGGCGTCATACGGCTCCAGAGCCGCGGTGAGCGCGGGGAGCTGCTCCGCCGTCGTTTCCACATAGATGCGGTCAAAGGCCGCGGCAAGCGCGGCGAGGTCCTGCCCCGCCGTCTCGTTTCCACCGGCGAGCACGGTCGCCGCGTCAAGCTGCACGGAAAGGCGGACGCCGTATGCCTCCGTCCCGCTGCGAAGCTCCTCCGCGAGCTGCGCGAGCGCGGCGCTCTTGGAGAGTGTGCGCGCGGATTCGTCGATGTTGTTGAGCCGTCCGCGGGTGGGATAGCCGAACTCGTCAAAAAGCAGCTCGTCAAAGCCAAGCTCCGCGCATTCGCGCGCGACGGAGACGATGTACTGCCGCGCGGCGCTCTTTTCCGGCGCGAGATAGAAGGTGCTGTCGGGATCGTACCAGATGTAGCCGGCGTAGTTGAGCTGCAGCACACCGGCGTCGGCCATGTGGGCAAAGGAATAGAGACTGTCGTGCGTGGCGTTGATGCGGGCGATGGTGTAGACCTCGCTCCCGGTCAGCGCCGCAATGACGGCATTCGCGCCGCTGCCGCCCTTGACGGCATTGACGTCGACGGCTTCCTGCAGGGCGGAGGCGTACAGCAGCTCGCCCCGCGCGTTTTTCATGCGCAGCGCGACGGCGTTTGCGCCCTCGGGGACTGCGGCAAGAGCCGCGTCCGCGTTGCCGCGCAGCACGCTCTCACTCAGCTCGGCGCCGTGAAGCTCCGTAAGCTCCGGCTTGGCCGGCGGCTCGGGCTCGTCGATGATGACGTCGGGGCTATCGTCGGGAGCATCCGGCGTCCGGCTCGCGCCGTCGGGCGCGGAGGGGTCGGACGGCTTCTCGGTCTGCTTCCACGGCAGGTCAAAGCGGATGCTGCCGTCGGAGCCGTACACCGCGTAGCGCTGCAGGACCAGAAAACCGACCGCCGCGAGCAGGATCAGGCACAGCAGAACGATCAGAACGATCCGTCCCGCGCCGCCCTTGCCGTGGTAGCTGCGGTATCCCTTTGTCGATGGCATCCGTCTCACCTGCCTTTCAAGCTGTACGGACATTTTACAAGCATGGAAAAAGAAAATCAACAGAAATTCGTAAATTCCTGTTGATTTTCGTCGAATTTTCCGGTTTCAGCCCTCGATGGCGTCCAGCAGACCGACGCGGCGCTCGTGGCGGCCGCCCTCAAATTCGGTGGAGAGGAAGATCTCAACGATGCGCTCGGCCATATTTTTGCCGATCATGCCGGCGCCCATGGCGAGCATATTGGCGTTGTTGTGGCGGCGGGTCATCTCCGCGCTCAGCGGCTCGCTGCACAGCGCGCAGCGGATGTCCCTGACCTTGTTGGCGGCGATGGAAATGCCGATGCCGGTGGTACAGATGACGATGCCGCGCTCGCACTCGCCGCTCTGGACCTTGCGGGCCGCGGCCTCGCCGAAGATGGGATAGTCGCAGCTGTCGGTGGAATAGGTGCCGCAGTCCACGACCTCGTGGCCCTTGGACTCCAGATATGCCTTGATGTGCTCCTTGAGGGCGTAGCCGCCGTGATCGCAGCCGAGAGAAATTTTCATCGTTCGTTCTCCTATCGTTAAATTTTGTGGAAAATGGGCTTTTTCCGGTCGTAGGTCGCAAAGTAGCGCAGGCCGCAGTCCTTGAGCAGCTCCTGCCGCTCCTCCATCGCGCAGGAGATGTACTCCGGCGTGTGGGCGTCGCTGCCGAGGGTGATGAGCTCGCCGCCGAGCTCGTGATAGAGCCTGAGCCATTTGCCGTCCGGCAGGGGGAGATGGCCGCGGTTGGTGTTGCACTCGATGCCGAGTCCCTTTTCGATGGCGCGGCGCATCACATGGCGCAGTTGCTCCTCGTAGTGGTCGAAATCCAGCTCCACGCCGCGCAGCTCCTTCGCCCAGCGCAGCGGGAGGGTGATGTGTCCGAGAACCTGAAAGCGGCCCCAGTCGATCAGCTTTTCCATCTCCTCAAAGTAGCTCTCGCAGGCGGCGTACCACACCGCGGGATCGGTGCTCGTGATCCAGGTGAGGTCGTTGACCTCGCCCGAGGCCGTGCGGTAGCAGTGGACCGAGCCGATGGTGAAGTCCAGCGGCGGCGCGTCGTCCAGAAAGCTGTCTGCCACGTCGGGAGCAAAGGAGCATTCGCCCAGTTCCGCGCCCATGTGCAGCTTGATGCGGCCGCCGACGGCCTCCTGCGCCTCACGGAACTGCGCGAGCATGGGGGCCCAGTCGTAGCTGTGCTTTTCCTTGGGCGGCTCGTTCCAGCGGTCCCATGGCAGGGGCTCGATGTGGTCGGTGAAACACAGGTCGTCTACACCCAGCCGCACCGCGGCCTCCGCCATCTCGCGCATGGTGTTGTGCCCGTCGGGCGAGACGGTGGAATGGCAATGGTAATCGGTGATGAAATGTCCGTTTCTCATAGCTTGAATTTCCCGAAGAAGCTCTTGCGCTGCTCATAGTTGCTCTCGCCGAGCGTGTCGCTGAACTTGCGCAGCGCCTCCTTCTGCTCGCGGTTGAGGTTGCGCGGGGTCTCGATGTAAACGGTCACGTACTGGTCGCCGCGCGCGCGGCCGTTCAGGCCGGGGATGCCCTTGCCCTTGAGACGGAAGGTCGTGCCGCTCTGCGTTCCCTCGGGGATGGAATACTTCACCTTGCCGTCGATGGTCGGGATCTCCAGCTCCGCGCCGAGCACCGCCTGCGTGAAGGTGATGGGCGCCTCGCACAGCACGCTTGTGCCCTCGCGGCGGAAGATCTCGTGCGGACGCACGGCGATGACGATCAGCAGATCGCCCGCCGGGCCGCCGTTTCTGCCGGCGTTGCCCTGCCCGCGCAGGGAGATGGTCTGTCCGTTGTCGATGCCCGCGGGGATGGTGACCTTGAGCGTCTTGCGGCGGCGGAGCTGGCCGCTGCCGTGACAGGCCTTGCAGGGCTGGTGGATGATCCTGCCCTTGCCGCCGCAGCGCCCGCAGGGCGCGGAGGTGGACATGAAGCCGAGCGGCGTCTGGCGGCGCTGCTGCACCATGCCGGTGCCGCGGCAGTCGGGACAGACCTCGGCGGTCGTGCCCTTTTCGCAGCCGGTGCCGCGGCAGGTGTCGCACTGCTCGACGCGCTCGATGCTGATCTCCTTTTCGCAGCCGAAGGCAGCCTCCTCAAAGCTGATGGTGACGCTCGTGCGCAGGCTCTCGCCGCGCTGCGGCGCGTTGGGGTTCGCCCGCGTGCCGCCGAAGCCGCCGCCGAAAAAGCTGCCGAAGATGTCGCCGAGGTCGCCGAAGTCGAAGCCGCCCGCGCCGTAGGCTCCGCCGCCCGCACCCGCGCCGTAGCTCGGGTCTACGCCGGCAAAGCCGAACTGGTCGTAGCGCGCCTTCTTCTCGGGATCGGAGAGCACCTCGTTGGCCTCGTTGACCTCCTTGAACTTCTCCTCGGCTTCCTTGTCGCCGGGGTTCATGTCAGGGTGGTACTTGCGCGCCAGCTTTTTGTATGCTTTTTTGATCTCTTCCTCGGAAGCGCCCTTGGAGACGCCGAGGACCTCATAATAGTCTCTTTTATTCTCAGCCATAGACTATGCTCCTAAAAACGCCGCAATCGGGGGCAGTAGAATACTGTCCCCGCTGCGTTGGTTGGTCTATTTTACTTCTTGTTCTCGTCGTCGTCAACCACCTTGTAGTCGGCGTCGTAATACTGCTGACCGTCGGGGCCGGTCTGAGCGCCGCCCTGAGCGCCGCCCATGTCGGGGCCTGCGCCCTGCGCGCCCTGCGGGTTCGCCTGCTGGTAGAGCTTCTCACTCATCGCATAGAAGAGCTGCGTGAGCTCCTCGGTCGCGGCCTTGATGGCGTCGGTGTCGTCGCCCTTGAGGGCCTCCTTGAGCTTGTCGATGCCCGCCTGGACCTTGCTCTTCTCGTCCGCGGGGATCTTGTCGCCCACCTCGCCGAGGGTCTTCTCGCTCTGGTAGACCATCTGGTCAGCCTGATTGCGGACCTCGACCTTCTCCTTGACCTTGGCGTCCTCGGCGGCATACTGCTCCGCTTCCTTGACGGCCTTCTCAATGTCCTCCTTGCTCATGTTGGTGGAGGAGGTGATGGTGATGTGCTGCTCCTTGCCGGTGCCGAGATCCTTTGCGCTGACGTTCACGATGCCGTTCGCGTCGATGTCAAAGGTGACCTCGATCTGCGGCACGCCGCGGCGCGCCGGAGCGATGCCGTCGAGGTGGAAGCGGCCGAGGCTCTTATTGGCGGCGGCCATCTCACGCTCGCCCTGCAGGACGTTGACCTCAACGCTGGTCTGATTGTCGGCGGCGGTGGAGAAGATCTGGCTCTTCTTCACGGGGATGGTGGTGTTGC